>Ga0265292_1000129_pt1 | contig 151858 bp, 165 predicted proteins | sample Munlanlewell296A_FD_189080 | JGI IMG/M metagenome (GOLD analysis project Ga0265292, IMG submission 189080) | Leachate microbial communities from a municipal landfill in Southern Ontario, Canada - Leachate well 296A | ecosystem: Engineered > Solid waste > Landfill > Unclassified | place... | reverse complement strand
TGTGCACGTCGAGCCCGATGTGGGTAAGCTGGTCCATGGCCGGTCCCTCCGTCTGTCGGCGCCGCGGGCCGAATTCCCGCGGACGATCCACGTATACACGGATCGGACCGGCCATCTCATAGTGACTCGACAGAGCGCCGCAATCGGAAGCTTGGGCATCATGCGGTCGACACCCACACCCATCCCGCGCTTGCAGGTCATGGCGGCGGCGATTCTCTTCGTGACGGCCGTGCTCTTGGCAGGCTGCAGTACTGAACAGAGTCGGACGCAGCCGGGCGTCCAGCCTGCAGACCGCTCGCTCGATACGACGATAGGTCCTCTGAGCCTGAACGAGACGGGCACGGTTGGTCCTTATGAGGTCAGCATGACCAAGGTGAGGTACGCAGGCGGTTTCTTGGCCATGCACGTCGCGGTGCGCAATCCGCGAGTAGGTAACTCGAAGGACGAGGCTCTTCCGCTGCCGGCTCCCAATGCATTCCACCTCGTCAACGAACTGGGCGAGGTGGAGGATCCGCGAAGCGTCACCTGGTCTCGCAGCGAGCCCATGCTGCGGAGTCCGGGCGCGACGCACCGCGGCGTCGGGGGGACACTCAGTACGGCGCTGCGTCCAGGCGAGACGCTCACGCTCGGCCCGAAGTTCGTCGTCGCGCTGCACAAGCCAACGCGCCTCACGCTCTACTTCACTCCGGACCCAAGTCGCCCGCGTCTGGTCGTTTCCTTCGCAGTCAAGTAGAGGCACCGTGTCGAACAAGCGCATCGACCGCGACAAACCTCGGCCCTGAGAGCTACGCTCTCACCGAGGCCGAGTACTGGCCTCGGTTTGCGGGTCATGCGCACACCGTTGGGCGGAATCTGGGCGTCGAAATGGTCACGTCACGAGTGGAAGAATCGACGCCTTGCCGGCGTCGTGAATGAACCGCGAAGCAGGTAGGTGTGCACTGACAGGGTCCGGGGTCCTGGCTGGGACGCGAGAGGGGTGGCCATCGTGGTGGAAACGGCAGGTCGGTCGCGAGCGAAGCAAGGGTTCTTCGCGTTACCACGTTCGTGGGTGGGCTGGGCAGCGGACGCCATCGTCATCCTCGCCATCGCGAGCTTCTTCGCCCGCCGGCTGGTCGGTGGCATCCGTGGCGCTATCGCCGTGCTGATCGTCGCGGGTGCGGTTGCTCTTGTCGCAGTCACCTGGAAGAAGGACCGGTCCGTCCTCGTGTGGATACCGCTCGTCATCGGCGGGTTCTGGGCGTTCTGGGCAGCTGCTTCCTTCCTCGTCCCGTAGAACCCCGGGAGTGCAGAGAAGGCGACAGCACATCCGCCTAACCAGCGCAACTTAGTGTCACTCTGCCCCCATGGGATGCCTGACGATTGTCAGGTAGCCTCGGATCCGACGGCGGAGTGACCCACACCGCTTCTGTCGCCTCACCGGGCTGACCGTCAGCTGTTATGTCCCCCGCCGCCGGGTACCGAGGGGTCGCCGTCGTGACCTGATAGGAGCCTGGCCAAGAGGCCCCAGCTAAGGCGTGTCCGCCGACGGCCCCCGCCATCGAACACCGACGGAGGGGGACGGACATGATCGTAATCGGGATAGACCCTCACATGAAGACCCACACGGCCGTAGCGATCGACGCCGTGACGGGGCGCAGCCTCGGGGAGAAGACGGTGACCTGCGACGACCGCGGGCACGACCAGCTCCTCGCGTGGGCACGCACCCTGCCCGGCGATCACTACTTCGCCATCGAGGACTGTCGGCACGTCTCGGGCAGACTCGAGCGGCACCTGCTCCCGCGCGGCGAGCGCGTCGTGCGCGTCCCGCCCAAGATGATGGCTGGAGCACGCCATTCCGCCCGGGCCTATGGCAAGTCCGATTCGATCGACGCGGCTTGCGTGGCGCGCGCCGCACTGCGCGAGCCGGACCTTCCCGAGGCGACGCTGACCGGCCCCGAGCACGACGTGCGCCTGCTCGTCGACCATCGCGACGACCTGGTCGACGAGCGCAGACGCATCCAGAAACGTCTGCGCTGGCACTGTCACGACCTCGAGATCGGACTCGATCTGCCACCGAGAGTGCTCGACCGCTACGTATGGCTGAGTCGGCTCGAGGCGGTCCTGGCAGCGATGCCGCAGAGCACTCGCCGGCGAATCGCGCTCGCCCAGCTCAAGCACTGCCGGGAGCTCACCGTCGAGATACGCGGACTCGAGCGCGAGATCCGTGGCCGTATGCGTGAGCTGGCACCCGACCTCCTCGCGATCCCAGGATGCTCGGCCGTGAACGCGGCGCACCTCGTCGGGCAGACGGCGGGCGCTTCTCGCTTCAGGCGCGAGGCGGCCTTCGCTATACACGTGGGGTGTGCGCCGCTGCCGGTGTCCTCCGGTCAGTCCATACGCCACCGGCTCAACCGCTGCGGCAACCGCAAGCTGAACTCCACCATCCACATGATCGCGATCACCCAAGCCCGGATGCACCCGCCGGCGATCGCCTACATGGAGCGCAAGCAAGCCGGGGGCATGAGCTACCGCGAGGCTCTGCGCTGCCTGAAACGGCATCTGGCGCGCGTGGTGTTCAAGACCATGCTCAGAGCCGAACGGGCGTGCGCAGGGGAGGTCTTGCGGCCCGACTTCGGCGCCGGTCTCGTCGCCGCCGCGGTGTAGGATTGACATAGGCGCAACAGCAGTCAACGCGCCTGGGTACGGTATGCTCGGGTGAGCAGCGTGCACGAGGCGCGTTGCAGCTGATGCCTCGCACGTTCGGTCAGACCCAGGGCTTGCAGAGGCCTCTCGCGACGCGTACGCTAGGTCGTACGATACCGTGTACGCAACCGGAGGTCGCCATGCAGCCGCTCAAGCTCGATGAGGATATCCGTCCGCTGTCGGAGTTCCGTTCGGGTGTGGCGTCGTTCATCAAGCACGTGAGCGACACGCGCCGACCGCTGGTTCTGACTCAGCACGGCCGCGGCGTCGCCGTGGTCGTGGACATCCGCGAGTTCGAGGACATGCGAGAGCGCCTCGCCATCCTGGAGGACATCGAGGTCGCCAGAGCCGAGATCGCGACAGGAGAGGGTCTTCCGCACGAACAGGCCAAAGCGGATGTTCTCGACAGGATCGGAGCGTGAAAGTCGTCTGGTCCAAGCGGGCCAGAATCCGGGCCGCAGAGATTGCGACCTACATCGCACAGGACAGTCCGCCGACCTCGGCGCGAGTCGTGGACGAGCTCTTCGCAGCCGTCGAGAGACTCGCCGTGTTCCCGGTCATGGGCAAGCCGGCACGCGGTGTGATGACGTCCGGCGTGCGTGAGTTGGTCGTGGGGCGCTTCAGGGTCTTCTACGAGGTCGGTGCGGACATCGACATCCTCACGGTCCGCCACGGGCGTGAGCTCGTCGATGAGAGGGAGTTCGAAGGTCGGGGCTGACCGAACCAGCGCGTGGACCTGACGCGTTCAGGGTTGGTCCATACTGGTAGCGAGGCGGCGCGCAGGTTACGCGCCCAGCGTTCGACACAACGGATCCCTCGCGCACGTGTCGGACCTCCGTCGTACAATGGGTGGGCAAGGTACCGGAGGAGCGTGAGGTCAACCATGACCATTGACGAACTGAAGTCGATAGTGCTTGAACTCCCCCTTGAGGAGCGAGCGGAACTCGCCTCCGACCTTCTCCTGAGCCTTGACGATCTCAGCGAGCGGGAGATTGAGCATCTGTGGCTTGAGGAGGCATCGCGCCGTGACGCGGAGATTGACGCCGGCACGGCGGAGCTGATTCCCGGCGATCAGGTGTTCGCGGAAGCGCGGGCCCGTCTGAAGTGATGGCGCCCTACTCCTTCCACGGGACTGCGCGCATCGAGTTCAACGAGGCGGCGGACTACTACGACGCTGAACATCGCGGGCTCGGACTGCTGTTCATCGACGCCGTGAATCGGGCGGTCACGCAGATCCGGGAGTTCCCGGAATCATGCAAGGTCTTGCGGGATCGCAATCGGACGAAGCTCGTGGACGGGTTTCCGTACTCGATCGTCTATTCGTTCGTTGACGGGCACGTGCGGGTACTGGCTGTTGCGCATCATCGTCGGCGACCGTTCTACTGGAACGGGCGGCGGTAGCGGGCGTGTGTCGAACAATGGCATCGTTACGCCGAACAACGTTGCCACAGCGTCCCGTATGGTATCATCAGTTGTACCGTAGGAGGTGCAACTGATGAGTACAGTACCCGTGATCGTTCCCATCTCGGATCTTCGGCAGGATGCTGCTGGTGTCGTCAAGCGTGTGGTCGCGTCGGACGAGCCGGTCTTCGTGACGCAGCGCGGCCGTGCTTCTGTGGTCATTCAGAGCACTTACGCCTACGAGCGCGTCCAGCACGAGAACGAGATCCTGAAGATGCTCGTGCAGGGCGATGTCGACATCGCAGCGGGCGTCGGGCGTGACGCAGGGGATGTCATGGCAGAAGCTCGTGCGTTGCTGGCGAGCGAGTAGGACTCATGCGAGTACGGTTCACGCCTCCGGCGGATCGCCAGTATCTCGGCGCTCTCCGGTATCTGCTAGAGCGGAGTCCCGCGGCAGCCGCCGGGTTGCAGCGACGCGCTGAAGCCGTCGTGGCGCAACTCAGCGAGTATCCGGAATCCGGTCACGTCATTCCGGAGTTCCCTGAGCTCCCGCATCGCGAACTGCCCGTCGAGCCGTATCGCTTCTTTCACCGCGTCGTCGGAGACACTGTGTGGATCGTCGCGGTTTGGCACTCCCGTCAACTTCCGGATGTGCCCGACGAACCCGCGCGTGCCAACAAGGGCAACAGCAGAACGCCAGAAGGTAGAATCGACCAGACAGCGCATGCGCGTCTGCTCATGCCACACATGTTGGACACAACACCGAAGCCGGAGGCGAGCAGCGTGACCGCCCGCGTGCTCTTCGTCTGCATCGAGAACTCCAACCGCAGCCAGATGGCGGAGGCCTTCGCGCGGATGCATGGCGGCGGCGTGATCGAGCCTGCGAGCGCAGGGTCGCGACCCTCCGGTGCCGTGAACCCGAGGGCCATCTCGGCAATGCAGGAATGCGGCTATGACCTCACGCGGCATTCGTCCAAGGGCCTCGACGATGTTGGGCCGGGCTCCTGGGACTGGATGATCACGATGGGCTGCGGAAACGACTGCCCACTCGTTCGCACCGCGCATCGCGAGGACTGGCAGCTGCCGGATCCGAAGCACCTACCTCCGGAGCGCTTCAACGAGGTGCGCGACGAAATCGAGCGGCGGGTCGAGGCGCTCATCGAGCGCATCCGGTCGTCGTAGCGCCGCGGTGTGTGTCGAACAAGGGCATCGTGCGGGCAGCGCAAGCGCTACGCTACGAGCGAGTCATCGGTCGGCGCTGAAGCGCAATCACGTTCGAACCAACATCCCGCAGCCGTGGTCAGTGTGTCAGCGCGGGGCGTATGATTGGGTCATCGGCGCTATTACGGTGAGGTGAGTTGGCATGACCATCGACGAGATCAAGCGCGAAGCGCTTCAGCTGGATCCCTCGACACGGGCCGGCCTCGCCCGCGACATTCTGCACAGCCTCGACGATCTCTCTGAGACCGAAGTTGAACGGCTGTGGCTGGAAGAGGCCGTCCGCCGCGACGAGGAGATGGCGTCGGGCAAAGTGCAGCCCATCCCGATGGATGAGGTCTTCGCGGAACTGCGGGCCTCTCGGAAGTGAGCTCACGAGTCGGCTTCCATCCGGATGCCAAGCGCGAGATGCGCGAGGCGGCGGATTTCTACGACCTGGAGCGCACCTGGCTCGGCACGGAGTTCTTGGACGCAGCCGAGGGGACGATGCAGCTGTTGGTCGAGCACCCGGAATCGTCGCCAGCCGTGCTGGGGCAAGTGCGCAGGTGCGCGGTTCCTCGATTCCCCTATTCAGTCGTGTACTCGGTACGCAGCGGTGGCATCTTCGTCTCGGCGATCGCGCACAGCAGCCGCCGGCCGTTCTACTGGCAAGATAGGCTCTAGGTTGCTGATGTGGTTCGAACAAGCAGTTCGAGCCGCCTCACTTCGTTCGCGGCTCAACTGCCAAGCGTTCGCCGTGATAGCGCGAGGGACGGTCGGCTGTGGGAGTCGGGGACTCCGCTCAACCTGGGTACATGGAACGGAGTTGGCTCAGATTGCGGCATGAAGCGGTGGATGCAGATGACAGGACTCCCTGATTCGACGAAGGTCAACCTGGACAATCAAGGATTCTGCGGCCTCGATGACGAGATGAAATCCCGCTATGCCTTGCCGCTGCGTTTCACTCCTGCAGTCGCCACCACCCTGGTCGTGGTCGGGCTGGTCCTGCAGTCGCCCATCTTGCTTGGGTCGATGGCACTCGTCACCCTCAGCGGAGTGCTGTTCCCGCGCGGCATGGTCCTCGACCTGGTGTACAACCTCGGGGTTCGCCACTTGTTCGGTGCGCCTGCCCTGCCTCCCACGCCGACACCGCGACGGTTCTCCTACGGCATCTCGACTATCTGGCTGGCAGGTTCAGCCGTTTCCTTCCACTACGGGCTGCCGGTGCTGGGGTTCATACTCGGGGCAACGGTTGCCATAGGCGGCACGATTCTCACGATCACGCTCTGGTGTCTTGGATCGTGGATCTACCGCCTGTTCTTCAGGAAAGCGACGAACAAGTAGCGGGTCGAGGGCTTCCTTGGTCGTCACTCGACTGAGACACGCCTGACCCGCGGATCAACCTGACTCGCTTCGCTCGCAGGTTATCCGCAAACACGTTCGCCCTAACTCGAGTGAGGTTGACGCGGCCGAAGCAGAAGCGTACGGTATGGCGTACGCTAGCAATGGAGGCTCCTTGTGACCACGATCACCGCTACCGAGGCGCGCAAGCTCCTCTATAAGCTGCTCGACGACGTCTCCGACTCGCACGAGCCGATCCAGATCACGGGCAAGCGCGGCAATGCCGTGCTCGTCTCTCAGGATGATTGGGACGCGGTGCAGGAGACGCTGTACTTGGTGTCCATCCCCGGCATGCGCGAGTCGATCCTCGAGGGCATGGCCACGCCGACCTCTGAGCTCGAGGACAAGCTCGACTGGTGAGCTGGCGACTCGTCTACACCAAGGCCGCGCAGAAGGACGCGCGCAGCCTTGCCGCGGCTGGCATGAAAGCGAGGGCGCAGTCGCTTCTCGATGTGCTCGCCGAGGATCCGTATCAGACTCCACCGTCGTACGAGAAGCTGGTGGGTGATCTCGCCGGCGCGTACTCGCGTCGCATCAACATCACGCATCGCCTCGTCTACCAGATCCTCGAGGACGAGCACGCCGTCAAGGTGCTCCGCATGTGGTCGCACTACGAGTAGGCGTGTTCCCACACACGTCATCCAAGGTGCTACAATGAGCACCAGTATTGTGGTCTAATTTGGAGGTCGCCGTGAGCATCGCCGTGAAGTTCTCGGAAGACGTCGTCTCTCTCGGCGACCTGAAGGTGAATCCCGGCAAGGTCGTTCGTCACGCTGACGAAGCCGGTCGCCCCATCCTTCTGACGAGCCACGGACGCGGAGTCGCCGTCGTCCAGAGCCTCTCGGAGTTCGAGTCCGCTCAGGAGGAGCGCGAGTTCATGCGTTCGGTCGTTGCGGGCCTCGCGGACCTTGACGCCGGGCGCGAGATCCCGCTCTCGGAAGTGAAGCACCGGTTCGGTCTCGGCTGATGGCGAAGCGATTCGAGGTCACGTTCGCCGAGTCGGCGTCGGACGACCTCCAGGAGATCCTCGACTGGTACGCTGCACAGCTCGTTCCGGAAGTCGGCGAGCGTCTCGTGGCCGGGGTGGTCTCACGCGCTGAGCAGCTCGAGGAGTTCCCTGACCGCGGCAAGGTCGTGCCAGAGTTCGATACGCCATGGCTTCGCGAACTCGAGTATCCGCCGTTCCGGATCGTCTATCGCCGCGATCACGACCACGTGCGCATCGTACGCGTTTGGCGCGGTGAGCGCCTGATGGATGAGCCCCTCGCAGAAACGCCCAAACAACGTTGAGTCCCGCGCTCCGTTGATTCCGCTACCCGCTTGATCGTCCTGCAGCGGCGGCGCACGCCCAGCGCCCTCGTTCGACGCTCTACTGGGAGATCCTGCGGCGGTAAGTGACCATGGCGAAGATGTACGCGACGATGAGGGTGCCGACACACCAGACAAGGGCGATCCAGATGTCGGTGCCGACCGGCTGCTGTGTGAACAGGTCGCGGATCGCGTTGACGATCGACGTCACCGGCTGGTTCTCGGCGAAGGCGCGCACCGGGCCGGGCATGGTGTCGGTGGGCACGAATGCCGAGCTGATGAACGGCAGGAGGATGAGCGGGTAGGCGAACGCGCCCGCGCCGTCCACCGACTTCGCCGAGAGACCGGCGATCACGGCGAGCCACGTCAACGCCAGCGTGAACAGGATCAGGATGCCGGCGACCGCGAGCCATGCCAGCACTCCCGCCCCCGAGCGGAAGCCCATGAGGAGGGCGACGAGCACGACGACCACGAGCGAGGCGAGATTGGCGACCAGCGAGGTCAGCACGTGCGCCCACAGCACGGACGACCGTGCGATCGGCATGGACTGGAATCGCTCGAAGATGCCGCTCTGCATGTCCATGAAGAGCCGGTATGCGGTGTAGGAGATGCCCGACGCGATCGTGATGAGCAGAATGCCGGGCAGCAGGTAGTTCACATATGAATCCGACCCTGAGTCGATCGCGCCGCCGAGCACGTAGACGAACAGCAGCATGAAGGCGATCGGCATGATCGCGGTGGTGATGATGGTGTCCAGGCTGCGCGTGATGTGCCGCAGGGATCGTCCCAGCAGTACGGCGGTGTCGCCGAAGAAATGGTTGGTCATCGTTGTTCCTTACTCGTCCGTGCCGACGATGGCGAGGAAGACGTCCTCGAGGGTCGGCTGTTTCTCGACGTATTCGACCTTGGCGGGCGGGAGCAGCTGCTTGAGCTCGGTGAGGGTGCCGTTCACGATGATCCGACCCTCGTGAAGGATCGCGATCCGGTCGGCGAGTTGTTCGGCCTCGTCCAGATACTGCGTCGTGAGCAGCACCGTCGTGCCGTGCTCGGCGAGTTCCTTGACGGCCTGCCACACCTCGATGCGCGCCTGGGGGTCGAGCCCAGCCGTCGGCTCGTCAAGGAAGATGACCGGCGGATTCCCGATGAGGCTCATCGCGATGTCGAGGCGACGGCGCATGCCACCCGAATACGTCGACACCTTGCGCGCGGCCGCGTCGGTCAGCGAGAAACGATCGAGCAGGTCATCCGCGACCGTGCCCGGGTCCTTGAGGTGCCGCAACCGGGCGATCAGCACGAGGTTCTCCCGCCCGCTGAGGATCTCGTCGACGGCCGCGAACTGTCCGGTGAGGCTGATGGACTCCCGCACGTCCGCGGCCTGCGCGGCGACATCGAAGCCGTTGACGCCGGCAGTCCCCGCGTCGGCCTTGAGCAGCGTGGACAGGATATTCACGACCGTGGTCTTGCCCGCCCCGTTCGAGCCGAGCAGGGCGAAGATGCTGCCCCGCGCCACGTCGAAGTCCACGCCGCGCAGCACCTCCAGCGTCTTGTACGACTTCTCCAGACCCTGCACGTGGATAGCTGGATCTGTGGTCATCGCTGCTCTCCTCGCTCCGCATCTTGAATCGACGTGATCAGGCGCGCACGTTCCTTGTCGATCCACCGCGTGCCGCTGTAGGCCTGAGCGAACGTCTCGGCGAACTCGACCGGATCCTCGCCGACGATATCGCGCACTGGCGTGCCGTCTGCGGCTGCGCGCTCCCAGAGTTCGACGAAGTCGCCCCACATCGTCGTGAGGGTGTCCCCATCCGTGATGCCACCGTAGTACATGAAGTACCGCTCCAGCGCCTTCGCGGCAGTGCGGTACGGCCCGGGAAGCGCCTCGATGCGTGCCCTGTACGCCTTCCACTGCTTCTTCTGCTCGAGCGACCCTGTGATGCTCTCGAACCAGTTGGCCATGGCTACTCCTCTCCTTCGCGGAGCTGCTCGAGCCGTCCTGTGAGGAAGCTCCAAGTCCCCCAGAACTCTTCGAGATACTCCTGTCCTTGAACGTTGAGCGAATACACTTTGCGCGGCGGCCCCTTCTCGGACGGGTGCTTCTCCACATCGACGAGGCCTCTCTGCTCGACCCTGACGAGCAGGGCGTAGACAGTGCCCTCGGCAATGTCGGAGAAACCCATCTCCCGCAACCGTGCCGTGATCTCGTAGCCGTACGCAGGCCGTCCGGACAGGATCGCGAGGACGATGCCCTCCAGCGTTCCCTTGAGCATCTCCGTCATCTGCTTGCCCACGGAACACCACCTCGATCTACTGAGCACTACTAGCTACTGGTACATAGTAACACAGAGTAGTTGCGGTGCAAGCTCCACCTGTGGCGGGAGTTCGCGGGTGACAGCGTCCGGGGACCTGGCAGACCAAGCTGACAAGCGCTTCGTTGACGACGCGAGCGCGTATGCTGTCGCCGGAAGCGATCAAGCGCGGCTCAAGCGCAACATGTTCGCCCTAACCGAATTCGCTTGCGCCGCGTATCCTAGATGTGGGATACTTGCGTTATGGGATCCGGCTCTCTCAAGAACGTCATCTGGGTCGCGTCGTCCCTCGACGATCTCCGAGGGTTCCCGGAACCGGTCAAGCAGTCGATTGGTTTCGCCATCTTCCAGGCCCAGTGCGGCGGCAAGCATCCGCAAACCAAGCCGCTCAAAGGCTTCAGGGGCGGCGGCGTGCTGGAAGCGGTCGAGGACTTCGACGGCGACACGTTCCGCACCGTGTACACAGTTCGCTTCGCGGACGCGCTCTACGTGCTGCACGCGTTTCAGAAGAAGTCGAAGAAGGGCGTCGCCACTCCGAAGCACGAGATCGACGTCGTCAAGTCCCGACTCAAGATGGCCGAACAGCTTCACGAATCCATGACCGGCAAGAAGGAAGGTAAGTAGGATGAGCGCCAACGCACCTGAGCACACCATGAGCAGCGGCAACGTGTTCGCCGACCTCGGTCTCCCTAAAGCAGACGAGCTTCAGGCCAAGGCGGCACTCGCGAGTCAGATCGCCAGCATCGTGAGCCACCGTCATCTGACCCAAGCGGAGGCGGCGCGGATCCTCGGTACCGGCCAGCCCAAGATCTCCGATCTGCTCGCCGGCAGACTCGACGGCTTCTCGATGGAGCGCCTCATCCGCTACCTGAACGCACTGGATCGCGACGTGCAGATCGTCGTAAGCCCCAAGCCGCGTGGCCGCGCCCACGCCAGCTTCAAAGTGACCGGCAAGTCACGGTCGGCCCACATCACTGACGTGGCGTGCACGGGGTAATACGGTAGGGCGAACAAGCAGTTCCCTGACAAACCTCGGCATGGAGAGCTACGCTCTCCCCGAGGCCGTCCGGCCTCGGTTTGCAGGTTATGCGCCAGCCGTTAAAGACATCAGGAGACAGCGTGGCACTCGTTGATCAGGCGCTCGCCGCCCCGGGTTGTGTCATCAGTGTCATGGGCGATCATGCGGGCGAAGGAGTCGACGCTATCTTCAAGCGGAAGATGGCTGACGTTGACGCCGTGGGGCGCACGTTCTGGGTCGCCAGGTCAGCGAAGGCGCGACCCGGCCAGGTCCAGCAGCTGTGTACAACCGAACGCGGGTACGTGATCTTCGTGGAACCTGCTACCGCAGGAGGCGCCCGGCCGACGACTGTGTCTGATTCGGCGTCGGAATACTCTGGCGATCGCGTGAAATGGCTGCCGTTGCCTCTGGGCTTGGGTCCCGTCACAGGCAAGATGGACGAATCGACGACGGCCTTCGTGTTCGACCAACTGACTACGGATACGAGCCGGGTGCTCGACCTGTGGCAGTACGCGGGTGGTTCAGACACGAGCAGCCCCGTGAGGTTCAAGCTCGGCTGCTCGACCGTGTGCGCCGTTCGGGGGGACATGAACGCGCATCCGCACCGGATGAAGTCGAGGTACCGTACCATCGTGGCCGTCGGACGGCTGCACGAACCGTACTCCGCATGGCTGCGATGAGTCCTTGTAGAACCGTTCGCAGCCCCGCAAGACCGCTGTCCTTGGGAGAACAATGGCCGATCATGAGTCCAGATACTTCACGCTGAGCCTGGAGTCACTTCGGGCCATTGGAGGCTGGGCTGCGGATTGTGCCGAGAGAGCGCTGTCGGTGTATGAGACGCATGCTGATTCAGATTCGCGGCCACGTGCGGCGATCGAGGGCATCCGGGAGTTCGCGGGCGGAGGAAAGCGCACGGCCCGGTTGCGTTCCCTTGCCGTGGAGGCGAATGCCGCTGCGCGTGAGATCGGCGATCCTGCGGCAGCTGCCGCTGCTCGTGCGGCGGGCCTTGCGGCGGCCAGCGCCTACACGCATCCCCTAGCGGATGTCCATCAAACGAAGCACATCGTCGGTCCAGCGGCCTATGCCGCACTGGCCCTTGAGCTCGACCACGATGGCGATCCAAGTGTCGCCGACAGCGAGGTCCGCTGGGCGATCGAGCACGCCGCCTCTGAAGCGCGCGAGGTCTTGCTCCAGATGCCCGCTCGTCAAGCCGGCAAGAGTCGGTTTGACACGATCCTCTATGAGCTGGATGCGGGCATCCGCGCTCGAACCTTGCCGCAAGACGCCTGACCCGCGCTTCCACACAGACGGCGCGCCTCGTGCGTTAGACTCGGGTTCAAGGCGCTCGCTGGTGCGCCGCCGCTGAAGATGAGCAGGCGGATAGAGGGGCATCGCGCGGCAGGGCGCCGCGCAGTATGAGAGGAACGAGCCGGTGGCAGCCACCGACGACCTGAGTTCGCAGCGCTTTTACCACGGTACACGGGCTGACCTGAAACCCGGAGACCTGATCGAGCCCGGCTATACCTCTAACTACGGCAAGAGGAACAAGACGGTATACGTCTACCTGACCGGCACCCTGGACGCGGCCGTCTGGGGGGCGGAGCTGGCCCTCGGCGAAGGACCCGGCAGAATCTACGTGGTGGAACCGACCGGCCCGATCATGGACGACCCCAATCTGACAAACACGAGATACCCGGGCAATCCGACGAAGTCATACCGCTCCCGGGAGCCGCTGCGGGTCACGGGCGAAGTCACAGATTGGCAGGGGCACTCCCCCGAGACGATCCAGGCCATGAAGGACCGGATCAAGGGTCTTGAGCCGATCGACGACTGAGTCACTCACCGCATCTGCACCTCGTGGCAACCTCGCCTGCCAACTGCGATGAGTTCGGCTCGTCTGATACGGAGCAAGCGCCGACGCTGGCGCGCCGCCGCTGAAGCGCTACAACGTTCGACCGAACCCGGGAACGACTACGCGATCGACCCCACTACCTGACCGCCACCCCAAGGTAGTAGGGCCAGATGAAGATCCCAAGCACGGCAGTCCAGAAGCTCAGCTTCGCGAACGCGATCGTGAACAGCCATCCGATGAACCATATGATGCCCATGCCGGTATCGACGCGTATCCTCTCGTTCCCAGCCATCGAGTACTCCTTCCAGCACCCATGCGCGGTCACGTTCATGCCATCTCGGCAGGGGTAAGCCCTACAAGCAGACTACCGTAATGTGACGCCGCCAGTCGCGGTTCAGCATGCTCGATGTCTGGCTAACCCGCGCTTCCACACTGACAAGATGAGGCTGGCGAGCTACGCTCGACAAGACGAGGACTTCGCTTTCTTCGAAGGTTTCGACTTGCCGGAACCGTTGAGGGCGACCGCTTGGCGAACGAGCGCCTTGAAGGCGGACTCGTCAACTTCTTCTCCTTCGTGGATGTCGATCGCGCGGCGTGCGTTCCCGTCGAGACTCGAGTTGAAGAGACGGGCCGGATCCTTCAGAGACGCGCCCTTGGCGAAGGTAAGCTTCACGACGTTCTTGTAGGATTCGCCGGTGCAGATGATTCCGTCGTGCGACCAGACCGGGGTGCCCGGGGACGAGGACTTCACCCACTTCAACTCCTCGACGGCGTCCGGGTCTGCTTCCTGGATGAGCGTGCGCATTCTGCTGAGGGTTTCCCCGCGCCAGTCCCCGAGTTCGGCGATCCTATTCGAGATGAGCTCCGATGCCGACTGGCCTTGGCTCGCGCTCGACTCTTTCATGTCTTCTCCTAGAAGTTCCAGATATTTCATTTGCCGGACAGTGGAGGATAGTCACGTAAGACTTCAGGGCGATGTTACGGCGCCTTGCGGGTCCATCCTGTCGGGAATAGGACCGTCTCGGTCGAAAGATGGTTCCCCGCCGTCGGCACTTCCAGGCAGCATCGGCAATGTGGGCGTCTGGACTTCCTCGACAGGCAAGGCCGCATAGGTTCGAGTTCGAACTGCACCACTTAGCCCTTCTGAACTCGCCCCGCCCAACCAACACATCCAAGCAGACACGGGAAGTCGGAGAGTAGAATCTGAGCCGACGGCGCGCCGCTCTGCGTCCGATGTTCGATGCAGGACGCACGCTCCTGCTGGCTTCGATGGAGTCGTTCGAGTGGACTCGCCCCCTACGGACATGTGAGGTCTCACTCGACCCGCGCAAAGCAGCTGCGACGGGGATATGGTCGCTGGAAGGTGGAGATCATGGGAAAGCACGATGCCCTCGCAAAGACACTCGCGATCATCGGAACGGTCCTGGTCGTACTGCCCTTGCTCGCACCGCTGGCGTTCGGTCTGCTGACGATCGGCCGTCCCGGGGGCTATCGGCTCGACTACCTCATGCCGTTCGAGGTCTACCCCGTCACGCTCGTCGGCGTGGCACTGCTGGTGTGGGCGTCGTTGCGGGCACGCGCGCGCACGGGCGCGGTAGGCATCGCGGTCGGCGGGATGATAGGCGGTCTGGTCCTCTGCGCGATCGCTGCCCAGGTCACCGGCATCGCGCAGTCGGAGGAGCGGTTGGAGGCATGGAGGTACGTCCTGACAGCGGGGTTGGGTGGCGTTTCCCTGCTCGCCCAGATCGCCCTGGTGGTGATCGGCTTCATGCTGGTGCGCGACCTGTTCGCAGCGCCCGACGAAGTAGCTCCGCCCGGAGCGCGCGCTCCGGGCGCGTGACCTCTCGACGGCCGAGCTCGCCGTCCAGGCGAAGTATCACCCGAAGCACTCGAGATCGTTGTCGACACTGACAGCGCACCGCTGACCCACCGACTACTCGCAGTACACCCGCACCTTCTCGCCGTCCTTGCCGTCGATGTTGACCTCCATCTCGCGCAGCGCATCGATGAGCTCGTCGATGTCCTCCGGCTTGAAGTCCGAGAAGTCGATCGACATGCCGTTCTCGGCCATCTGCTCGTTGATCCGGTCCATCGCCTGCGACGGGATGAGCGACGTCAGCTTCAGCCCCGAGCGCACGAGCGCGAGCGGCACCTTCACGTCGACCTTCTCGCCCTCGGCGCTGTCCACCTTCACGTGGAGGAACTTCGGGAGAGCGTCGAGCAGCGGCGTCGGGTCGCCCTTGATCGCAGGTCCGGCGGGAACGGACGCAGCGGGCTTCTCGGGCTCGCGCGAGTCGAGCGCGTCGAGCAGGCGCTCGGCCTCTTCGGCGGAGATCTTGCCGGCGGCCAGCATGTTCAGGATACGGGCACGGTCCTCACTCATCTTCTTCACCTTTCCGTCACACGAGGTCGATGTCGACGACGTTCTCCGACGAATACACGCGCACCGTCATACCGCGCGTCGCCGCGAGCACCCCGAAGCAGCCGAGCAGGAGCAGGGTGTAGTGGTGGTAGCGCTCGCCGACGAGATACAGCACCACGTCGGCGAGGATCGTCAGCGCGAGCACGAACAACACGATGGGCAGGAGGATCAGCCACACCAGGAAGAGCGGCAACCACAGCCCGACCCGCTGGCTCTCCGGCTTGCCGGCACGCAGATAGAGCAGCATCGGCGGGAACATCAGCGCCTCATCCTCTCCGCCGCCTCGTCCGCGGTGATCTCGCCGCGCTCGAGCATCGCGAGCGCATCCTCCTCGCCCGCAGGCGCGGCCGCCTCGACCGTCACCTCCACCAGCCGCAGCTGGCCGGCGATGCGGTTCAGGCGGTTCTTCACGGTCGGGTAGCTGATGCCGAACGCCTTCTCCATGTCCTTGATCGAGCCATGGCTGCGCACGAACTCGCTCAAGAACACCTGGTCCTCGTAACGCAGCCGGGCGAGCGGGGGCAGCTCGAACTCGCCCTCGATCACCACGCCGCTCTTCTCGAGCCGCACGCTGGTGACCACGAACGGGCGGTCCCCCGTGAGGTCCGTCAGCTCGTGCCACTCGTTGCTCATCGCGGACACCTCCTGGATCGGTCGGTCGAGGGTATCGTAGGAGTCGGGATTGAGAAAGTCAAGTCCGACATTAAATAACTCAAGTCATTCTTGAAACCAGACCCGCGAATACGCAGCATCGGCTCGACAGGGTGCCGTCCCGGAGCTGACGCCGGGCGTGTGACAAGCGCAACAGCAGGCGGGCGCGTCGAGGTAGACTGAGGTCGATGGCAGCGAGGGGATCCGACGGGCCGGACACGAAGGGAGTCAGCATGATGCGACGAGCTGCACTGATCGGGATGATGGTCTTCCTTGCGCTGGCCGCTGGCTGCAGTCCGAGTATCGAGAGCCTCAACGCGAAGGCGAAGAAGGCACAGAGCTACGACAGCCCCAAGGCCGTGTACGACGCTATGACGGCGGGCGGGGTCGAAGCCACCGCTTTCATCGACAAGGGACCCGCTGCAGGCCCGGCCGGCACCACCATGTACAGCAGCGGTGACGTGAATCTCGGCGGCGGCTTCGCCACTATCCTGGTCTTCCCGAGATCTGCCGTCTCCACCATGGACTCGTACGTGACGTCTTGGTTGTCCTCGGCGAAGAGCGCCGGTGTCAAAGACCCCACCGTTCTCAAGGGAGCCGACTGGCTTCTGACCGGCGACGGAGACCTCTCGAAAGTCCAGGAGGCGTTGGGCGGCAAGCTGCAGAAGTAGACATCTGCGATCCCAAGGGGGATGAGAGAGTGTCTTCATATCAACAGGATCCGCACTTCCAGAAGCGCGACGCCGACGCGCAGAGGGCGGAAAGCGCGCTCTCGGGTTGGGCTCAAGGCGTCGAAGCTCTTGAGGCTGGATACGCTGACGCGGGCATCGACAACTACCACTGGGCATTGAACTGTCGCGACGACCTCGAGACTGCGATGGCCACGGCTCCGTTCAAGCAACGCCAGAAGATAGCAGCCAGACTCCCCATGCTCGACCGCCGCTTCACAGCTGCCACGGTCCCGGCCTCGGGGTGCGTACTAGCGACACGCAGTTGCGACCCGGAAGCGGAATGGTGGTACTTCCGCGTACCGGCCTCTCACCCGGATTGGCCCGGGCAAGCGAGTGAGTGACCGATCGCAGCCAGCCGCCGTGGAGTCTGAGATGCGCATCGACCCAACGCCGGAGGGTAGACTTACCTAGTAGCGCTTGTACGTCTGCTCGTGCGCCGACAGGATCGAGGGGGTGAGATATGTCGCGCGGGATCTCTCGATTCCTGTCTCTCGACGACCTCTGGTCGGTGCTCGGCTATGTCATGCTCCTCGCCGTCAATCGGCTGCGCACCCCTCCAATGGAGCTGTCCACCGTGTCCCTGCTCGCCTCGGGCATGCTCGCGGTCTTCTGGCTCTCGAGCGAGAACCTCAGGGCTCGCAACCTCGAGCGCAGACCGGACGCCAGAGTCCTGTTCTGGGCGCTGGTCGCGGTAGTGTCGATACTGGGAGTCATCAGGTAGTCACCGGCGAACGCGGGCGCAAGACGGTGCGCTGGGACACGAGGGGAAGATCATGACTGAGGAGCGTCGGTTCGCACGGCTCAGGCTGTACAACCTGGTCATGGGGTTGTTCCACCTGGGACAGGGCATCGCGATCGTCGCGCTGTCGAACGACTTCAAGCTGCCGGTCACGGCAAGCTTCCTCGCCGGCCCTCCGGGCACGCCACCGGCCGCTCCGAAGGTCTTGTTCGAAGTGCCTCTCGGCCCCGCAGTCGCCGCGTTCATCTTCATCTCGGCCTTGGCGCACTTCATCATCGCCTCGCCGGGCGTGTTCCCTTGGTATGTGAAGAACCTCAAGCGCAACCGCAACTACGCGCGGTGGATCGAGTACGCATTCTCCTCGTCGCTGATGATCGTGCTCATCGGCATGCTTCCCGGCGTGTTCGACGTGGCCGCCATCATCGCCCTGTTCGGAGCTAACGCGTCCATGCTGCTGTTCGGACTGCTGATGGAGCACTACGAAGAGCCGGGTCACCCGAACTGGATGCCCTTCGTCTTCGGGTGTCTCACCGGCATCGTGCCGTGGCTCGCGCTGGGCGTATACCTTTGGAGTCCCGGCTCCTCTGCCGAACCCCCGGGATTCGTCTACGCGATCTTCGCCACGATGTTCGTCTTCTTCAACAGCTTCGCCGTGAACATGGTGCTGCAGTACAAGAAGGTCGGCCCATGGCGCGACTACCTGTTCGGTGAGGTCGTCTATGTGTTCCTGAGCCTTTCCGCCAAGTCGCTCCTCGCCTGGCTCGTCTTCGCGAACACTCTGATACCGACGTAGCAGCCGGTTCCTGCGACTTTCGGCCGTGCGAGCCGTAGTCATGTCCGAACTCACCGACCCTGGATTGGAATCCGATGGAGGCCAAGAGCACAGCTAAGGACTTCCCCGTCGTCTGTGTAGGCGGTTCGGCCGGTGGTCTCGACGCCTATATCCGGTTGCTGCGGAATCTTCCGGCCGACATGGGGGTCGCCATCGTCATCGTCAATCACCTGAGAACCGTAGCGACCAGGCTGCACGAGATCCTCCCGAAGTACACGGTGATGCCGGTTGAGTTGATCACCGACGACCTGGTCATTCGGCCCGACCACGTGTTCATCATCCCGGAGAAGCGTGACCTGCATGTTCGTGACGGTGAATTCCGCCTCGAGCCGATATCGAAGCCCAGGGGATGGCCTGACGTGATCACGGTCTTCCTGCGTTCCCTCACGGAGAACTGGGACGGAAAACTCATCGCTGTCATCGTCTCCGGATATGACGGCGATGGAGCTGCCGCGCTGTGCGGCATAAAGGAAGTGGGGGGCACGACCATCGCGCAGAGGCTCGATACGGCTGTACAGCCGGACATGCCCGAGAGCGCGATAGCTACCGGATGCATCGACTTCATCCTCGCGCCTGAGAGTATCGCCAGAGAGATCGCGCGGATCGCGGACGCGGTCGAATAGTGTACCGGCGGAGGCCGCGATGCTGACGGCGCTTCTGGCTTCGACCGGAGCCGCCCTGTTCGGCTCGGCCGACTTCCTCGGCGGTTCCGCGAGCCGCAAGAGCCCCGCTCTCGCGGTCTGCGCGGCGATGTACTTGGTCGGCGTCGTGCTTCTCGCGTTGCTGCTGCTCGTCGTGCGCCCCCGCGAGGTGAGCGCCATCGACTTCGCATGGGGCGTGTCATCCGGCGTGTTCGGCATGGTCGGCGTCCTTGCGCTGTACGCGGCGCTGGCGACCGGGCGCATGAGCGTCGTCGCGCCGCTGACCGCCGGGCTGGCCGGCGCCGGCCCGGCCGCGTTCGACCTGCTTCGCGGAACGCGCATCGGCGTCTCGTCCCTCATCGGTATCGGGCTCGCTCTCGTGGCGGTCGTGGTGGTGAGCACCACGAAGGGGGCCGTCGAGGAGCACGGCATGCCGACGAAGGCGATCGTCTTGTCGGTGCTCTCAGGCACGACGCTCGGCTGCTCTCTCGTCTCCCTCTCGCTCACCGTCCCCGCGAGCGGCTTCGCACCGTTGCTCGTCGCCCGGATCGTCGGTCTGGCGATCATGGGCGTCGCACTCTTCGCGCGAAGCAAGTCCGTCAGCTGGGATGCGGGTTCGATGCGGCTCGCCGCCCTCGCCGGCACGCTCGATGCGGGTGCGAACATCGCGATCCTATCGGCGATCAGGATCGGCCCGCTCGCGGTGGCGTCCGTGGTGGGCGGACTCTATCCCGTGGTCACGATGCTGCTCGCGCGGATGTTCCTCGGCGAGCGGCTCCAGCGGCATCAGGCGTTCGGCGTGGCGATCGCCCTGGCGGCTGTCGTGCTCACGGCGCTGCCCTAGGGGGACGGTGGAGACTATCTGGTCTCCGCCCTGCGGTCTCTGCGACACTTCGGCAACGCGGACCAGGCCACCACGCCTCGCGCGGTACGCTTGCGCGGGAGGACACCGTGGACAGACTGATAGCCATCACTCCGAAGTGGGCGATCGCACTCTTCTTGTTGCTGGACGTGTTCAGCATCGGAATGGGTATGGGCGTGCCCTTCTTCACCATCCTTCTCGGCATCCCGGTCGGATGGTTCTCCGCTCGTCGGGCGGCCGGCCCTCTGCCCGATGCGATGCGCGGATGCCTCCGCGTGGCGCTCTCGACCTCCGCAGTGACCTTGGTCGCCCTGTGCGCGATCTGGCTCCCGTGGGCTCCGGCCGCATGGGGGACCAAGGCCGATCTCCTGCGGACCGGGATACCGATGATCCTCTACGAACCTCGCGCGAGCTTCATCGGTTGGCTCGTCCTGATGGTCGTGATCTCGCCGGCGCTCCAGGTGCTGGCGACGCTCTCGACTTCGTACCTCACCCTGATGCGTCGCGCGGCATCCCGGGGATAACGAACGTGCCCCACGCCTCTCCCGGGAGGACCCACATGAGACGAACAGGCATCATCGCGATAGTGCTCTTGGCAGCGCTCGTCCTCGCGGGGTGCACGCAGGGGCAGAAAGCCGCGGAGCAGAAGGCGAGGTGCTTCGCCAACGAGTCGCTCGTCGAGACCGAGTTGAAGCTCTTCACGGCAGACACCGGGATGGATGCGCCGTTCCAGAGCGTCGTCGACAAGACGCACGTGGTCTGCCCGAGCGGAGGCAAGTACAGCTTCGATCCGAAGACGGGGTTCGTCTCTTGCAGCGTCCACGGCCACCGGTAGGTGGAACAAGCCCGTGGTCTCGTGGCACACTGACGTACCACGGACTCACCCACGTTCAGGAGGTTGCAGTGTACAGACGATCTTCTCTGCTCCTAGTGGTCGGACTCGCTCTTATCGCCACGATCGCGTTGGGCGGATGCGGCGCGAAGGCCAGCGACTCGTCCAAGCCCGCTCCGGAGGCCACACCGGCCGAATCGACCGGCAGCGCCGAACAGGCCACCGAGCTCAAGATCAAGGACGACACCGTAGGAACAGGCACCGAGGCGAAGAACGGTGACCGCGTGAACGTTCACTACACGGGCTGGCTGACGGACGGGACGAAGTTCGACTCCTCGAAGGACCGTGGCCAGCCGTTCGCATTCACCCTCGGCGCAGGCGAGGTCATCCCGGGGTGGGACCAAGGGGTCGTCGGCATGAAGGTCGGCGGTAAGCGCACGCTGACCATCCCGCCAGACCTCGGGTACGGCGCCCAGGGAGCGGGCGGGGTCATCCCGCCCAACGCGACGCTCGTGTTCGAAGTGGAGCTGGTGAGCGTCGACTAGCCGTCTCGCCGCGTCGACGCGCGACATGTCACGCACCACCGGGACTCCGGCGAGGGAGCCGCGCATGCAGGCTAGAGGATCCGCGATATCGGCGCCCGCAGCGTTGAAAGGCGCCACCAGGGTGTGGGTCTCGCTCGCTCTGCTGGCGGCGGCCATCTTGGCGACCGTCCCGGTCTACGGCGGCTTGCCATCGCGTGGTCTGACGGTCGCCCACCGGTTCGGTCTGACGCTCCTATGGGGCGTCCTCGCCCTCGCATCCGCGAAGATCGGGAGACTGAAGCCGGCCCGCCCCGCATTCATGGCCCTGTTCGGCGTCTCACTCGGATTCGCGCTGGCCTTCATGGCCGGCGGTCGGCCGGTCGAGTGGCTCGGACTCTCGATCTCCACGCCGCAGGGCGCGGCGGCCGACAAGCTCCTGTCCGAAGCGCTCCCGGTCTGCGCCGCCATCCTCCTGGCAACCGCACTCGCGCGACGGGGTCTCGATTCGCTCGGCCTGCGGCATGGGCGGGTGTGGCTCAGTCTCGCGCTCGGCCTGCTCGCGACCGCTCCCGTGCTTGCGCTGTTCGTGGCCGATCCGTCGGGCAGCAGCAGGGCGGTGCTGGAAGTGCCCGCGGCCACCCTCCGCTCATGGATGCCGTGGGTCGTGCTGTTCTCGATCGCGAACGGGTTCATGGAGGAGCTGTGGTTCCGCGGCGCGTGGTTCGGCTCGTTCGAAGAGGTGCTCGGATCGTCTGCGGCGATGCACGTGACGAGCGTCGCTTTCTGCATCGTGCACGTGATCGTGTACTGGCGCGAGCCTACCGCGATCGCGATGCTCACACCCGTGTGGCTCTACATGGGCTACGCGTACGCCGGCATCGTGCGCAAGACCGGGTCGTTGGCGGGGCCGGTGCTCGCGCACGCGATCGCGGACGTGATGTTCCTGCTCATCACCTTCAGCGGCGGCAAGGCCCTATAGGCGGGACGGGGGGCGAAAGCCCGGCGCACCCCCCCCTACCCCTCGCCGATCACCTCGTGGTAGCTCTGCAGCGAGCGGACCTGCTCGTTCGTCTGCCGGTTCGCGGCGATACCCTCGGCGGCGGCGAGAGCCGCGGCGGTCGTCGTGATGTACGGGACCCTGTGGCGGATCGCCGCCTTTCGGATGTACGAGTCGTCGAACTCGCTCGCCTTGCCCACGGGCGTGTTGACGACGAGATCGATCTCGCCGTTCTTGATGGCGTCCTCGATGTTGGGCCGCCCTTCGTGCAGCTTGAGGATCGTCTCGCAGGCAACGCCGTTGGCCGCGAGGTAGCCCGCCGTCCCGCTGGTCGCGAGTATGTGGAAGCCGAGGCCTTCGAACTCGCGGGCGGCCAGGAGTCCGCGCGGGCGGTCCCGTTCCATCACCGTGATCAGCACGGTGCCCTCGTCCGGCAGTCGCTGCCCCGCCGCTTCCTGCGCCTTGTAGAAGGCCAGTCCGAACGAGCTGCCCATGCCGAGCACCTCGCCGGTCGAGCGCATCTCCGGGCCGAGCAGCGGGTCGACCTCGGGGAACATGTTGAACGGGAAGACCGCTTCCTTGACACCGAAGTACGGCACCTCGCGCCGTTCGAGTCCGAGGTCGGCCAGCTTCGCGCCAAGCGTCAACTGTGTGGCGAGACGCGCCATCTGCACGTCGCAGACCTTGGAAACGAGCGGGACCGTCCTCGAAGCGCGGGGATTGGCCTCCAACACGTACACGACGTCTTCCGCGATCGCGTACTGCATGTTCATCAGGCCCACCACGCCGAGCTCGATCGCGATCCTCTTGGTGTACGCCTCGATCGTTGCGAGGTGCTTCTCCGAGATCGTCACCGGCGGGATGACACACGCCGAGTCGCCGGAGTGCACGCCCGCGTACTCGATATGCTGCATGACCGCGGGCACGAACGCGTCCGTGCCGTCGGAGATCGCGTCGGCCTCGCACTCGATCGCGTCCTCTAAGAACTTGTCGATCAGGATCGGCCGCTGAGGCGTGACGTCCACCGCAGCCCCGATGTAGCGCACGAGCATCTCCTCGTCATGCACGACCTGCATGCCGCGCCCGCCGAGGACGTAGCTCGGGCGGACCATGAGCGGATAGCCGATGCGAGACGCGACCTCGAGCGCCTGCTCCACCGTGGAGACCATGCCCGACTCGGGCATCGGGATGCCGAACCGCTCCATCATCCCGCGGAAGCGATCCCGGTCCTCGGCGAGGTCTATCGTCTCCGGCGAGGTGCCGATGATCGGCACGCCGGCCGCCTCCAGCTCGCGCGCGATGTTCAGCGGCGTCTGGCCGCCGAACTGGATCACGACTCCCTCCGGGCGCTCCTTCTCGTAGATGGCGAGCACGTCCTCCACGGTCAGCGGCTCGAAGTACAGCTTGTCCGAGGTGTCGAAGTCCGTGGAGACCGTCTCGGGATTGCAGTTGACCATGATCGTCTCATAGCCGAGGTCGCGCAGGGCGAATGCGGCGTGCACGCAGCAGTAGTCGAACTCGATGCCCTGGCCGATGCGGTTCGGGCCGCCGCCGAGGATCATGATCTTGCGGCGGTCGCTCACCTCGACGGTGTCGGGCGCGTTGTACGTCGAGTAGTAGTAGGCGGCGTTCTCGACGCCGCTCACCGGCACGGCCTCGTAGCCGTGCCTGAGGCCGAGAGCTAGGCGTCGCTCGCGTATCCGCACTTCCGGCACGCCGAGGAGCTTCGCGAGGTACGCGTCGGCGAAACCGTCCTTCTTGGCGCGAGTCATGAGGTCCTCGGGCAGATCCTCGCCCTTGTGCCCTAGGATCTCCTCCTCCAACTCCACGAGCTCGCGCATCTGCTCGATGAACCACGGCTTGATGTGCGTGAGTGCCGCGAGCCTCCCGACGCTCACGCCCTTGCGCAGCGCCTCGTACATCACGAACTGGCGCTCGCTCGAAGGCTCGACGAGGAGCTCCAGCAACTCCTCGGCGCTGCGCGCGTTGAAGTCCTTGGCGAAGCCCAGCCCGTGCCGGCCGGTCTCCAGCGACCGGATCGCCTTCTGGAGCGACTCCTTGTAGGTCTTGCCGATCGACATGACCTCGCCCACCGCGCGCATCTGCGTGCCGAGCTTGTCGATCGAGCCGGGATACTTCTCGAAGGCCCAGCGCGCGAACTTCACGACGACGTATTCGCCCGAGGGCGTGTATCGCTCGAGCGTGCCGTCGCGCCAGTACGGGATCTCGTCCATCGTCAGCCCTCCGGCGAGCAGGGAGCTCACGAGGGCGATAGGAAAACCGGTCGCCTTGCTCGCCAGCGCCGAGGAGCGAGAGGTGCGCGGGTTGATCTCGATCACGACGACGCGATCCGAGACCGGGTCGTGCGCGAACTGGACGTTCGTGCCGCCGATCACCTCGATCGCCTCGACGATCGCATAGCTGTACCGCTGGAGCCTCTCCTGCAGCTCGGGCGAGATGGTGAGCATCGGAGCGGTGCAGTAGCTGTCGCCGGTGTGCACTCCCATGGCGTCGACGTTCTCGATGAAGCACACCGTGATCATCTGGTTCTTGGCGTCGCGGACGACCTCGAGCTCGAGTTCCTCCCACCCGAGGACCGATTCCTCCACGAGGATCTGGCCGACCAGACTCGCCTGCAGACCTCGCGCAGCGATGATGCGGAGTTCCTCGACGTTGTAGACGAGACCGCCTCCGGTGCCGCCCATCGTGTACGCGGGCCGGATCACAACCGGGTAACCGAGATCGGCGGCGATGCCCTCGGCGGCCTCGACATCCGTCACGGTCGTCGACCGCGGCATCTCGATACCCAGGTGGTCCATCGTCTCCTTGAACGCGAGCCGGTCCTCACCACGCTCGATTGCGCCGGCGCTGACGCCGATTATGCGCACGCCGTGCTCGGCCAGCACGCCGGTCCGCTCCAGCTCCGAGGAGAGGTTGAGGCCCGTCTGCCCGCCGAGGTTCGGCAGCAGCGCGTCGGGCTTCGTCTTGGCGATGATCCGGGTGATGGTCTCCAGGTTCAGCGGCTCGATGTACGTCTCATCGGCCATGACGGGGTCGGTCATGATCGTCGCGGGGTTCGAGTTGACGAGGACGATCTCGTAGCCGAGACCGCGCAGCGCCTTGCATGCCTGCGTCCCGGAGTAATCGAACTCGGCCGCCTGCCCGATGACGATAGGGCCTGAACCGATGATCATCACCTTGCGGATATCGTCGCGTCGGGGCATGCTGCTCCTCTCTTGGGCTGGATGCAGTGTATCGGAACGGACGACCTCCGCGGAGGTCGTCAAAGAGCATGCTCGGGATACCGGCTAGGACGCGCCGCACCGCTCAGGTGTGCCGCGCTGCCTTGTGGAGCACGTCTATGTCGATGAGCGTCACGACCGCGCCGCGGACGTCGTTCTCGCTGGTCAGGTACGGCTTGGTCGTCATCCTGAACCAGCGGCCCGAGTCGTCGGCCACCTCACGTTCGTCCGTCTGCCCAGACTCGATCACCGAGGTCAGCAACGCATCGACGTCCTCGACCTTGAGCCGCCATCGGATGTCGGTGACCCGTCGTCCGATATCTCCGGGGATGAGATTGAACACCCCGGCGCCTTGCGCGGTGTATCGCCGGACCCTCAGGTCCGCATCGAGCAAGAGCATCGCGATCGACGAGCTCGAAAGCAGGTTGTTCAGGTCGTCGTTGCGATGCCCGAGCTCGGCGTTGCGAGCCTGGAGCTCGTCGTTGAGGGTCGTGAGCTCCTCGTTGGTGGATTGGAGCTCCTCCTTCGCAGTCTCGAGCTCCTCGTTCATGCTCTGGAGTTCCTCGTTGCTCGACTGGATCTCCTCGTTCGCCGCACGAAGCGACTCGTTGGCCGCATCGCGACCGTCGCGCAAGATCCGGAGTCGCTCCGTCGCGGCGTCGAGCTCCTGGCGGAGATACTCCGTCTCGGTCGGCTCGTCACCCGACTCTCCGGGCGCACGCGAGACCGCGGCTCCCTCGTTGAACAGCACGGCATAGTACGTCGGGCCGTCCTCGGACGTCACGGGGACGACGACGATGTCGACGGCGGCGTGACCGCCGTCGGCCCGCGGGCGCACGGCCTCACGCCGCGCGGGCCGCTGAGTCGCCCGGACTTCGGCGACCGCCGAGGTCACAGCCGATGCGAACCCGGGGGAGACCATGCCGGCCAGGTCCAGGGTCGCGTCGCCGGGCCGGTGCCGCAAGTACTCGCCCGCCTCGCCACGGATCTGCTTGACATGGAGTTGCTCGTCGACCAGGACCGCCGCCGGCGCGTACCGGTCCAGAAGCATCTCGTCGAGTTGCCGCTGGGCGGAGTTCCACTCAAGGTCACGAGTGGACTTGAACGACTCCGGCGTCGGCGCTCCCGCCCCGAGACGAGCAGCGCCGGGCAAGAAGTCCCCCAAGGCGAAGGTCGGCGTCGAGCCGGGAAGACGCACGAAGACGCCCTTGTGCTCGGTGCGCCTGAACAAACCGGGCGCGGAGGTTATCCCCTCGGACTCGCCGAGCACGAGCACGCCGTCCTGCACGAGAGAGTAGTGGAAGATGCCGAGGAGCCTCTTCTGCAGCACGTTGTCGAGGTAGATGAGCAGGTTGCGGCAACTGACGAGATCGAGGCGTCCGAACGGCGGATCGTTCGTCACGTCGTGACGCGCGAAGACGCATGCTTCCCGGATCGCTCGGCTGACCTGATAACCATCCTCTACTTCGGTGAAGAAACGATCGAGCCGCGCCTCGCCGACCTCGCTGGCAACCTCGGGCGGGAAGATGCCCCGGCGGGCGAACACAAGGTCCTTCTCCCTGAGGTCTGAGGCGAACACCTGGATCCGGGCGTCGGACCCCGCTTCCTCCAGGGCCTCGAGCAGCACGATCGCGATCGAGTACGCTTCCTGCCCCGTCGCACAGCCCGGGACCCAGACCCGAACGGCGGCATCGCCCGACCTGCCCTCGACGATCGACGGGAGCACCTGCGTCTTGAGCGCCTCGAACGTCTCGGGGTCTCGGAAGAACGACGTGACCCTGACCAGCACGTCCGCGAGCAACTCGGCTACCTCGTCGTCGTCCTTGTCGAGGATGCCCACGTATTCGGACATACTGGCAGCGTGCTTCATCGCCATCCGGCGCTCGACGCGCCGGAGCACCGTCGGGCGCTTGTAGTGGGTAAGGTCCAGACCGGTCGACCGCCTCACCCTCGCGGCGATCCCCTCGAGCGCCTGCTCCTCTTCCGCGGAGAGAACGCGGGGCGTCTCGAGTTCGCGCTTCTCGACTTGACGCACGTAGGGGTGCTTGGACAGCCGCACGAGTTCGCGAGCGATACCCTCGATCGGGAGCACCGCATCGGCGACCCCGGCAGCCATGGCGCTCGCTGGCATGCCACGGTGGCCGGCGGTGCTGGGATCCTGGACGAGGGTTATGCCGTCCTGCGCCTTGATGGCCGCGAGTCCCTTGGTCCCGTCGGAGGCCGTGCCCGAGAGGATGACGCCGATGGAGAGGCTGCCGTACTGCTGTGCGAGCGATGTCAGGAAGATGTCGACCGTCATGCTCGGTGTCTTGCTGACTGGACGAGGGCTCAACGAGAGGATGTCGCCGCTCACGCGCATCTCGGTGTTTGGCGGGATGACGTAGACGTGATCCGCCTGGATGCGCATGCCGGACTCGACCTCGAGGACGGGCATCGATGTCTTGCGGCCGAGTATCTGCGCTAGATCGCTGGTGTGCGTGGGCTCGAGGTGCTGGATCAGGACGATCGCGAGTCCCGAGTCAGAGGGCAGCTGAGTCAGGAGCTCCGAGAAGGCCTCGAGGCCGTCGGCCGAAGCGCCCACTCCGACTACCGGCGTCCGGCCCGTCTCCGCCGCTACGGGTTCCGGCCCCTTTCGCTTCTTGCTCACGACCGCCCCCTTGCCCCGCGCCCGATCACACGTCTATTCCAACTCTAACCGGACCCTGGATGCAAGGCGACGAACCACTCGCGCCGTCCAGCCCGCACTTCTGTATACCCGAACGCCCGGGACTGGAACCTCTTGGAAATCCGCGACGTCGGGGTGCCGTGCGCCCGGATCGGGTAAGAAGAGTCCCACGGACCGGAGAGGAGACGCAGGATGGGACTGCTGAGTTGGATCGTCGTGGGTGGGCTCGCCGGACTGCTTGCTCAGTCGCTGATGGGCGACGGGCGCTCTGGATGTCTGCTGGCGGTCCTCCTAGGTGTCATCGGAGCTTTCGTCGGCGGCTTCGTGATGAGTCTGTTCGGGTTCGGCGGGGTCAACGGCTTGAACGTCTGGTCGATCGTGGTCGCGACCGTTGGCGCCGTGGTCATTCTCGTGATCGCACGCGCGCTTCGGCGCTGAGTCCGAGGACGCAAGAAGGGAGCACTCCATGTCGAACGCAGGTGCAGCTTCGACCGATCGTCGCAGTCAGGTCCATACCGAGGTCCGCGCGCCGATCGAAGCGGTGGTATCGCGAGTGGTGTGGTTCGTCTTCGGCGTGATCGAGGTGCTGATCGCCATCCGCTTCGTCCTCAAGATGCTGGGCGCCAACAGCAGCGCGGGATTCGTTCGCATGATGTACGGGGTGTCCGATGTCCTCATGGCGCCGTTCGTCACGATCTTCGGCACGGCACGCGTGTCGGGGGCCGTCTTCGAATGGAGCGCTATCGTCGCGATCGCCGTCTACGCGCTGATCGCGTGGGGCATCGTCGCGCTGATCCGCGCCGTGAACCCGCGCGAGCACTCCGGGACCGTAGAGCGTGTCGAGACGGACGAGGACGTCAGGGCTCAGTGACGGTGAGGGTGACGCTCCACGTCTTCTCGGCCGGCACGTCCTTCTCCCAGGGTCGGCGGTACTCGAGCTTCAGTCTCCCCGAGCCCGCGGCCCCGGCCTCGAACTCGAAGGTCTGCGATCCGCCCGCGCCGACGACGCCCGCCTTCTGCGGTTCCTCGTAGACAGGATCGCCTGCCTGGGTCAGTGGACCCGTGTCGGCGACCACCCACTGGAATCCGGTCGTCACGTTCGCAGGCAACTCCACCGTCAGCCGCTGCCCGACCCGGATCTCGACCGCACGCCCGGAGTCCTTCTCGCCCAGGACCGTCGGCCCCGGCTTGCCGCACGCGGTGAGAAACAACAACGCCGCGACCAGCACGACGACGCGAGAGACCGACTGCCGTTCCATGGAGCATCACCTCCACTAGGATGGTATCACCGGTGAGACGGACGGGACCGCGCGCGAGTTCCCGGTTCGTTCCCTGGGTCCTCCAGCGGGGAATACTCTCGGGCGAGAAGCGCAGCGAGAACGACTACTGCACGTGCCCCGCGTAGAAGGAGGAGACCGCCGATTCGGTGAGGCACGCGCTGCTCGACGTGGATGTCGACGTGCCCCAAGGCGAAGAACACTCCCGTGAAGAGACCCGCCGACTACCTGCCCTTTGTCGCCCTGTTGGTGCTACCCCTGTTGCTCTACCCGGCAGTGGATAACTCAGCTTGGACGAGCAGCGGCGATGTACACGCCGTGCTCGAATTCACGTCATCACTGCTAGCCATAACGGCAGGAGTGATGATCCTGCTTCATTTCCTCTCAACAGGCCGCTGGTTCTACCTGATGATCTCGAACGGATTCGTTCTGATCGGCAGCGAGGAATTCGTTCACGCCCTGTTCTCATATGGCAGGCTCGGGCCTGAAGCACCCCTCGCTTTCAGACTGGCCGTTTCCTCGACCTGGCTGACCGGACAGCTCGTCTTGGCGATATCGCTCTTGCTCGCGCTCGCTCTTGGAAAGCGTGAAGTCGTTCCAGCGAAGAGGGCAGCGACCGCCGCAGCCTACGGTCTCGTCGGTCTCGTCTGCGCAGCCTTCGTCACGTTGCTCATCTTCAGGTCTCCATTCCTTCCGGAGTTCGTCCGCCTCGGTTCGACGACAAAGAGAAGCGTGGAGCTCTTCCTCGCACTTCTGTTCTTCACGACGTTTCTGCTCTACACCCGTGTCTACTTGAAAGAACGGCAGCGGAGTCCTCTCCTGTGGAGCATCGTCGCGTTCATCATCTTCCGGATATGGGTCCATATCTTCGTCTTCGATGCTCAGGCGTTCTACGATTCGCACTGGGACGTAGCTCATCTATCGGTCCTCCTGAGCTACTTCCTACCGATCTTCGGTGTTTGGGGCGAGGCCATCCGACTGCAAAGATCCTCTGAAGCTCAAGTGGTCCGGCTCGGGGAAGAGATGAACGAGCGCAGACTCGCGGAGGAGGCTCTCGGGCGGAGCCGATCGCTGCTGCAGTCGGTCGTCAACGGAACCTCGGACGCCATCTACGTCAAAGACCTGGCTGGGCGCTACCTGCTGTTCAACCACGCTGCCGAGGTGATCACGGGCAAGACCTCGGACGAAGTCCTCGGCAACGACGACACGCTCCTCTTCCCCGCCGAAGAAGCCGAGATCGTGATGGCAGGCGACCGGACGGTCATGGAAGGCGGCATGCCGAAGACGTACGACGAACAGTTGACGGTGGCTGACGGGACACTCCACTTCTACCTGTCCACCAAGGGCCCGCTCCTCGACCTGGGCGGGCGGCCGTACGGCCTGTTCGGCATCGCGCACGACATCACCGATCGCAGGAAGGCGGAGGAGGAGCTTCGCGCCAGCGAGGAGCGCTACCGGTCCCTCATGGAGCAGGCCGCCGACGGTATCTTCATCACCGACCCCGACGGGTCCTACGTCGATGTCAACGCCGCCGGTTGCGCCATGCTCGGCTACGCCCGAGAGGAGATCCTCGGCAAGAGGATCTCCGACCTGGTCGATCCCGCTGACGTCGCGGCGACGCCGCTGCGCCTCGAAGAACTCCAGCGGGGCAGGACACTCCTAGCCGAGAGGGTGCTCGTGCGCAAAGACGGGTCGAAGGTGCCTGTCGAGATCAGCGCCCGACCGCTCCAGGACGGCCGCCTCCAAGCCATCCTGCGTGACACCACGGAACGCAAGGCAGCCGAAGCCGAACTGAGGGCCCTCTCGTCCCGGCAGGAAGCCATCCTCGCCGCGGTTCTCGACATCATCGCCGAGGTGGACTCGAACAAGGTCTACACCTGGGTGAACGAGGCCGGGCGCCGGTTCTTCGGGGACGACGTGGTCGGGCACGAGGCCTCCGACTACTTCCTCGGAGAGCAGGAGACGTATCTGAGGGTCGAACCGCTCTTCCACGGCTCGAGCGACACGGTCTACGTCGAGAGTTGGCAGCGCCGCCGGGACGGCGAGAAGCGCCTCCTCGGCTGGTGGTGCCGCGCGCTCACCGATGAGAACGGCGCTTCCGCGGGCGCCCTGTCGACCGCACGGGACATCACCGAGCATAAGGCGGCCGAGGACGAACTCGTGCGTATCCAAGAGCACCTCGAGGAGCTCGTCGAGGCGCGCACGAAGGAGCTCCAGGCGATGAACGAGCAGCTCGTCGAGGCGACAGCCGCAAAAGACGAGTTCCTCGCCGGCATGAGCCACGAACTCCGCACTCCGCTGAACTCGATCATCGGGTTCAGTGGGGTCCTGCTATCGGGAGCTGCGGGTGCCCTCGATGAAGAGCAGCGGAAGCAGATCTCCATGATCTCCACCTCGGGACACCGCCTGCTCGACCTGGTGAACGACCTCCTGGACATCGAGCGCGTCGAGTCCGGGCGGGTCGTGTTGGTGCCCGAGGTGTTCGATCCATGCGAAGTCATGACGGAGGTGGTCGAGTCCGTCCGGCCGCTTGCGGAGGAGAAGGACTTGCGACTGCGACCGGGATCGATCGAGGGCACGGGACTGTTCTTCGGAGACAGGCGCGTCGTCGCGCAGGTTCTGATGAACCTGTGCGCGAACGCCGTGAAGTACACGGATGCCGGTGCCGTCGATGTCGTGTGCCGTGCGAGCGGTGGGGGCGGACTCGAGTACGAGGTCACAGACACGGGGCCCGGCATCCCGAACGAGGACCTGACCGGCATCTTCGACAAGTTCGTCAGGCTCAGGAGGCGTGGGGCCACGATACCGTCGGGTACCGGACTGGGTCTGGCCTTAGCCAAGCGGCTGGCCATGGAACATGGCGGCGACGTCACCGTGCGATCGGTCGTCGGAGAGGGATCGGCGTTCACCGCCCGGTTCGCGCCCTGCCGCCCGCAAGACGCTTGAATCGGGCGGGCGCTACACTGAGCGCAGGCCTCGACCATTTCGATGCGCAAGGATCCGTGTTGCCAGACGTCACCGCACTCCGAGAACTGGGCTACTCCCCGCGCTGGCAGACGCTGTTCGAGCCCTACGCCGCCGCGGGCCTGACGCCCGCGCGCGTGGTCCGCGGCGACCGCGGCAGCGCGCTGATAGCCACGCCGGACGGGATCGTCCGCGCGACGCTCTCCGCGGGTCTATTGAAGTCCGCCCGCGGCTCGGCGGACCTGCCAGCCGTCGGTGACTGGGTGGCCGCGCTGATCCCCGACGGCCTCGATGCCCCGCTCATCGAGGCCGTGCTCGAACGCTCGAGCGCCATCACGCGCGGCGACCCGGGGAAGACCTCCGACATCCAGGTGCTGGCCGCGAACATCGACACCGTCTTCGTGGTCCACCCGATCGTCGAGGAGCCCAACCTTCGCCGCATCGAGCGCGAGCTCTCGATCGCCTGGGACTCGGGCGCCACTCCCGTCGTGGTGCTCACGAAGGAGGATCTCTCCGTCGACGCGGAGGCGGCACGCGCGGCAGTCGCGTCGGTCGCGCTCGGCGCGGACGTGCTCGTCATGAACGCTCTCGCCGGTAAGAGCGTCCAGCCGATCCTCGCCTACATCTCGGATCATCGCACCGCGGTCCTGGTCGGCCCGTCGGGCGCCGGGAAGTCCACGCTCATCAACGCGCTCCTCGGCGAGGAGCGGCAAGCGACCTGCGCGGTGCGCGTGAGCGACGGCCGCGGCCGTCACACGACAGTAGCGCGCGAGCTGATCCAGATGCCGGACGGCGGTGTGCTCATCGACACTCCGGGGCTACGCTCGCACGGCCTGACCGGGTCGGAGGAGGGCATCGCTTCCGCATTCCCGGACATTGAGAAGGCCTCCGAGTCGTGTCGCTTCCGCGACTGCACCCACGACGACGAACCGGGTTGCGCGGTCCAGGCCGCCGTCGAGTCCGGGACGCTGCCGCCCGAGCGCCTGGCCAGTTACCACAAGCTCATCCGCGAGGCGCAGGTCGCGACGGCGAAGACCGACGTGCGTCTTCGCGCGGAGGAGGGCCGCAAGTGGAAGATCATCAGCAAGGCGGCCAAGACGTACCACAAGAAGACCGGTCGCGGCTGAGCGAGCCGGCGAGCCTTGCCGAGCTGCGAGGAACGAGAGGCCGTTCGGGGCGGACTTCGACAGCGGGACGCGCGGCGCCTGGCACCGGACGCTGCATTGGGCACCAGTTCGATGCGAGTCGCGGTCTTTGGCTGGACTGTTGCTCCTGAGGCCGTGTCGAACCCCGGCCTCGGAGGTCCGTGATGCCCAAGAAGAAGTCGAAGAAGTCCGCGGCGTCGAAACCGGCGCCGAAGCCCGCGGCCCGCAAGGGCGGCAACCCGACGGCGTGGATCATCGTCGGCGCGGTGGTGCTCCTGGTCGTGGGCGTCGTGGCGCTCTCGGGCAAAGGCTCGGGTGGCGGCAGCGGCGCCGCGGCGGGCGTCTCCCCCGAAGAGCAGAAGTACATAGGACGTCTGCTCCCGGCGGACTACAAGGAACCCAAGCTGGCCGACGTCGTCCTCTACTCGTCCACCGTCACGATGACGAACGTCACCGCCAAGGACGACGGGGCGAAGCTCTCCATACCGGTGAGCGACGTGAAGGACGACAAGATCGTCTACTTCGAGTACGCGAAGCCTGGGGCGCGGGCGATCCCCCTGCTCGCGTACGTCAAGCCCTCGGGCAGGCTCTTCGTGGGCATCAGCTTCTGTCCCCCCTGCGAGGGTGAGGGCCAGCGGATCGAGCCCGATGGCACGCTGACCTGCGAATCCTGCGGCACGAAGAGGAATCTCGAGCAGGGCACGGGCATCAGCGGCTCGTGCAAGCTCTACCCCCTGGACGAGCTCCCGGTCGAGATCGCGGGCGGCCGCATCTCTCTGGACAAGGCCATCCTCGACGGTTGGACCGCGCAGCCCAAGGACCGTCCGATCGGCGGCTGAGCCGACTCTCGCGGTCGGGAACCCTTCGGACGGCGATGCTCCGGCCCGGACGCGATACACTGGGTAAGACCCGCCATAACAGGCAGGCGTCGCGCCGCGCGAACGGCCCCTTTGAAGCGCCGCGTCGGGTGGGATCGGAGCGTTCGGATGACCGACGACAGCGCTTCGCGGATGCGAGTCATCACGGGCGACATCACGAGGCTGGATGTCGACGCGATAGTCAACGCCGCGAACACGTCGCTGCTCGGCGGGGGCGGGGTCGACGGCGCCATCCACCGCGCGGCGGGGCCTGCTCTACTCGAGGAGTGCCGCCAGCTGGGCGGCTGCCCGACCGGCGAGGCCCGCATGACCGGCGGACACGCCCTTCCCGCCCGCTTCGTCATCCACACCGTGGGGCCGGTGTATCGGGGTGGGGGCGGCGGAGAGCGCGATCTCCTGCGATCCTGCTACGCGCAGTCGTTGCGACTGGCCGCCGACGCCGGGCTGACCTCGGTCGCCTTCCCCTGCATCTCGACCGGGGTCTACGGGTACCCGAAGCCGGAAGCATGCGATATCGCGGTCTCGACGGTGGGTGAGTGGCTGCTCGCGCACGACCTGCCGCGGTCGGTCGTCTTCTGCTGCTATGGCGCCGAGGACGCCGGTCTCTACGGGAGTCGGCTACACTGACGGCGAGCGATGTCGGGGGAACGGGGAACGGGTTCGGTGATCTCACTCTCGGGGGTGACGAAGCGCTACCAGCAGCAGACGGCGCTGTGCGGTGTCGACCTGGAGCTGGAAGCCGAGGGCATCGTCGGTCTCGTCGGCCGCAACGGCGCCAGCAAGACGACGCTGCTGCACATCCTGTCGGGATTCGTCCGCCCGTCCGGCGGCCGGGTGCGTGTCTTCGGGATGTCACCCGAACGCGCATACCGGCGGATCGGGTTCATGCCGGAACTCCCGAACTACCATCGCTCCCACTCCGCCTACGCGCTGCTGAAGCTCCTTTCGTCGATGCGCGGGCTGCCGCTCAGGGGCAGGTCGGCTCGTTGCCGCGACGTCTTGGACCGGGTGGGGCTGGGCGCCGAGGGCGGCAAGCAGCTCGCCCGATACTCGAAAGGGATGCTCCAGCGCTTCGGGATCATCATCGCTTCGGACGCGGCGAATGCCCGGGCGCTCTACTCGACGGTCCATGTCGGGGGACGGGAGCGCTACCTCGCCGCGGTCGCGATCGTGGCCGTCGATCTCGCCTGGCTCTCGATCGCAGCCGTGCCGATCATGATGATGACGCACGGCGCCGTCTCTCAAGCACCGGCGCGTGTGGGCACGATCGCCCTCATGCTCGTCACCGCCGTCCTGTTGACCCTCCCGTTCTCCCGTCTGTTCACGCGTCGCTGGGCGGGTGTCGTGGCCGCGCTGGTGATGCTCTACCTGGTGGCGGGCGATCCGTCCGCCATCCCCGGTCCGACCGGCCGGATCCTGACAGCCGTCCAGCCGGCACTCCCTCCGTTCGGTCGAGCGTTCGTCACCATGGGCGACATGCCGCGGTCCACCCCCTTCCCGGAGATCGCGATCCTCTTCGCCGCCTGGTCCTTGGCGCTCTTCGCGACCTGCGTGGTGGTCTTCCGACTGCGTGATCTCACCTTCACCGACTAGGACCGCGCCCGCTCTTCCGAATCGTCCCGGGGGATGTCGCGGACTGTGAGGTCGTACTGTCCGCCAGGCCGGCGTGATAGGATGGCGACATCCTTCCGCAACCGGGTCCTTGGAGCCTCGTGCCCTCGATCATAGAAGCATGGCGGGCCGGACTGTTTCGCCGAGACACTATCGTTCGGAACATCTCGGCTGGCATCGTGGTCGGAGTCGTGGCGCTCCCCCTGGCGATGGCATTCGCGATCGCATCAGGCGCCAAGCCCCAGCAGGGCCTCTACACGGCCCTCGTCGCAGGACTGATCGTCACGCTCTTCGGTGGCACCCGTGTCCAGATCGCCGGCCCGACCGGTGCCTTCGCCGTCCTCCTCCTGGGCGTTACCACCAAGTACGGTCTCGTCGGCCTCCAACTGGTCACGCTGATCGCCGGAGCGATGCTCCTGTTGCTGGGGCTGTCCAAGCTCGGGGGGATGATCCGCTTCATCCCCGAGTCCGTCGTCCTCGGTTTCACCGCGGGGATCGCGATCGTGATCTGGCTCGGGCAATGGGAGAGCTTCTTCGGACTCCCCAAGACCGGAGGCGCGTCGCTATACGAGAAGCTGCCACGACTACTCGAAGCCCTGCCACATCTGCAGCCCGCGACGACCGCCCTGGGCATCGCGAGTCTGCTGGTGGTCGCGCTCTGGCCTAGGATCCCGGTCGCGGGCAGGTTCCCTGCGCCGATGGTCGCCCTCGCCGGTGCGACCATCGTGATCGCCGTCTTCCATCCGCCGGGCATCGCGACCATCGGGTCCGTCTTCGGCGGGATCCCACGCGGACTTCCGCCGCTCACGCTCCCGCGCCCGACGCTCGTGACCGTCCTCGATCTGCTGCAGCCTGCGATCGCGGTGGCTCTTCTCGGCGCGATCGAATCGCTACTCTCGGCGACCGTCGCCGACGGCATGATGGGAACCAGACACGACCCGAACCAGGAGTTGGTGGGACAGGGCATCGCGAACATGGGCGCGGCCCTCTTCGGCGGGTTCGCGGCGACCGGGGCGATCGCTCGCACCGCCACGAATATCAGGCACGGTGGTGACAGCCCCATCGCGGGCATCGCCCACGCCGCCACAGTGGCTCTCGTGCTCCTGGTCCTCGCGCCTCTGGCGTCGTACGTCCCGTTGACGACCCTGGCGGCGATCCTGTTCGTCGTCGCCTTCAACATGAGCCAGGCAGGAAGACTCGTGCGGGTCGCGCGAAGGGCTCCGCGCTCGGACGTCGCCATCATGCTGGTCACTCTCGCGTTGAGCGTCTTCACCGACATCTCGATCGCGGTCGAGGTCGGAGTGATCCTCGCGATGCTCAACTTCTTCCGCCGCATGACGTCCGCGGTGGAAGTCCGTTCGCTGAACGAAGAGGAGATCGCATCTCGCCTACCGGCGGAACAGGCCGATGCGGTCCCTGCGGGTGTCCTCGTGTACACGGTGGACGGACCGTTCTTCTTCGGCGCGATCGAGCAGTTCGAGAGCGCTCTCCTGCACACGGACACCGATCCGAGGGCCATCGTGCTCAAACTCGTCGACGTTCCGTTCATCGACCTCACGGGCTTGGTAGCGCTGAGGGACGCCGTGGAAGCGCTCGATAAGCGAGGCGTGATCGTCGCACTGTGTTGCGCCAGTGACGCTGTAGCTGAGAGACTGGTACGGGCGCAAGTCGCCGGAACCGTGCCGACGCCGCCGACAGCCACGCTCTTCGAGGCGATCGAGGCAGTGAACACACTTCTCGCGGCCTGAGACACGCCGTGTCTCGCTCCAAGCCAGCCGAAGGAGGCTGTCGTGAATGGATCGGGCCGGTGGCCACGCATCCTCGTCATCGTCGGGCTGGCCGCCATGGTGATCGGAGCCCTCGACCCTCTCGAAGGATCGCTTCTCATCCTCCCCGGGGCCGCCTTCGTCGCCCTCGGAGCCTGGCTCGGCAAGAGCCGGCACCGGGCGTTCCTCTGCTGGTCGCTCGCTCTCGTAGCGGTCGGCGTGGGCGCGATGTTCGGGTCGAGTGCGCTCGGAGGCTTCGGGCCGGGGAGCGGCCTCTCGTATTGGTGGACACTCGTCCTGGCTCCCTATCCGGTCGGATGGGTCATGGGTCTGGTCGGAGCCGTTCGGACATTGCGCGAGCCGGCTGTCGGGCGGGCCGCCGCTTCCAGCTGACCGCGCCGCGCGAACCACACAAGAACTCCACATCCGCGCAGCTGGAGGTGGCACAGCAGTTGCGTCATCCCGCCTCGTCTCGAAGTCGTCCGGAGGTCTCATGCAGTTCGCTAGTGACAACAGTAAGCTGGTGGCGACGCTCCTCGTCGCCCTACTGCTCTCCGCCGTCCTGGTGATCGCATGCCCCCTGGGCGTCCACGCCTCGATGCTCCAGAGCATGAGCCCGAAGTGCCTCTTGATGACACATTCGAGCGTCCTCGGGTCGGCGATCGAGACGGGATCCGCGCGGACGCTCGTGACGCAGCTGCTCGTCGCGGCGGTCGTGGTGGCGGCTGCAGTCGGCTCGGCACACTCACCCGCGCGACGCCTGTCGGCGATCGCGGCGCCGCTCACTCCCGCGGACCCGCTCAACGGGCGTCTGCGCATCTAGGAGCCCCTCGTCGCTCATCGGCCCCTTCGGCGATGAGAAGCAGCCCGCGACGTCGATACGGTCGCGTATCGGCAAGGACGAGAGGATCACCGATGAACGCAGTCCACATCCTGACCACCGGCATGCACTGCGGCGCGTGCCCGCCTCGCATCGAGGCAGCGATCGAGCATCTGCCCGGCGTCAAGGCCGCGCGCGCCTTTCGCGAGCTACAGCTGACGTCGGTGCTGTTCGACCCCGAGATCGTGAACGCCGAGGACATCCGCGCGCGCGTGGCGGACATCGGCTTCGGCGCCGAGGTCCTCGTCGGCGGCAAGGCGAGATAGCGCGCCATGAGCGCACGTAGACCGAGATGGACGACCAGACCCCGCCCCAAGAGGGCTTGAGCAACAAGGAGAAGGACATGAACACCAGGACCAAGATCGCCGTGAGCTTGATGGCCGGGCTCGTTGCCAGCGCCGCATTCGTGGGTACCGCGTACGCCACGCCGCGCGCGTGGACGGGCCGCGCCTACCTCGGCCGCACCATGATGCGCCCGTCCGCGAGAACGGTGTCGGCCAGCCGACCCAGCATCGCCGAGATGAACTCCTTCATGAGCCGCTATCGCACCGCGGACGGCAGGGTCGACGTCGCGCGCATGCACGACGACGTCACCAGCGGCAGGGTAGCCCCACCGTGTCTCGACGGCACCGGCGCTTCGGATCGCGGCTACGGCATGATGGGTTCGGCGTACTAGAGATCGGCCTTGCGGAGCGGTCCCGAACAGGGCCGCTCCGCCTTCGCCGCCGATCGCTTCCAGCGATGTCCCTTCGAGACCGGAAGAAGGACCACCTTGAACGCGATACACGTCAAGACACCGGGACTCATGTGCGACGCCTGCACCGCCCTGGTCGAGAAAGCGCTACAGGGGCTCCCGGGCGTGGTCGCCGTCACTGCGACGCTGTCTGCCGGCACGACCTCCGTGCTCTTCGATGAGAGCCTCGTCGATAGCGTCACCATCGTGGACACCATACGCGAAGCCGGGTTCGACGCGATGACCGCGTGAAAGCCCGGCGAGCGGGCGACCGCGGGGCCGGGGCTTCTTCGACGCGACGGCGAACGGGAATAAGGGGAGCATGAAGCAGCGAGCGACACTCCTATGGGCATTGGCTTCGATCGCTGTCGGCGCGATCGGCCTAGCCGTGGTCTTCGCGACGGCCAGCGGATCGTCGCCTCTCGGCGGCTTCTCATCGAACGGCCAGCGCATCTACTACACGGGCACCGACGAAGCCGGGGTGATCCCGCGAGCGGGCGCGGGCTTCGGGATGATGGGCGGCACGGCGTGTGTCGACTGCCACGGCGAGGACGGCCGCGGCGGTCTTATCGGCATGATGTACGGCACCGTGGATGTCCCGGACATCAGGTACTCGACGCTCTCGAGCGTGCGCTCGGAAGACGGCACATACATCCGCGAGTGGTCCGACGCCGACATCGCGCGGGCGATCCGGGACGGGATCGAGCCCGATGGGAAGCGCCTGCGCACCCCGATGCCGCGGTGGGACATGACCGACGAGGACATCACGGACGTGATCGCCTACCTGAAGGAGTTGAGCGCGAGATGATGTACGGTCGGGGTTTCGACTACGGGTACGGGAACATGATGGGCGGCTGGTGGCTGGGCGGCCTGCTCATGATGGTGTTCGGGGCGCTCGTGGTCGCGGGGATCGTCCTGCTCATCATCTGGGCCGTGAGGGCCGCCTCCGGCCATGGGGCCCATCCGGGCGCGGCACACCCCTCCGCCGCCTCGATCAAACACGACGAAGCGGTCGCGATAGCGAGGAGAAGGCTGGCGAGCGGCGAGATCGCCAAGGATCAGTACGACGAGCTCTTGCGGGCTCTGGGTGGATAGTCACGCGGAGCACGCGCACGGCGCGCACGGCGGCCACTCGGAGCACTCGGGCAGTCGCCACGAGGGCCATTCGGTCACGGACTTCCGGCAGCGCTTCTGGATAAGCCTCGCGGTCACGATCCCGGTGATCCTCATGTCGCCGGGGCTGCCGCTCGTCCGCGGCGACCGGATACTCCCGGTCCCGGGTGCGGACTGGATCCTGCTCGCGCTCTCGTCGTTCCTGTACGTCTTCGGTGGCAGGCCGTTCCTCATGGGCCTGGCGAGGGAGCTTCGCGAACGCAAGCCGGGGATGATGACGCTCGTCGCGGTCGCGATCAGCGTCGCCTACCTCTATAGCGCCGCCACCGTGTTCGGCGTCGCGGGCATGCCGTTCTTCTGGGAGCTCGCCACCCTCATCGATATCATGCTGCTCGGCCACTGGATCGAGATGCGCTCCGTGGGCGAGGCGTCCAAGGCTCTCGAGTCGCTGGCCAAGCTCATGCCTTCGCAGGCCCATCGCCGTGGCGCGGACGGCACCATGACCGACGTGCCGCTCGAGGCGCTGCAGTCGGGTGACGTCGTCGTGATCAAGCCCGGGGAGAAGGTCCCCGCCGACGGCGACGTGCTGGAAGGCGCGTCGTCCGTAGACGAGTCCATGCTCACGGGCGAATCGGTCCCGGTGTCGAAGGCGGCCGGAGACGAGGTCATCGGCGGAGCGGTCAACGGCGAGGGCGCCCTCGTGGTGACGGTGCGCCGCACGGGAGCGGAATCGTTCCTGTCCCAGGTCATCGATCTCGTGCGCGAGGCGCAGGAGTCGAAGTCCAAGACCCAGGACCTCGCCGACCGGGCGGCGATGTGGCTGACCCTGGTGGCGCTCGGCGGGGGCACGGCGACGTTCGCGGCATGGATGATCCTCGGCCGGCCGCTCTCCTTCGCGATGGAACGCGCGGTCACCGTGATGGTGATCGCATGCCCGCACGCGCTCGGGCTGGCCATCCCGCTCGTCGTGGCTGTTTCGACCTCCTTGGGCGCGAGCAGCGGGCTGCTCGTCCGCAACCGCATGGCGTTCGAGAACGCGCGTCTGCTCGACGCGGTCATCTTCGACAAGACCGGCACGCTGACGCTCGGCCACTTCGGCGTGACCGACGTCGTGTCGTTCGGCGACTCCACCCGGGACGAGCTGCTCTCTCTCGCGGGCTCGATCGAGGAGTTCTCCGAGCACCCCATCGCCCGCGCCATCGCCGACGCGGCGCCGGCCAAGTCTGCGGTGGACGGCTTCGAGGCTATCCCTGGCAAGGGAGCGCGTGGACGAGTCGACGGGCACGACGTGGCGGTCGTCAGCCCGGGCTACCTCGCGGAGATCGGGGTCTCCGCGCCCGCGAGCGCGGACGGGCTCTCGGAGGGGGGCCGCACGGTCGTCTACGTCCTGCGCGACGGACGCATCGAGGGAGCCGTCTCGCTCTCCGACATCGTCCGGCCTGAATCCGTCGAAGCGGTACGGCGGCTGAAGGAGATGGGCATCGAGCCGATCATGCTGACCGGCGACAATGCTGTGGTCGCCGAGCGCATCGCGTCCGAACTCGGCATCGAGCGCTTCTTCGCCGAGGTCCTGCCGGCCGAGAAGGCGGCGACCGTCCAGCGTGTCCGCTCGGAGGGCAAGGTCGTGGCGATGGTCGGCGACGGCGTGAACGACGCACCAGCGCTGGCATCGGCCGACGTGGGCATCGCCATCGGCGCCGGCACGGATGTGGCGGTCGCCACCGCCGACGTCGTTCTCGTGCGCAGCAACCTGGGGGACGTGGCGACGATCATCGCTCTCGCCCGCGCCACGTACGGCAAGATGGTGCAGAACCTCGCGTGGGCGACAGGCTACAACGTGATCGCTATCCCGCTCGCCGCAGGCGTGCTGGCAGGGGTCGGGATCCTGCTGAGCCCGGCGATCGGAGGCGTGTTCATGTCCGCTTCCACCGTCATCGTCGCGATCAACGCACGGTCGCTGAGGGTGGCGTCCTGAGCAGTCTCACCCGCCCGGGGACGGAGTCGCGTGGACCGCAAGGAACGCATCCGCCGGTACAAGGAGACTCCCCGCCCCATGGGGGTCTACCGCGTGCGCAACACCGCGAACGGGCGCTTCCTGGTCGGGTCGACCGTCGATCTCCCCGCGATGCTCAACCGGCTGAGATTCCAACTTGACCTGGGCTCCCACCCGAACGGCTCGCTGCAGACGGACTGGAACGCGTCCGGGGCCGAGGTCTTCGAGTTCGAGATCCTGGACACCCTGGAGCCTTCGGACCTGCCGGGCAACGACCCGTCGGACGACCTTCAGACGCTCGAGGAGATGTGGCTGCGGAAGCTCTCGTCATCCGGAGGCATCAGCTACTGATCCGCGCCGGACGCTACTCCGCAGCGCGACGTAACGCTTCGACGACGATGGCCTCCTCGGGCTCGCTCAGAGTGCGCGGGTCGATGAGGAGACGGTCGCGCTCGATGCGAGCGATCACGGGCGGGTCGCCGGCGCGCAGGCGGGCCTCGAGCGCGACGACTCCGGTACCTCGCAAAGCGACGACGACGACGGTCGTCGGGATGTCGGCGAGCGGCAGCGCCCCTCCGCCGGCGCGCGAGACGTCCTCCGCGGTCGTCACGTCGTAGGCCTCGCCGCACGCCGCGCGAACGGCGTCAGCGAGCCGTGCCGCGCGAGCCGCGACCTGCGCGGCCGGTTCGGTCAGCATGCGCAGCGTCGGCACCTCGAGAAGCGCCCGCTCGGGCTCGAGGTAGAGGCGCAACGTCACCTCGAGTGCGGCGAGCGTGAGCTTGTCGAGCCGCAGGGCGCGGGCGAGCGGATGCTTCTTGAGCGCGTCGATGACACCACGCTTCCCGACGAGGATGCCGGCCTGCGGCCCTCCGAGCAGCTTGTCGCCCGAAGCCGTGACGAGGTCCGCCCCCGCCTCGACGGCGTCGCGCAGCGTCGGCTCGTCGGGCAGGCCGTGCCCCGACAGGTCGATGAGCACACCCGAGCCCTGGTCCTCCATCACCGGAACGCCGTGCTTGGCTCCGAGAGCGACGAGATCGGGAAGCGAGACCTCCTCGGAGAACCCGACGACGCGGAAGTTCGAGGAGTGGACCTTCAGCAGCAGGCCGGTCCGCTCGCTGACGGCACGCTCGTAGTCGGCCAGATGCGTCTTGTTCGTCGCGCCGACCTCGACCATCGAAGCACCCGACTCCCGCATGATGTCGGGGATGCGGAAGGAGCCGCCGATCTCGACGAGCTGCCCGCGACTGACGATCGCCTCGCGTCCCCGCGCGAGCCCGGCGAGGCCGAGAAGGACCGCGGCGGCGTTGTTGTTGACCGCCATCGCCGCTTCGGCGCCGGTCAACCGCGTGAGGAGCGCTTCGACGTGCACATGGCGAGACCCGCGCTCGCCCGCGGCGAGGTCGTACTCGAGCGTCGAGTAGCCCGCCGCGACCCGAGCGGCAGCGGCGACCGCGGCCGGCGCGAGAACCGAGCGGCCGAGGTTGGTGTGGACGATGATGCCGGTCGCGTTCACGACCGGCACGAGCGAGCGGGCCGCCTTCGCGCGAGCGCGCGACACCGCGTCGGCGGCGACTGCGTCGGCGTCGGTGCACGCGTCCTCGCCCGCGAGGATGCGTGCGCGCACCGCCTCGACCGCCTCGCGCACCGCCTCGAGGACGAGAGTGCGCGGCACGTCCGCCAGCGGCCCGGCGATGTCGTCCCGCTCGAGGAGGACATCGACCTTGGGGAGCCGCCGCAAGTGTTCCTGGACATCCATGGGACCAGTGTACCCGAGAGGGCGCCGACCCTAGGCGATGGTGACGATATCGTCGGGGCCGCACAGCGACGCCACGAGGCCCGGCATCGCGCCGACCTCGCCGACGGCGAGCGACTCCTTCAGGCCGAGGAAGTCGAGGCACGTCCCGCACGCCCTCACCGCCACGCCGTTCTCGACGAGCAGTCGCAGGTCGTCGAGCGACTCGGAGCCCTCGCAGGCGAGACGCACACCGCCGTTGCTGAACAGGACAGCAGCCGGCTGGCCCTCCTCGCGGGCGAGCGAGTACAGGAAGTTGCGCATCAGTAGACGGCCGAGTTCGTCGTCCCCGGAGCCCATTCGGTCTGACATGATCAGGATGCGCTTGGCCACGATGCCCTCCCAGGTCGAGCGCGGCAGTCGTCGCCGCGATGCTATCGTCGTCCTGATTTATACCATGTATCCGCAACCCTGATAGAATGAAGCCATGCGCCCTCGCCTCGCCGTATGTCACCGCCCCACCGACACGCTCGCCGGCACGGTCGAGCTCGCGCTAGAGTGCGGCGACCGAGCCGGGGTGGAGATCACCATCGACCCCGAGGACGGCGTCGCCATCGCCCCGCTCGCCGACGCTCTCAGGCGCGAGGGACTCCCGGCGCGCTACCACTTCCCGCTGTGCGGCCACGGATTCTCGAGCGCCGACAGCGACGAGGCGAGCGTCGCCGAGCGTGCCGTCTCCAGGCTGATCGGCTTCGTCAGCGATTGCGGCGGATCGCATCTCACCGTACACGCCGCACTGCCCAGCGGGTCGCGCGAAGGCGACCGCTTCCAGAGGACGGCCGAGCGACTCGCCCGTCTGGTGGAGACCGGCGCGCGCTCCGGCGTGCGCATCTGCCTGGAGAACCTGCGCTGGGGCGACACCTCGGACCCGCTCTCATTCCTCGCCCTCGTCGAGTCCGCCGACGCCGGGGTCACCCTCGACATCGGACATGCGTCGTCGAGCGCGGCGGCGGGCCTCGGCTTCGGAGCCGAGCGCTTCGTGTCGCTGATGTCGCCGCGGATCGAGACGGCACACGTCTACGAGTACGAGGACCACGACGGCCACCACGCGCCGCTCGGACTCGAACCGATGGTGCATACCCTGCGTGCGCTGTGCGAGACTGGCTGCGACTGGTGGACCATCGAGTTGCACGACCGGGACGAGACCGCGCGCACCTGTCGTCTCGTCAGAGACTTCTTCGACGCATAAAGGGGGTGCAGGATGCCGGTCCTGGTCGAGGTCTCGGGCGCCGACAGCATCGCCGCGGCCCTCGCGTTCGCGGACTCCCATCCCGAGGTCGCGGACTACGTGCCGAGCTACGCCTCCACCGGCACCGAGTTCGGCGACTTCTCGGGCATCGAGGCCAACGTCGCCCTCCTGCGCGAGGAGCTCGGCCTGCGCACGGGCGCCCGCCTCTCAGACCTCGTGCGCCTCGCGGATCCCACGCTGTGGCGCGCGCTCAACGGGAGGTTCGCCTCGGCGCTCGCCGCCCGGTTCGGCGCATGGCTGCCGTGCGTCGGCTGTCACCTGTACCTCCACGTACTACGCGTCCCACTCGCCCGCGAACTCGACACCTCAGTGATCGTGTCGGGAGAACGCGAGCGGCACGGGGCGCGCACCAAGGCGAACCAGACTCCGGAAGCGTTGGACGCTTACGCGCGGGTGCTCGCGCACGCCGGGATCGAGCTCGCCCTCCCCGTCAGGGGGATCGCCGCGACGTCCGGCATCGAGAGTCTGCTCGGTCCGCGCTGGCCCGGCGGTTCGCCGCAACTGCGGTGTGTGCTCTCTGACAACGAGAAGGCCTTGGATGGCTCGCCGGTCGTCTCCGGACCACCCGCGGCGCTCCTGTCCGAATACCTGGTCCCGGCGGGGATGGCGATCGTCGACGCGATGGGATCCGGTCGCACCGACTGGGAGACGGTCGTCGGCGACGTCCTGGCGGGAAATCACTCGTGAACGGCTCCGCGCGCCCGATCCTGCTGATCCTCCTCGACGGTCTCGGCGACCGGCAGGCGCCGGACCTCGGCGGCCTGACGCCGCTGGAGGCTGCGCACACGCCGGTGCTCGACGCGCTCGCCGCCGCCGGAACCACCGGGCTCGTATGGCCGCTCGGACCGGGGCGCGCGCCATCCTCCCCTCTCGCGCACGCGGTGCTGTTCGGGTTCGAACCGCACGAGTTCCCGGGCCGAGGCCTGCTCGAAGCGTACGGCGAGGGACTCGAGCCCGCAGCGGGCGACGTCGTCTGCCGCGCGAGCTTCCTGCGTGCCGTGAACCGCGAAGGAGTGCTGTGGGTCGCCGAGCGCCCCGACCCCCGCGAGGGGCCGGCGGCCAACGCCGACGCGGACCTCGACGCCGAGATCGACGGCGTGATGTGCACGTTCACCCACACCGGCGCCAAGCAGGGTATCCTCACGCTCACCCCGCTCGGCGGCACGCTGTCGCACGAGGTCACAGACGCCGACCCGCTGAGCGAGGACGCCCCGGTGCGTCGAGTGCTGCCCCTCGCCGAAGCCGCAGACCCGGCCGCGGCCGCCCGTACCGCCCATATCCTCAACGCATGGATGCTCCTCGCGCGCGAGCGGTCGGCCGGATGCGAGCTGGACACCGCGGTGGTGAAGTGGTCCGGCTCCCGCGCGCCGCTTGCCACGTTCACGCAGCGCACCGGCCTACGCGGCGCCACGCTCTCGACCGGGCCGCTCTACGCGGGGCTCGCACGCGCCTTGGGGCTGACGCACATCGACGCCGGAGACGACCGCGACGGGTTCTCCGAGCGCATCGCTGCCGGCATCGCCCTGCTCGACGGCGGGAACACCGACTTCGTCCACGTGCACACGAAGTGGCCCGACCAAGCGAGCCACCGCAAGTCGCCCTCGCGCAAGCGCGAGGTGATCGAGACGCTCGACGCAGCCATCGCCCCGCACCTGGAGCGGCTTCTCTCCGGCGACCTGGTCGTCGCCGTCACTGGCGACCACGCCACACCGTCCTCGGGCCCCCTCTACCACTCGGGCGAGGCCGTCCCCGTACTGCTCGCCGGCGGCGCCGCCGGGCGCGACGACGTGTCGGTGTTCGGCGAGCGCGACTGCCTGCGCGGGGCACTCGGCCACATCGCCGGACGCGACCTCATGCCGCTGATGCTCAACGCCGCCGACCGGGCCGCCTTCCTCGCCGAGCGCTACACCGCCGAGCCCTGCCTGGGGACGCCTCGTTCGGAGGACGTGGTCCCGCTGGGGACGACTCAAGATGACGGGCCGGGCCAGATCGCGCCGCGCAACGCGTGACATGAGCCTCATGTCTCCCACGATCTCGACACTCAGCATCTTCACGCGCTCACCCGTGGCCGGGGAGTCCAAGACCCGTCTGAGCGGCGTTCTCGGCGCCCCGGGCGCCGCTCGGCTCCAGCGCGAGATGACGCAGCACGTCGCGCGGCAAGCTCGCATCCTATCGGCAACGGACGGTGTCACCGTCGAGGCCCGGATCACGGGTGACGACTTCCGGGAAGCGCGTCGGTGGCTGCGGCTGCGCTGCGTCCCTCAGGGCGAGGGCAGTCTGGGCGACCGGCTCGAGCGCGCGCTGCAGGATGGGTTGCGGTCCGGTCGCATCGCCGCGGTCCTCGGCGGGGACTGCCCCACCGTGGATGCCGCAGGTATCCGCCAGGCGCTTGAGGCGGCAAGCCATCGAGGAGGCGCGCTCATCCCCGCGACCGATGGAGGCTTCTGCCTGATGGCGCTCACCCGCGATTCGGCCGAGCGCTTGCCCGGGCTGCTCGCAGGGATCGCATGGGGCACCGAACACGTGGCCGATCAGACTCGCGCCGCTCTCGCTCGCGCCCACATCGACGTCGAGATCCTCGAACCGCGTGCCGACATCGACCGTCCCGAGGACCTGCCTGCCTGGGAGGCGATCCGGGCGCAGTGGTACGAACCACCCCGGACACTGACCGTCGTGGTGCCCGCGCTGAACGAGGCTGAGACCCTGCCCGCGCTGCTGGCGGCGGTGGAACAGGCTGACGTCGAGACGATCGTCGTCGATGGGGGCAGCACGGACGGGACGGCGGACGTGGCCCGCCGAGCGGGAATCCCCGTGATCGAGGGATACCGCGGCCGCGCTGCGCAGATGAACGCCGGGGCGGCCGCAGCCATGTCCGACGCCGTCCTGTTCCTGCATGCCGACACGGCGCCGCCGTACGGATTCGTCGGCGATGCGCTCGCCGTGCTCTGCGATCCGGAGGTGCTGGTGGGGGCGTTCCGTTTCTCGAACGGCGCTGACACACCGAAGATGAGACTGATCGAATGGGGAACGAACCTGCGCTCGAGACTAGGGTTCCCTTACGGCGATCAGGGGCTGTTCATGCGCACGGCGGCATGGCGGGCCTTCGGCGGGTTCCCCGCGGTACCCATCATGGAGGACTACGATCTAGTGAGAGCGGCCCGCAGAGCAGGTGAGGTTCGCACCGCCCCCACCGCTGTCGTCACCTCCGACCGCCGATGGCGCGAGATGGGGCCGTGGCGCTACACGGCCCTGAACACCGCGACCGTTCTCGGGCGTGAGCTGGGTGTCTCGCCTGCGATACTCGCGTCGTGGAGAGCACGCTACTCGAAGCGGTAGACGAACCCGGAGTCGAAGGCGCAGCTCGCGAGCACGGCGACCGCACCGCTCACGATCGCCTCGAACGCCGGCCGGCTCGCCGCTATGTTGGCGTCGAGAACCTCCACGGGTGTCGGCTCGGTCTGCACGCCGTTGGCGTAGTCGATGCCGAAACCCAGCAGCGCGTACGGCAGTTCGAGCTCTCCGGCGAGCACGGCTTCCGGCCCCGCGGTCTGGCTGACCGCGCATGCGCCGACGCCGCGCATCCAGGCGATCTCGGCACGGGAGTTGAAGCGCGGCCCCAGAGCGTAGGCGTACGTGCCACCTTCGCGCAGCGGTACCCGAGCCTCCCGCGCGGATGCCGCCAGCGCCTCACACATCGCAGGAGAGAACGGTGGGCCGAAGATGTAGTGCCCGCGTCCTGCCTCCCCGGGGGTGTCGAAGAACGTGCACGGCGACCCGTCCGGAAACCGGTTGTCGGGGAAGAAGAGGTCGTCGAAGAGGATGGCCGTGGCCAGGGGCATCTCCGGATCGATGATGCCACAGACGGTCGTCCCCAGGATCGCCGTGCAACCCGCCTCCCGCAGTGCCCACACGTTCGCGCGGTGCTCGACCATCGACGAAAGTCGCTCGTGAGCACGCCCGTGCCGTCTGATGAAGCAGGCGCTCGCGTCCGTACCGGGCACCGTGCCCGCGGAGACGTCGACCGAGCCGTAGGGCGTCTCGACGTGCACGTCATCAGCCTGTGACAACGCGAAGTCCGCGTTCGTCCCCCCGATGACGCCCAGGCGCTTCACAGCCGCCTCCTTTCGAGACACTACCGATGCCGCTTCATCGCGAACGCGGCGGAGGCTGCAACGACCAGAGCGCAGACAGCAAGGGCCGCCCGTGCGGCGACGAGGGTCGCGGGCCCGGTCGCGAACAGGGGTCCGAGCACCGCGGCCGCTCGCGTCGGTACAAGCAGCGCCGCGACCGCGAGGAGCGCGGCCGCCGTGACCCCGGAGGTGCGCAGGACCCGCCCCATCCGGCGGAGTCCCGGACCGCCAAGCTCAAGGATGATCGCCGCGAGCGCAAGAACGATCACGACCGCCGAGAAAGCGCTCGCCAGATGGGCCACAGGCGCGAAGAGCGCTGCCAGCAGCGCGATCCCGCCGCCCGCCAAGCCGCCGAGCGCCGCGCGCCGCGCGACCGAGAGGACGTCCCTGGCGCTCCAGCGACCGGGCGCGACGGCCCTCGAATGATCGGCGGCGACGTCGGCCACCATACGTGCGGTCTCCTCGATCAGCAACGTGCAATGGGCGAGCCACTCGTCGGAACCCTCGGTCTGGCCGCGCTTGATGATGCGGCAGCACGCTGCGCCGAAGCATTCGGCGAACCGCGCGTGCAGGGTCGCCGAGAGCTCCTCGGCGAGCTGCCGTGCGGCGACGGGTTCGAGGCCGCGGTTCGACGCGTACTCGCCGAGAACGGCCACGCCGCCGGCTAGGGCCCCGCACACACAGCCGCTCCCACCGATGCCCGTCGTGTAGCCAGCACCCAGCGACGGAGATAGCGAGGGCAGGCCGGGTACCTCGGCCAGCGCGCCGATGACGGCTTGAGCGCAGTTGCAGCCAGCGGCGTAGTGCTCGCGAGCGCTGTCCGCCGCCCGCGCATGCCGGATGTACATCACGAGCGCCTCCCTATCGCGAAGAAGGCCGCACCGGGCAGGGTGGCGATAGCGACGACGGCGAAGAACAGCAACGAAGCACTGACGGCGACCGCCGAGGCGACCCCCACGAGTCCGAAGAAGTACGCGTAGCCCGCCTCGCGGACTCCGTGGCCGGAGATCGAGATGGGAACCATCGTCACCGCCGAGATGATCGAGGTGAACACGACGCACGCGCCCAGGGTGACAGGCGCGCCCAGCGCGCGGAAGATGCACCAGTTCACGAGCGCCACGAGCACCTGGAACGCGATCGACAACGCGAAGACAGCCGCCACCCGGCCGCGCGAGCGAAGCGTGTCGTTGACCGCGTGCACGCACCGCCCGACCGAGTCGGCCGCCGGATCGAAGCGGCCGCCCATCGCGCCGCGTACCATCGCTGCGGACCGCGCGGGCCACAGGAACAGCGCGACGAAGGCCGCCGAGGCGACGAGCACGACAACGACCGCGATGGCCGCTCGCGGCCCGGCGTCGGCGGCGAGCAGCCCCAGCGCGGCGGTGACGCCCAGGGCGAAAGAGGCCACGAGGCGTTCGGCGATCACGGAGGCCGCTCCCTCGGGAGCATCTTCGAGGTCGCGTCCGGCATCCCACGCGCGGACCACATCTCCTCCGACAGACGTCGGCAAGAAATCGTTGAAGAACAACCCCACGAAGTAGTGCCTGGTGAGCCGACCCAAGCCCAGCGAGTAGCCACGCGCCTCAAGAAGCAGCTTCCACTTGTAGGCCGAGAGAAGGATCGCCGCATAGACGAAGACGAACGCCATCGTCAGCCAGAAGGGGTCCAGAGTGGTGATGGACCCGGCCACCTCTCTCACGGGCACACGTGTGAAGACGACACCGAGCGCGAGCGCACTCACCCCGACGCGAAGAACGATCCGAAACGCGCCTGTCGGCCCCCTCTCGCTCGCGACGAGCACGGGTTCGGCGACCACCTCTCCGAGTCCTCCGGAAGCCTCAGGCCACCCCGTCGGCACCGGCCTCCTCCTCCTCCCCCGCTTCCCGGTCGCGCTCCATCCAGCGCATGAACACCGGACGCGCGGCCGCGATAGTCACGAACAGCGCGATGGTGATCACGAAGGTGAAGAACAGGATACGCACCGAACTGCTCATGTTCTGTCCGAGGTACGAATACACGAGCGTCGCCGGCAGTTGCCCGACCCCCGTCGCCACGAAGAAGGGCCAGAACCTCATCGATGTGAGGCCGGCACCGTAGGAGATGATGTCGAACGAGACGAACGGGAGCAGGCGGGCGATGAGCACGGCCCGCTCCCCGAAGCGCTCGAAGAAGCTGTCCGAGACCTTGAGCGCCGTACTGCCCCCCACAAGCCGCTCGACGGCAGGCCTTCCCAACACTCTGGCCAGGTAGAAGCATAGCGCTGCCCCCGCCATCGCGCTCGACCACGACAACAGCGCACCCCATGCCCAGCCGAAAAGCATACCGTTCGCGAAGGTGATCACGAACGCGGGAAGAGGGGCGAGCACGGATTGGAGCACCATCAGCAGAGCAGACACGATCGGCGCCCAGACACCGAACGTGAGCAGGTAGTCACGCACCGCCGAGATATCGCCCGCCGCCATGTGCCGCACCGCCTCGTCCACGCCCGCCTTCACGGACGGCACGAACCGGTACGTGAGGCAAGCTGCGACCACCACGACCGACCCCGCCACCATGTTGCGCTTCCGCTCGACCGACAGCTCCCCCGTCGGGATGTGCGAGCGGTAGCGCCACGCCAGCGCCACCAGCAGCACGACGCCTGCGACCGTGGCAGCCCAGACGTGGATCTCGATCGGGGCACCCCCATCCGGCCACACAGCGTGGACCGTCGCCGGAAGAAGCGCAGCGGCGGCCGTCGGCAACAGGAACTCACGGAAGCGCGTTCGAGTCCCGCCCGCGAGCAGCGACACCAGGTCTTGCGGGACGAACGGCACGAGCCTGAAGCCGAGCAGCACCCATCGCGCGATCCCGAGAGGCTCGCGCCTGAGCGGATAGCGACGCGACAGCGCCATCCCCACCAGCCCGCGACTCACCGCGAACGCGAGCGAGGCGCCCGCGACCAGACCCGACCAGTTGATGAGTGCACCGGACACAGGCCCCCACATCAGCCCGTTCGTCCGCAAGACCGGGACGTCCCCAAGCGGGAACAGCAGCGCCTGCCACACCACGAGCGCGAACCCCGCGATCGGTGAGCGATGTCCCCACGTGGCGAGGAAGATCCGTATCGCCGAGGTCTCCTCGCTCTTCACGACGCTGCCCGCAGTCCGGACTAGGACGTTCACCCCGGGCACGAGAAGATACGCCGCCGCCAGCACGACCAAGGGCGTGACGGCGCACAGCGGCCCTAACCACCAGCGGCTGCGCTTCTCCTCTCCCGCGACCATCAGGACTCCCGTCGACAGGAAAGGGACCGCCGCGGACGCAGCGGTCCCTTCAAGTTCACTCCACTCGGAGCGCTCCTACTTCTCGATGGGCAGGGCCGAATCGCCGGCCCAGGAGTAGTAGGAGGCATCGTAGTTCTTAGCCTGAGCGTAACCCAGCATACGCAGGACCTCCGTCATGAACGCCGACCTGATGCCCTTGGTGCAGTAGACGATGATGGGCTTGTCGGTGCCGAGTCCCGCTTCGGTGAACATCGCGTTGAGATCGTCGTCGCTCTTGAGGGTGCCGTTCTCGTTGAACAGCGTCGGGAAGGGGATGTTGACCGCGCCCTCGATGTGACCGCCCCGCGCCTCGCCGAAGTCCGTGGCGCCACCGTACTCCTTCGCGGAACGCGCATCGACGATGATCGCGCTGCCGTCTTCGACGGCCTTCTTGACCTCGTCGGTCGTCACGTTGATATCGCCGAGCTTGTCACCGGCGACGGCGACCGTCGTCGCAGCGAGCTTCGGCACCTCGGTCGAGCTCTCCTTGCCCGCAGCGGTCCAACCCGGAAAGCCGCCGTCGAGGATACGGGTGTTCTCTATGCCGATGCTCCGCAGGGTCCAGACGACGCGGCCGTCCTCACCCCAGCCGGTGGGGTCGGAGTAGATGACGATGGTCTTGTCGGTATCCACGCCGAGCTTGCCCGCAGCGTCCGCGATGGCCTGAGGCTTGGCGAGAACGCCCCAGTCCTTGTCGCCGGGCTTTCCCTGCGCGACGGTCGCGAAGGTCTGCCAAGGACCACTGACCGCGCCGGGGATGTGCCCGGCTTCGTACGCCTTGGGATCGCGTGCGTCGATGATGAAGTACTGGTCCGGCGCGGCAGCCAGGTCCTCCACCGAGACCAGGAGGTCGGCACGCGCCGAAGTCTCGGCGGCGGGCTGTTCCGTCGCGGCAGGTTTCGCCTGCTCGGCTTTCTGCTTCGTGCAGCCGGTGCTGGTCACAAGCACTCCCACGAGCAGCAGAAGCGCAAGGACCCGACCAAAGCGTTTCGCGTTCACAGTCTCTCCTCAGTCGTCAGCGCGGGAGTCCCGCTGCCATCCGTCAGCATCATAGTATCTGCATATTCTCGTCATAACAACCACTTATTGTCCATGGGAGACGTGTCCCACTGATCGCCGACCTGAGACTCGCGGTCCACCGTGCCTTCTCAGCCGGCGGTAGCCCCCCAGCAGCTACTGCCGGCCCCCGCGGTGCAACCCAGGCAGTGATCGGCGAACCTGATGACCCGGACCATGAGCGCACGCTCGTCGAAGTCGAACACCGTCCGAGGTCTCTCCTCGCCGATCGCGAGACCGAGCATCTGGTTGAAATCGCAATCGTACAGAGTCCCGTCGTGGGCGACGGACAGCATCGAACGGCACATGACACCCGCGGCCGCTGCCGGGTTGCACGCCTGCGCGAGGCGATCACGGTACTCATCAGTGGAGCCGAGCTCATCCATCTGCACCGCGAAGCGCCCGATCGGCATGTTGGCGAGCGCGAACAGCGAGTTGAACACGACGCCGTAGCGCGCCCCGAGTTCGCGGCGGAACTCCTCTTCAAGGGCGCGTTGCGGCGCCGGCGGCTGCGGACCGGCAGGGTTGGTGACGAGGTTGAGTGTGAGGCCGGAGCCCGGGACCCCGTATCCCTGCGCGTTCAGCAGTCGAAGGCTATCGATGCTGCGCTCGTGTGCGCGAGCACCGCGCTGTGCGTCGGTGTTCTCCGGCAGATAGCATGGTAAGGAACCCGTGACCTCGACCCGGTTGCGCGCGAACAGCTCGGGCAGGTGGCGCATCGATCCGCCCGTGCGCGGGTGCCGATCCATAGTGACGGTCAGGTTGTGCCGGACTATGACGTGGCGATCGAGGGCGCGGATATCCTCGATCAGCCGCTCGAATCCAGCGTGCAGTTCGGGCGCGCCACCGGTGATGTCCACGGTCCGGATCCCGGGATGCGACGACACGATCTCGAGACACCGCTCGATGACCTCATCCGACATCGTCTCCGTGCGGGTCGGGGACGCGGCCACGTGACAGTGCACGCACGCCTGGTTGCAGAGCCGCGTGATGTTGAGCTGCAGGACATCGATCGAGATCGGCGCGAGGTCGAGACGGTCTTCGGCCACGGCACGAAGGAAGAGGGTCGAGTCCATGGCCTCCCTTCCGTGGTAGCGTGGCCATCCCCGCTGTGCGATCGAGGACATGAGACGAGTGAACGGCGATCCGGCGGCTAGGTTACCATGCCTACCCCGCCCGGCTCCGGCCGCGTGCAGCCCCTCAGCGGACGGAGACCCGCCCCGCCTCGCCGTCCGTCATGCGCCCGACGACGCTCCCCGACTCGCCGCGGGCCTTCAGGGCCGCGAGCAGCGCGCCGGTCTTCGACGGGTCGAGTGCGATCAGCAGCCCTCCGCTCGTCTGTGGGTCGGCGAGCAAGCCGCGCCAGGCCTCGTCGGCGGGGCCCCAATCGGTGTGGGGATCGAGGAAGGCGAGCACGTCGTCGGTGCGTCCCGGCCGCACGCCTTTCGCGGCGTACCCCAGCGCCTCGCGCCACACCGGCACGGCGGCCATCTCCACCTCGAGCGCGAGACCGCTGCCGAGCGCCATCTCGCGGCCGTGGCCGAGGAGCCCGAACCCCGTCACGTCGGTGGCGGCATTCACGCCGACCTCGACCATTGCGGCGGCTGCCCGGGCGTTGAGGTGCGCCATCGACTCGACGACGTCGCGTAGCGACTCCTCGGTCTCGAGACCGCGCTTGAGCGCAGTCGTGAGTATGCCGACGCCGATCGGCTTCGTGAGCACGAGCGCGTCTCCGGCGCGTGCGCCGGTGTTGCGCACGACCGCGTCCGGGGCCACTCTACCCATCACCGAGAGACCGAACTTCGGCTCGTCGTCGTCGATCGTGTGGCCGCCCACGATCACCACGCCCGCCTTCGCGCAGACGTCGGCCCCGCCGCGCAGCACCTCGGCGACCACGTCGGGGCCGAGCTTGCAGGGGAACGCGAGCAGGTTCATCGCGGCCAGCGGCGTCCCGCCCATCGCGTAGATGTCGGATAGCGCGTTCGCCGCCGTCACGCGCCCGAAGTCGTAGGCGTCGTCGACCATCGGCGTGAAGAAGTCCACCGTGAGCAGGACCGCGTCGGTCGAGCCCTCGAGGTGGTAGACCGCCGCGTCGTCCGAGGTCTCGAAGCCGACGAGAAGCTGCTCCGACTCGCCGGGCGAGATCATGTCGAGGATGCCCTTGAGGTCACCCGGACCCCATTTGGCGGCTCAACCGGACTTGGAGGACATCTGCGTCAGGCGGATGCGGTCCACGCGACCTCCCTCCGGTCGTAGGCGGCGCGACGCGCGGCAAGCGTCACGAGAAGTCGAAGGCCGGATCCGCGGGGAACGGCTTCACAGGCTGCATGAAGAGGAAGCCCTGGCCGAACCGGACTCCGATGCTGCGCAGGGTGTGCAACTCGCCCAGCGTCTCGATGCCCTCGGCGATGAGCTTCACGCCGATGCGCGAAGAGAAGAGGACGAGACTCTCGACGAGCTGACGGCGCACGTCGTCGGTGTCGATGTCGCGCACGAGCGAGATGTCGACCTTCAGCCACTCGGGGACGACCTCGGCGAGGCACTGCAGCGAACCGTAGCCTGCTCCCGCGTCGTCGACGGCGACCGAGAACCCGAGGGCGCGAAGGTACTCGAGCGTCGCACGGAAGGCGCTGAAATCGGCGATCGCGGTGCGTTCGGTGATCTCGAGCACGATGCGCTCGGGTGTCAACGCGGCGTCGGCCAGCAGCGTGGTGAACATGATGTCCCGCAGCTGCGGATCGGCTACCGCCTCCGGTTCGATGTTGATGAAGAGCAGCCTGTCGTCGGGCATCGCCGCCGCCGATTCGATGGCGCGCTTGCGGCAGAGGCGCTCCAGGCGCATCACGAGGTCGGCGTCGTAGGCCGCCTTGAACAGCTTGTCGGGACGCTCGAACTCCCCGCCTTCGGGTCCACGCGAGAGGGCCTCGTATCCGATCACGGTGAGTCCCGCGAGATCGAAGATGGGATGGACGAGCGTGCGCACATCCCCGCGATCGATCACCTCGCGCAGCCGCATCGTGCGCTCGGCCGCGTCGACGGCCTCCTGGGACCCAGACTCGTGCAACGCCTGCTCGAGCCCGTCGTGCACCAGCCGCTCGAGCCGCACGTTCGGGTCCCTCGCGATGACCGCCGAGCCGACGTAGCAGCCGAACTTGCGGAAGAGCGCCGGTTCCATCGCCGCTTCGAGCACCTCGCTCACGCGCGACCGCACGCGCTTCGCGAGCATGTCGAGGTCCTCCCGCTCGATACGCACGGCGTTGCGCGGCGGGGAAAGCACGATGACGAACGAGTTCCCCGAGATCATGAGCTCGGCGATGATGTCGGAGTCGCGCATGTCCGAGCCGGTGATCGCCTCGAGCGCCTCGGACACCTGCAGCATGACCTGGTCGAATACCTTCCAGCCGTAGATCTCCTCGATGCGCGAGTAGCGGACGATGTTCAAGCACAGCAGCGACACCTCGCCGCGCTCATCGAGCAGCGACTCGATGCGGGGGAACAACAGTGGTGTGGTCGGCAGACCGGTGACGGGGTCGAAGAGCATCCGGCGCACCTCGGGGTGCGACTCTATCGCCTCGCGAAGCTCGAGCCAGGACTCGAGCAGGAAGTCGTGGGCGTTGCCCGCATGCGATTCCTTCGCCACGCCGAAAGACCCTCCCTCGACCTACCGCGTCCCGAACCGCATCAGCATAGCATCAAGACCCCGGCCCGAGTCCCCTCAGGCGAAGTTCACGCGCAGCGCGGCGACGCCGTTCGCCCCGAGCGGGACACCGAACGCGCCACCCTCGACCGGAGCGGCCGCTCCTCCGCGGACGTCGGCGACCGACGCGACAGCCCGGTCGAAGGACAGCGTCGCGACCGTCTTCTCGGGAGAGTGGTTGAGGAGCAGCAGGATGTCGTCGGCCTCTCCCAGGAAGTGCGCGACCTCCACCCCGGGCCGGTCGCAGCGCACCGAGCCAGCGGCGCCACAGGCGTCGGCGACGGAAGCGTAGACGGTCCGAACGAACGATGCGGCCGCATCCGGCGCGGCCCACGGGTCACCTTGCGCCAACGCCCTCTCGATCGGCGCGGCGACGAAGACCGCTCTCCCCTGGCCGTGACGCTGCAGTGTGACGAGCGGGCTGCCCGTCGCGTCGGTCGCCACGACCGTCGCACCCGCCTGACCGAGCAGTGCGTGGTGCTGCAACGGGAGCGCGCAGTCGAAGGGTACGAGACCGGGGAGAAGGTCCGATTGGGCCACGCGGCACGCGAACGTCTCGCGTCTGCCGTGATCGCCGAGGAACTCGATGCCGAACAGACCTCTGACCTCGGCGGGCGGGTCGCCGCCGCCATAGCTCATGACGAGGCTGCCGCCGTCCTGCACCCATGCGGCAAGCGCCTCCCAGGTCCCAGGCTCGAGCTCCGCTACCGAGGGGACGATGAGCGCGGCGAGACGGCCGATCTCCTCGCCTTCGCGCACGAGCGTGACGGGCAGGTGCGCCTCCTTAGCGCGGATGTACGACTGCAGACACGAGCGCGGACCGTAGAGGCCCGCCATCGACGGGAGCGCATGGTAGCGCTCCGCCGGGAGGAGCACCGCCACGTCCTCGGCCGCCGGCTCGTAGCGGCGCCGGTCGAGCGCGAGGGCGACGCGAGCGAACCGTCGCACCTCTGCCAGCACCGGCTTCGGCGACCCGTTCGTGTCGACGACACCCACCGGGAACTCGAACGGGTCGCGGAAGTACGGCTCCCGGCGCTCGGTCTCCATGTCGCGCCACCGTCGCAGCACCACACCGGCAGCCCCGTTCATCAGTCCCGACCACATCGAGGTCCTGACGGCGGCGGCCTCTTCCCCCACGCTCGCGTCGAGCGAGACGGCGCCGACCTCGTCCATCAGCACCGGAAGACCTCGCGACGCGCACCTGAGCAGGTAGCCGTCGATATATGTCGCCGGGCCCGAGGTGACCGGCCCCTCAGCCGCGAAGGCGACGTACGCCGACGTTACGTGACTCGCGCCGAGTTCGAACCGGTCGAGCGCGTGCGTCGCGTCGACCCGCGACGAGCGGAAGAGCGTCTCCGGGTCGGCCGAGAGCATGATCGGCCTGTCGGGATCGACCTCGCGGACGGCGTCGCGCATGGCGCCGGCCCAGCGGTCGAGGTCCTCGGCGGACGTGAATCCCGAGAGGAACGCCTCGTTGCCGAGGTCCCACGCGAAGATCGTGTCGTCGGCACGGTAGCGGTTCACTATGCGCTGGACGAGGGCCGACTCCCGTCCGATCAGGTAGTCGTCGGTGCGCGGGTCGCGGCGCTTACCCCACGCCACGTCCATGAGCTCGGCGACGCGGTCGTCCGCGAAGAAGGTCACGATAAGCCGGATGCCGTGGGCGCCGGCCGCGGCGACGACACGGTCGAGCCGCTCCGCAGCGTCCTCGTCGTACTGGCCGACCTGCGGCTCGAGACAATGCCAGGAGACGAAGACCCGGGCGAGCGAGATGCGGTGTTCGGCGAGAGATGCGAAGTCGGCGTCGGCGTCGCGGTCGTACCAGTCCGACCAGCTGCGCCGCTCGTCGTCGATCGCGTGGTACGCGACACCGACCGGGAAGACGGGCCTCGGCTCGCTCATGCGTCCTCGACCCCCTCCGCATAGGCGTCGAACAGCTTCCAGAACAGGCCCTGACGCCGGGTGTCGTGGTACGCCGCGCGGCGTACCTCCCACGAGGCCTCGGCGTGGCGGCCCTCGGTGAGGAGCACGGCGGCGAGGCCGAACCGCGCGCGGACGCACGCCGGATCGAGACGGACGGCGGTGCGATACGCCGACCGCGCCACGTCGAAGCGTTGCAGGCCGAGGAGCGACTCCGCCAGCAGGACGTGCGGCATCGGGTGGCGCGGAGCGGCCTTGGTCAAAGCGCGGAAGACGCGCGCGGCGTGCCGGTCGAGGCCCGGGCGGCGGGAGTAGGCCACTCCGAGGCAGTAGAGCGCGCCAGGGACTCCGGGCTCGCACTCGAGCGCCCGCAGGGCGAGCGCCGTCGCCTCGTTCGTCCCCTCCTGCTTCAGGTACGCGTAAGACGCGAGGGCGAGCGCGGACGCCTCATCGGGACGCTCGTCGAGGACGGCGCGTGCGCTGTCCAGCGCGCCGAAGAGGTCGCCTCCGCGCGCCAGGGCGACGCCGTCGCCGTCGCCCGCGAGCGCGAAGAAGAGCTCGTCCTGGCTCGGATCGAGCTCCCCCGCCTTGCGGAACTGCGGGAGCGCGGTCGCCATCCCCTCGCGCTCGAGCGCGGCCACCGCGAGGTTGTACGTCGCGCGCGGCTCCTTCGGGTCGAGCGCGAGCGCGGCTCGCCATGCCTCGACGGCTTCCTCCTCGAAGGCGGCCGCCCAGAACGCCTCGCCGAGCTGCACGTGCGCGGTCACGAGGTCAGGCACGACCTCCGCGAGCTCGTGCCAGACGAGCACCGCCTGGTCCCACATGCCGCCACGACGATCGTAGGCGAGACCGAGAGCGAGGTACGCCGGCGCGCAGTCGGGGTCGAACTCGATGGCGAGTGTCGCCTCCGCGATCGCCTCGTCGTAGAAGTCCCCCGCGAGCATGAGTTCCGCCAGAAGGCAGTGCGCGAGCACGTCGCGCTCGTCGAGACGCAGTCCCTGGAAGCACGCGTCGACTGCAGGGTCGATCTGACCCTGGCGGGCGAGTCCTTCGGCGAGACGGGTCTGGGACGACCGCGACGGCGCCAACTCAGGCGTCCTCGTCCGGCCGTGGCGCGAAGAGGTCGCTCGCGATGCGCGCCACCAGACGCAGCGCGCTCTCGGCTCCGAGCACGACACCGTTGGCGCCGAGTTCGCGCGCGATCTTCCCATCCGCGTCGAACGGACCTCCGGCCGCTAGGACCACGACGTCGTCGCGGCCGTCCGCGGCGAGCAGCTCGCGCACCCGCCGCACCGACGCGACGGTCCCGGTGAGCTCGGCGCACACGATCGCTATCCGCGCGCCCGTCTGCGCCACCTTCTCGACGAACTCGGTCGGACGCGCGTCGGCGCCGAGGTCGACGACGCGGTGGCCGGCTTCCTTGAGCGCGGCGGCGATGACGTTCTTGCGGATGTCGTGACGGTCTGAGGCCGCGCAACCGACGACGATGGTGATCCCGGTGTCGGGAGCGGCCGCGGGCGGCACGACGAAGGGGCCGATCTGCTCCGCGACGACCGAGGCCTGCGCGAAGGCGACCTCGTCGAGCGCCCGGGACGCCCAGGCGCCGCCGAGCATGGCGAGCGAGGGGGCGTAGAGGTCGTCGAAGAGAGCCCCGCGCTGCGCGCCGGCGCCCTTCGCCTCCTCGACGACCGCGATGGCCCCTGCCGGGTCCTGGCTCACGAACGCCTGGTACAAGCGCGCCACGGCGTCACTCACCGGCCCGACCTCCCTTGTGTCTCGCATCGGTCCCCTCACGCGGACGGGTGAGGCGCCGGACAGCAACTCTTGGTGGGCCGAGAGGGGATCGAACCCCCACTCCCGAAGGAAGCGGTTTTTAAGACCGCCGCGTCTACCGGTTCCGCCATCGGCCCGCGCTACCCGCGCCCGCCGGCCTCATCGAGCGCGAGACCGTACAGGATGTCGTGCTCCGAGACGACGGTCTCCCCGAGACCCGCCAAGCCCAGGACGACCTCGAGGACGAGCGCACCAGCAACTATAACGCCCGCGCGTTCGGGCTCCAAACCGACGACCTGCTCGCGATGGGCGAGTGTGAGCGCGGCGAGCCGCGCCGCGAGCCGCGCCACGTCGTCGCGGGAGAGGACACAGCCGTGGACGGCGGCGGGATCGTACGTTCCCATGGCCCGGTCGATGGCCACGAGGCTCGTGGCCGTGCCGGCGAGGGAGACCGCGACGCGAGGCGGTTGCGGGAGAGCCTCGAAGTATCCGCGCATCTCGGCCGCTACCCACTCCCTCGCGCAAAGGAGCTCCTCGGTCGAGGGCGGGTCCGAAGAGAGGAAGAGATCGGTCACGCGACGGGAGCCCACGTCGAAGGAGCGCGCCGCGACCACCTCGGTGTGGCGAGCGTCCCCGTGGGCCCACGCGCGTCCGAGGACCAGTTCGGTCGAACCTCCACCGAGATCGATGACGAGAAGGCCCTCTCCGTCGAGATCGTACGTGGCGCCCGCGAACGAGAGACGGGCCTCCTCGTCCCCGGGGATGACGCGCAGGTCGACGCCCTCCCGCGCGACCCGTGCGACGAGAACGCCGGCGTTCGACGAGTCTCGTGCGGCGGAGGTGGCCGCCGCCGTGACGGAGACGGCGCCGAGTTCGCGCGCCCGCTTCGCGAACACCCCGACCGCGGCCGTCACGCGGGCGACGGCCGCGTCCGCGAGAAGCCGGCTGGAGGTCATCCCCTCTCCGAGGTGCGTGAACGCGAGTCCCCGCTCGACCTCGGTCAGCGTACCTCGCTCGACGTCCGCCACGAGCAGACGCGTCGTGACCGTGCCGATGTCGATCGCGGCGACGCGCACGTCAGGACCGTCGCGATCCGCAGGCGGCGTCGGCGCAACCGTCCGCGAGTCCGGAGAGCACCGCCTCGCCGACGGGGTCGGAGATGCCCGCGAGCGCCGCCGCGACATGTGCGTGCAGGCATTTCGTCCGCAGCGGGTCGCGTTGACCGGCGGTGCCGACGTCCTTTGGCCCGGGCACCCCGCCCTCCGCGTCCCGGATCCTGCGGTACTCCTCATCCGCCTCGAGCGCCCGCCGGGCGAGCGAGGGATCGTGCGCAAGACGCGAGGCCCACTCGGCGACGCCACCGGCGGACTCCAAAGCGCCGACGGCCGCGACCATATCGGGACACGTGAGCCAGAACGTCGTGGGGAACGGCTCGCCCTCCTTCAACCGCGGGGCGGTGGCGATCACGGACGGATTGCCGTGCGGGCAGCGCGACGCGACCCTCCAGCTACCCCTGGGCCGCCGTCCGAGCTGCGCGGCGACGACCGTCTCGTCACAGGACAAGGCGTCACCGCCCGAGACCGACGAGACGCGCGAGAGCTCCGAGCCAGCTCGCTCGAGCGCTCGAGGAGGCGTCCTTCGATGCCGGAGAGGCCTCGCGGGAGGCGGTCGTCCCCGCGACGATGTAGGCGCGCTCGCCCGGGCGGACCATCCCCAGGCTCGTGCGAGCGACCTGCTCGACGCCTTCGGGGGTCTTGAGGCGGTCGACCTGTCGCCGCAGCGTGTCGTTGCGGCGCTGCAGCCCGTCGAGTTCGCTCTGAAGAGCGGCTCGCTGCGCCCGCTCGGAGACACCCATGCGCACGGTCGGGAAGAGCGCCCACACCGCCAGGGCGACTGCCGCCACGAGCAGGACCGGCGCGGCCACGGATCTCCCGCGTCCGCGCGAAGCGTTCGCTCGGGGGGCGCCGGCTGCACCCGGGACGCGCGGCGAGCGCGACCGCGGGGCCGCGTCAGTCCGACCCGCGGACTTCCGCGTGCTCCTCGCCTTGGCCCCTTGCCGCGATGGTGGTCTGGCTGCCATGGGGTGATCGTCCTGGGTGAAGGCCGGCGATATCGTCGATGCGCCGCAACACGGCGCCCGAGCGCATCCTATCACAGGCTACGAGAAATCTCGACCTCTACGCGAGGTCAAGGGTACACACCGTCCCTTACCTGCGGCGACCACGATCTCCGCGCCCCTAGGGGACGGGGATGACCTCGACGAGATTCGTCGTGCCCGGCCGGTTGACCGTCACGCCCGCCGTCAGTGCGATGAGGTCGCCGGACCGCGCCAGCCCATACTCCGCGGCGGCCTTCGCCGCGAGCGCGGCCATGTGCTCGACCGAATCGGAGGGCGCCACGACCCGGGGCGTGACGCCCCATACGAGCATCAGCGCCCTGGCGACGCGCGGATCCGGCGTGAGCGCGAGGACCGGGGTCGACGGCCGATGCCGCGCGACCGCGCGAGAGGTCGCCCCGGACTCGGTCGCCGTCACGATCGCCGCCAACCGAAGGTCGGCGGCGAGTTCACAGGCCGCCGCGCTCACGGCCTCGGTCACGCTGCCGCCACGGGACGGGAGCGGTCCGGCCGGCGTGAACTCCTCTTCCGCCGCCGCGGCGATGCGTGCCATCGTCTCGACGGCCTCCACGGGATGAGCGCCCACCGCCGTCTCCCCGGAGAGCATCACCGCGTCCACCCTCTCGAAGATGGCGTTGGCCACGTCGGACGCCTCGGCCCTGGTCGGGCGCGGCGCCGACACCATCGACTCGAGCATCTGCGTCGCGACTATGACCGGGACGCCCCGGTCGCGGCAGGCTGTGATGATGCGCCGCTGCACCAGCGGGACCCGTTCCGGCGACGTCTCGACCCCGAGGTCGCCGCGCGCGACCATGATCGCGTCCGCCACCTCGACGATCGACCCGAGGCGCTCGACCGCCTCGTGCTTCTCGATCTTCGCGACGATCGGGAGTCGACGCTCGCCCATGAGCGCTCGCAGCCGATCGAGGTCTCCGGGCTCCCGCACGAACGACATCGCCACGAGGTCGACTCCGGCGGCGAGTCCCCACGCCAGGTCGGCGGCGTCCTTCGCCGTGATCGCGTCCACGGCCAACGTCACACCGGGGACGTTCACGCCCTTGCGACTCGAGAGCGGCCCGCCCGTCTCGACCCTCGTGCTCACCCGGCCCGGCGCCGTCGACTCCACCACCAGCGCGATCCGCCCGTCGTCGATCAGCACGCGGTCCCCCGCGGTCAGGTCGCTGGCGAGGTCGGCGTACGTGACACAGGCCTGGGTCGCGGATCCGGGACACTCCCCCGCGACGAGGTCGAATCTCGTCCCCGCGACGAGGACCGTGCCTTCACCGACGTCCCCGACCCTCACTTTCGGTCCGCCGAGATCGAGCATGACCGCGACCGGGCGTCCCGCGCGCTCTTCCGCCTCGCGCACGGCGAGCAGCCGCGCATCGAGCTCCCCCGGGCCGGCGTGGGAGGCGTTGAGGCGCGCGACATCCATCCCCGCTGCGAGAAGACGGTCGAGCATCTCCGGCGACTCGCAGGCCGGGCCGATCGTGGCGACGATGCGGGTGCGGCGCATGGCCCCACCTCCGGGAGGAGTCAGGGCAGCTCGTCCGCGTCGGAGAGCCGCTCGCGGTCGCCGGCACGCGGGAGACGCACGACCTGCACTGCGTCTCCGTCGCGACGGACAGTGAGCTCGCTGCGGCCGAGCCGATGGACGGCGGTCCGCAGGTTGCCGTAGAGCCGGTCCACGCCCTCGGGATCGGTGCGCACCAACACGGCGCGGTCTCCCCCGGCAAGGAAGTAGCGTATGAGCCGAGTCGCCGCTCCGCGCGGCGCCGGGAAGGGCACAGCTATCTCGCGGGCATCGACCGCCCATTCGTCCTCGGGCTCCGCTCCCTGCTCCGGTACCACGGCTCCGTGCAGACGCGCGATCAGCAGCACGGCGTGACGCCGCGAGTCGGCGGTCGAGACGATCCTCAGCGTCACGTCGAATCCCTGCGCCGCCGCCCCGCGGGCCAGATACGCCCAGTCGAGCGAGCGGTCCTCGTCGAGCATCATGACGACGCGGTCCCGGACCCTTTTCCCGAGCTCCGTGAGGAGCCGAGCGAGAGCGACGCCGCGACGCGGCGTGAACGTGACGACGGCGGCGTCGAACGACGGCAGCGCGGGCAGCTCCTCCACGAGGCCCTTGATCGTCCTGAGCTTGGGAGAGTCGGCGACGTCGCTCGCGAGCAGGCGCCGCAGCATCCCCGCGGAGGGCTCCATCGCGGTGACGGTGCCCGCGCGCCCCAGCAACGGCCTGGTCGCGAGGCCCGTGGCGGCGCCGACCTCGAGCACGTCCGCGCCTTCGGGCACCTCCTCGAGCACGGCGGCGAGCAGCTCCGGGAAGATACGCTCCTGCCCGAAGTCGATGTCGTAGTTGTCGGCGAGACGCTCCCGACGCGCGATCGTCGACTCGAACGGCACGCCGAGGAGGTACGTCGACCCCAGTTCGCGGTCTTTCGTCATCCTCCCGTGCCCCTCTTCCCGGCCTCTAGCGACCGAGGTTGTAGAACGCGGCCATGCCTGGGTAGACCGCCGAGTCGCCCAGTTCCTCCTCGATGCGCATGAGTTGATTGTACTTCGCGACCCGGTCGCTGCGGGCTGGCGCTCCCGTCTTGATCTGTCCGGCGTTCACCGCGACCGCGAGGTCGGCGATCGTCGTGTCCTCGGTCTCACCGGAGCGGTGCGAGATCACGCACGTGTATCCCGCCCGCTTCGCGGTCTCGATGGTCTCCAGCGTCTCGGTCAGCGAGCCGATCTGGTTCAACTTGATCAGGATCGAGTTCGCGACACCGGACGAGATGCCGCGGCGCAGCCGTTCGACGTTCGTGACGAACAGATCGTCCCCGACGAGCTGGATCTTGGAACCGAGCCGCTCGGTCATCAGCTTCCAGCCGTCCCAGTCCTCCTCGGCCATCCCGTCCTCGATCGAGACGATGGGGTGACGGTCGACGAGACCCGCGTAGTACTCGACCATCTCGGCCGAGGTCAGCTCGCGGCCCTCTCCCGCCAGGACGTACTTCCCGTCCTTGTAGAACTCGGTGGACGCCGGGTCGAGCGCGAAGACGACCTGGTCGCCGAGAGAGTAGCCTGCCGCCTTCACCGCGTCGGATATGACCGTCAGGGCCTCCTCGTTGCTGCCCAGGTCGGGAGCGAATCCCCCTTCGTCACCGACACCGGTGGAGAGCCCGCGCTTCTTCAGCACGCCCTTGAGGGTGTGGTAGACCTCGGCGCAGATGCGAAGCCCCTCGGCGAAGGTGGCGGCGCCGACCGGCATGACCATGAACTCCTGCAGGTCGACGTTGTTGTCCGCATGCGCGCCGCCGTTGAGGATGTTCATCATCGGGACGGGCAGCGTGTGAGCGTTCGCGCCGCCGACGTAGGAGTAGAGCGGCATGCCGAAGGACGCCGCCGACGCCTTGGCGACGGCCAGCGAGACGCCGAGCACGGCGTTCGCGCCGAGCCGGGCCTTGTTCGGCGTCCCGTCGAGATTGAGCAGCACGGCGTCGATCGCGCGCTGGTCGCTGGCGTCCATCCCGAGCAGCTCGGGCATGACGAGATCGTTGACGTTGCCGACCGCCGTGAGAACGCCTTTGCCGAGGTAGCGTCCCGAATCCGTGTCGCGCAGCTCGATCGCCTCGAAGGCGCCGGTGGAGGCGCCCGACGGCACCGCGGCTCGCCCGAGGGCGCCGTCGTCGAGCTCGACCTCGACCTCGACGGTCGGATTGCCGCGCGAATCGAGGACCTCTCGCGCCAAGATGTCGGTGATGTAGCTCATCGTGTCCGGCTCCCTTCAGCCCGCTCCTTTTGCTTCGCGCTCTTCCAGAACTCCTCCATCGTGCTCGCGTCGGTCTCGGACAGCTCGACGCCGCGCTCGAGCGCCTGCGCCTCCATGTCCGCGAACCTCCGCCGGAACTTCTCGCAAGTGCCCCGCAGGGCCGTCTCGGAGTCGACGCCGAGCTTGCGGGCCACGTTGACGACCGTGAACAGCAGGTCCCCGAGCTCGTCCTCGACCTCGGGCGTGCCGGGGGCCGCGGCCTTCAACTCGTCGATCTCCTCGTGTACCTTCTCCCACACGTCGTCGACGGTCTCCCATTCGAAACCCGCCGCGGCCGCGCGCCGCGAGATCTTCTGCGCGTACATGAGCGACGGCAGGGCATCGGGCACTCCGTCGAGGACGCCCTCTCCCGCACGCTCCTCGCGCTTGAGCTGGTCCCAGCGCGCGATGACCTCGGAAGCGGTGCCGGCGCTGGCCGAGCCGAAGATGTGCGGATGGCGGCGGCGCAGCTTGGCGGTGATCCCGCTCACCACGTCATCGATGGTGAACGTGCCGTCCTCCTCGCCCATCCTCGAGTGGAGCATGATCTGGAGCAGCACGTCACCCAGTTCGTCCGCGAGGGCCGAGTCGTCGCCGGACTCGATCGCGGCGACCGCCTCGTACGCTTCCTCGATCATGTTCTGCCGCAGGGACCGATGGGTCTGCTCGAGGTCCCAAGGGCACCCGCCGGGGCCGCGCAGCAAGCGGATGATGCGCACCAGCTCGTCGAATCCGCCGGGGGCCGGCACGCGCACCGGCGGGACGTAGACGACCGCGTCCTCGCAAGCGTTCGCGGAAGCGAGGTCTGACAGGCTCGTCATCTCGAGACGGATCGCCCCGTCGGTCTGGCAGTCGGCGACGACGGCAGGGTGTTCGACCGGGAAGGACTGCGCCAACCGTTCGGCCACACGGCCGAGCGCGCCCTGGCCGCGCACCTCGGTGACGACCAGATGACCGTCTCGTCGGAGGTCGGCCGAGCGCAGGCTGCGAGCATCGATGATGTCGAGGTCGGCGGTCACGTCGACATCGAGCGCGAGCAACACGACCTGCGAGGGCGAGTCGGCCGGGAAGATCTCGACTCCTCTGCCGGCCCTCGCGAGCAGGCCCGATACGACCCCTTCTCGCAGGAGCGGGTATCCCACGCTGGCGATGCTGACATCGTGGTCGCGGGCAAGAGCGAGTATCCCGGAGACGATCTCGAACGATGACGCGCCCTCGGATACGCCGACATCGGCGTATCCGGTGGTCACGACCCCGGCTGCGGACAGTGCGTCGGCGACTCGCCCGGTCGTGGAAGGGACGAGCACGCGCTCCGAGCGGCGAAGCCTCTCGACCGCCGCCGCGCTCAAGACACCGTCGCGCTCGTCGAGTCCGACGATGGAGATCGAGCCCACGTCCGCCCCCCTCAAGACGCCGCCGCGGGCTACTTCGCCAGCTGGATCTTCGCCTTCTTCTTCAGCGCGTTGATGAACTTCTGGTAGACTTCGGCCTGCTTCTCCTGCAGGAGGATCGACTTGATTCGCTCCTTCACCTGCGCGAGCGTCTGCTGACGGGCGGGGCGCTTCTCGATGATCTTGATGATGTGCCATCCGAACGGCGTCAGCACGAGGTCGGAGACCTGACCCAGCTGCAGCCGGTCGGCGGCCGCCTGGAACTCGGCCACGAACGGCGTGGTCGGCCACCCGAGGTCGCCGCCGCGCGACTTGGTCGCGGTGTCCTGCGAGTACTGCCGCGCGAGGGCCGCGAAGTCCGCGCCCCCCCGGATCTGGCCGAGGACGCGCTGCGCCGTCGCCTTGTCGCTCTGCTTGAAGAGGATGTGACGCGCGTGGATCGCCGCGTCCTCCTTGAACTGCGTCTTGTTGGTCTCGTAGTACTTGGAGATGTCGGCCTCGGAGACCTTCACCTTCGAGGTGAGGTTCTTCAGGAGCTTCTGGGTGATGAGCTGGTCGCGCACCTGGTCGCGAAGGCCCTCAAGGGTCATACCGGCCTTCTGGATCTGGGCGAGGAAGGCCTTCTCGTTCGGGAAGCCGCGCTTGAGCTCGGTGACCTGGGCGTCGACCTCTTTGTCGGAGACCTTGATCCCTGCGTCCTTCGCGGCCTGGCGGACGAGGATCTCCGTCACCATGTTGTCGATGATGCGCTTGCGGAAGTCCGCGATCCGGGCCTCGCCGTCGGCGCCGGTGAACATCTGCGGGTACTGCTTCTTGATCTGGGCGATCTGCTCTTCGACCTCGCTCTTCTTGATGACCTCACCGTTCACGGTACCGGCGACGTCCTTCTTGGAGCAGCCGCTCACCGTGGCGACCAGGGTCACTGCGAGCGCGATGGCCATGAGTCTGGACCACGGCTTCATTCGAGTTCCTCTCCGGAGAACATGTCAGGCGGATTCAACGACGGACAGTATAGCATTGAGAGCGTCGAGCGTGGCCTGCACGGGACCCTCGGCGCCGTCGTCGACGAAGCTCACCGAGCGGTCCCGCTCGAGATAGACCGCGTTGCGCGACGCCGCCAGCGCGCCTCGCTGCGCGCCGTCGAGGGTGACGGGCTTGACGACGACGCGACGGCGCGCGTACGCGATGTTCGCAACGCCGAGGCCTATGGCGAGCGCGCGGATGCGCGCCACCGCTAGAAGCGCCGCGGCGGGCGGCGGCGGCGGTCCGTGACGCTCGCGGAGGCGCGAGGCGACGCGCTCGACGGCCTCGGGGGTCGGGGCTCCCGCCAGCTGCCGGTAGAAGGCCACCCGCTCGTCCACGTCGGGGACGTGGTCGTCGGGCAGGAAGGCGGGCACCGGGATGTCCACGCGCACTTCCGGCAGCGTCGAGACCGCCTCGCCCCTCGCCTCGGCGACCGCCTCCTTGAGCATCTGCGCGTAGAGGTCGAAGCCAACCGCGGAGAGGTTGCCGTGCTGCTCGGCGCCGAGCAGGCTCCCCGCGCCGCGGATCTCGAGGTCGCGCAGGGCGACCTTCATGCCGCTCCCGAGATCGGCGTTGTCCCGGATCGCGGTCAGCCGCTCGTAGGCGGGATCGGTGAGACGATGCGCGCTCGGGAAGAGGAAGTACGCGTACGCCTTGACGTGACTGCGTCCCACCCTGCCCTTGAGCTGGTAGAGCTGCGCGAGACCGAGACGCTCGCTGTCCTCGATCACCAGCGTGTTCGTGTGCGGGTTGTCGATGCCGCTCTCCACGATCGTGGTCGAGACGAGGATATCCGTGCGGCCGGCTGAGAAGGACTCCATCACGCGCTCGAGCTCGCGCTCGGACATCTGACCGTGCGCGACGCTGACGCGGGCCTCGGGGGCGAGTGCGCAGACGCGGCGCGCCGCGTCGTCGATCGTCCCGACGCGGTTGCTCACGTAGTAGACCTGCCCGCCACGCTCGATCTCGCGGCGTATCGCCGGACCGACGACCTCGGCGTCCCACTCGCCCACGTGCACGGCGACCGGGAAGCGGTTCGGCGGGGCCGTGTCGATGACCGACAGGTCGCGCACGCCCGACAGGGACATCTGCAGCGTGCGCGGGATCGGGGTCGCCGTGAGCGTGAGGACGTCGACCTGCTCGCGCAGGTGCTTCATGTGCTCCTTGTGACCGACGCCGAACCTCTGCTCCTCGTCGATGACGACCAGCCCGAGGTCGTGCGGCCCCACGTCTTGTGAAAGCAAGCGATGGGTGCCGATCAGCACGTCCACGCTCCCCGCGGCGAACCCGGCGAGCGCGTCGGCCTGCTGGGCTTTCGAGCGGAACCGGGAGAGGACCTCGACACGGACCGGGAACGGCGCGTACCGCTCGGAGAAGGTCGTGAAGTGCTGCTGAGCGAGGATGGTCGTCGGGCACAGGACGATGACCTGCTTGCCGTCCTGAGCGGCCTTGAACGCCGCGCGGATAGCGACCTCGGTCTTCCCGTAGCCGACGTCGCCGCACACGAGCCTGTCCATCGGTTCTTCCGATTCCATGTCCGACTTGACGTCCGCTATCGCGGCGAGCTGGTCGGGCGTCTCCTCGAAGGGGAAAGCCGCCTCCATCTCCATCTGCCAGGGCGTGTCGGGCGAGAACGCGAAACCGGTGACGGTGGCGCGCCTCGCGTAGAGGTCGACGAGGTCGAAGGCGAGCTTGCGGGCGGCCGCGCGGGCCCCGCGCGTCGCGCGCGACCAGTCGGCGGTGTTCAGCCGAGTGACCTTCGGAGCACCGCCGTCCGGACCTACGTAGCGCGTGACCCGGTCGATCTGCTCGACGGGAACGTAGAGCTTGTCCCCCTTCGCGTATTCGAGGAGGAGGTAGTCGCGGTCCACCCCGGCGACCGTCTGGCGCACGATGCCGACTAGGAGCGCGATGCCGTGGACGGCGTGGACGACGTGGTCGCCCGGCTTGAACGAGAAGGTGAGGTCCGCGGCGTTGACCGCGCCACCCGCGGCCCTTCGCGCCCGCGGGAAGACGTCCTCCATGCTCACGACGGCGAGCCGGGCGTCCGGCACGACGTAGCCCGCGGGGATGTCGGCGACCGCGAGCGCGGCGACGCCCGCACGCAGCCCGTCTTCGGCGCGCGCGTCCTCCACGGATATGCCGGCGCCGGTCAGCGCGACCGCCAGGCGCTCACGACCCGCTCGATCGCGCGCCGCCACCAGCACGCGATGGTCGGTGTCGAGCAGCGCGCGGACCCCCGAGACGAACGCTTCCTCGCCTCCGGCGACCTCCGGCCGCCGCGCGGCGATCTCGCCGTCGACCGCGCCGCCCGCCCGCAGCAGCGAGAGGTAGGTGATGCGCTGGCGCCCACCGAGATCGACCGACCCCGGAGCGACGAACCCCTCGTCGACCCTGCGCCCGGCGGCGCTCGCGCGGGTAGTGAGGTCCTCGTGACCGCGCACCATGTCGTCGAAGATCGCGCGCGGCTCGGCGACCACCACGAGCGTGGCGGGAGAGACGTACCCGATGACGGTCGCGGTCTCCTTGTACAGGTGGGGCAGATAGCCCTCCACTCCGTCGAAGCAGATCCCCGCGTCGATACGCTCGAGGTCGCGAGCGAGTCCCTCGTCTTCGCGGGCGCGCTCCCCGAACGCGCGGCGCGCGCTCTGCGCGGCGCGCGTGCCGAGACGGACCTCGCGGCAAGGGAAGACCTCCACCGGACCCGAAGGACCGACCGCCTGTTGCGTCGAGGAGACGTATCGCACGAGGCTCTCGACCTCGTCGCCGGACAACTCGGCCCGGACGGGATACGCGGCGTCCGACGGGAAGACGTCGAGGATGCCCCCGCGCACCGCGAACTCGCCGCGGCTCTCCGCCCTCGGCAACCGCTCGTAGCCCATGCGCGCCAGCCGCTCGATCGTCGCGTCGAGGTCGATAGGAGCGCCGGGGGCGAGCAGGACCGGGTCGAAGACCTGCGCACCGGGCGGAGGCAAGCGGCGCAGCAGCGCGCGGGCGGAAGTCACGACGAGGGCGTCGCGTCCGCGGTCGAGCGCGTAGAGCGCCCTGCCGCGCCTGCCGGCGCGCTCCAGGTCGGCCGGCTCGCGCGACCACGGCATGTCGAGCCTCGTCGGCAGCGGCAGTACCACGTCGCGCGGCAGATACGCCGCGACCTGGCGCACGAATCGCTCGGCGGCCTCCTCGCCCGGCACGACGACGAGCGTCGGGCGCGGACTCGACGCGTACAGCGCCGCGGTCACGACCGGCCGCACGAGCCCGGGAAGGGCGAGCGAGCAATCGTCACCGGCGGCGAGCATCGCCGCCGCCCGGGCGAACGCGGGAGCGAGGCGGAGTCTCTCCATTATGGATCGCAGCGGCGGCACGGGCGTCCCTTCAAAGCAGCACGACGGCCCCGCACCGGAGACCGGGCGGGGTGTCGGACGAGACTATCTCCCAAGCGGGGCGGGGTCAATCGCCGCGGCCGCGCCGCATGCCGGGATCGACTTCACGATCGTCTCCTCCCACTCCAGCAGCGGGTCGGAATCGATCGTTATCCCGCCGCCCACTCCGTAGACCGCCTCGTCTCCACGCACCACCAGCGAGCGGATCAGCACGGAGGAATCGAGCCTGCCGGGAACGGCCACCAGAAGACTCCCCGTGTACTCCTCTCGCGGACCGGACTCCAGCTCAGAGATGTGCAACATCGCCGACCTCTTCGGCGCTCCCGTGACAGAACCGCAAGGGAACGTCGCGGCGAGCAGCTCGGCGCATCCGGACCCGTCCGCGAGCCGCCCGCCGACCCGGCTCGCGAGCTGGTGGCAGTAGGGTGTCGACACGAGCATGGCGAGCGGCGAGACGACGATGCTCCCGGGCGAGCACGCCCGGCCGAGGTCGTTGCGCTCGAGGTCGACGACCATCACGTGCTCGGCCAGTTCCTTCTCGCACGCCGAGAGTTCTGACATGGCGGCGGCGTCGCGCTCCGGGCTGGAGTGACGCGGCCTCGTCCCCTTCACGGGCTCGACCGTCACCAGCCCCCGCCCGAGTGAGAGGAACCGCTCCGGCGACGCCGAGATCAGAGCGCGATCGGGCATGACCCACGACGCGGCCATCGATGCCGAGGTGCGCTCCAGCATCGAAGCGAACAGGACGCCGGGGGATGCCGCCGGGACACCCGTCACCCGACGCGTCAGGTTGAGCACGTAGACGTCGCCCGCGAGGACGGCCTCCCTCACCGCCTCGACGCCTCGCATGAACGACCCCGCATCGAGATCGGAAGCCGCGTCGAGCAGGAGAGGCGCCGATGCCGGAAGCGGTAGGGCCTCCACCGGCTGCGGCGGCGTCCCGCCACGCCAATCTCCCCACGCCCGCCAACCGCCGGGAGTCCGCGCGAGACCGCGCCGGAACCGCGCGACCGTCGCCGCCCCCTCGTAGGTCAGCAGGACGGCGCACAACCCCTCCCCGTCCCGGGAGCCCAGGACCTCATCGAGAGCACTCCCCGCCCCGCTCAAGGCCTCGCTCGGGGAGTAGGGCGACGTGTCGTCGCCTGCGGGAAAGCGGCTCCACTCGGGATCGCACGCGACGAGGGTGAGTCCGCCGAGCCAGCCGCTGGACGAACCCGGAGCGAGCACCAGCGCTCCCCGCTCGGGAGCGAACGCGGCGGCCCAGGCCTCGGGCGCGACGGTCGCGGGCGCGATCACGGGTCCTTCGCGGAACAGCATCCCGGCTCCTTCTCGACACAAGCGGCCGCGGGATGCCCCGACGGGCTGACATACGGCAGACACCATTGCACCGCAGGCAACGGGAACGGGCAAGACGCCGTCGGTGGATGGCCGTAAGATGGCCGGAGAACCGGGAGGACGCGATGGATGTCGGAGAACGGGCGCTCGAGATCGACCGGCGGCTCACCGGGCTCTACCCCGGCGCGCGGATCATGCTCTCGTACGACACCGACTTCCACCTGCTCGTGGCGGTGATCCTCTCCGCGCAGTGCACCGACCGGAAGGTGAACGAGGTCACGGCGGCGCTGTTCCCGAAGTACCCGACGGTCGCCTCGTTCGCCGGCGCCGATCCCGCCGACCTCGAGCGCGACCTCCGGCCGACCGGCTTCTTCCGCAACAAGACCCGCAACGTCATCGGCGCCGCGCGACTCGTTCTCGAGGAGCACGGCGGCACGGTCCCCGACACGATGGAGGAGCTGCTGACCCTCCCCGGCGTCGCGCGCAAGACCGCCAACGTCGTGCTCGGCAACCTCTTCGGCAAGGTGGAGGGCATCGCGGTCGACACGCACGTGTCGCGGCTCGCCCACCGGCTAGGACTGTCGTCGGAGAAGGACCCGGTCAAGGTCGAGCGGGACCTGATGGCGCTGCTGCCGCGCAAGGAGTGGTTCCGCGTCACCTACCGGCTCATCGAACACGGCCGCGCCGTATGCGACGCCAAGCGGCCGGTCTGCGGCGCGTGCGTGTTGAACGGCCTGTGCCCGAACGCGTTCGCCGTCCAGGGGTGGCGCGAGGCGCCGTAGGACGCTACCCCCAGAACCATCCCGCGACGGCGGCGACGAGTATCGCTGGGAGCATGTTCCCGACCGGCAGCCGCTTGACCTTCGCCAAGTCGAGACCGATGGCGAGGATGAGCGTCCCGCCGGCGGCCGACAGCTCACGGATGACCGCGGGAGTGAGGTACGGCTGCACGGCGTGCGCCCCAAGGGCGAGACCGCCCTGGATCGCCAGGATCGGGATCACCGAGAAGCCGACGCCGACGCCGAGCGTCGAGGCGAGCGCGATCGAGGCGACGCCGTCCATCGTCGCCTTCAGGTAGAGCAGCGTCGGGTCTCCCAGTCCGTCCTTGATCGACCCGAGGATCGTCATCGCGCCGACGCAGTAGAGCAGGCTGGCGGTGACGAACCCCTCGACGAGCGTGTGCCCGTGCCGGTCGGGAGACGGGGCGAGCAGCGCGCTCCCGTGCACGACGCGCTGCAGCCACTCGCCGAACGACTCGAGACGGCGCTCGATGCCCGCCGCCTCGCCGATGATGCTGCCGACGACGAGACTCCCCACCAGGATGACGGGGTTGTGGGTCGAGATCGCCATCTTCATGCCGATGGCCAGCGTCGCCAGGCCCATCGCGGTCATCGCGATCGTACGGAAGCGCTCGTGGATGAGGCGGCCGAACCCGAGCCCGACCGCCGTGCCGGCGAGCACCGTGACGATGTTGACGAAGACCCCGCGCACGATCACTCCTCCTTCGAGAGCCAAAGGTCCTTCAGTTCCTTCGTGATGGCGCTCGCATCGGGCGGCGACTCCTCGTCCCGACCCGGACGTCCCGCGCGGCGCCGGCGCGGTTTCGCTCCCCCGTAGACCGACTCGCGTCCGCGCACCTCGACCGCGACCTCCGCCGCATCGGCCGCCCTCTGCGCAAGTTCGTGGTCGGAGGTGACGAGCGCGAACGCCGAGACCGCCTCGCGCGCGACGCGGACGATGAGCTCGTCCGCGGACTCGTCCCGCGAGTAACGGACGGACACCGCGCCCTGGCGCTCGCCGCCGCCGAGTCCGGCCCTCCCGTCGAAGACCACGAGCACGTCGCCCGAGCCGAGCAGGTCGCGGCCTCGCGTCGCGAGACGCGCCACCAGTGCCGTCCGTTGTCCCTCGATGGGAAGGTCACGGGTGGCGGGGTCGCCTTTCGTCACGTTGTATCCGTCGACCAGGTAGCGCATCCTGCCATGGTACGCCGCCCCGGCCGGACCGGTCACCCCTCGAGGATCGCGATGATCTCCCCGGGGTCCGCCGAGCGGAAGACGGCGGGCTCCTCGTCGATGAAGACGATGGGAAGCGCCGCCGGACCGAGCAAGGTGAAGGGTCGCGCGTACGGATGGTCCTCGATGGCGGGCTCGCACGTGTCCAAGTACGTCACGCGGACCCGGTCGCCGAAGCGCGCCGAGACCCTGGCGGCGGCGTCCGCCGCCTCTTCGCGCATCGAACCGGTGTCCGCACGGGACGCCGACGGTGGGCCTCAACAGCCCGCGCGCATGTCCGAGCCGAGGATCACGACGTGCCGCACTTCGGACATCCCTCGACCTCCTAGCTGCCGGCCTGCGGGAGGAGCTCGACGCGTTCCTTCACGCTGAGCAACCAGGCGGCGACGTCGCTGCCGCCTTCGCCGAGAAGATCGAAGTACTGAACGGCGCACCCCGAGTCGGGCCACTCCGCGAGGTCGAGGTGGCCTGCGAGTCTCCAGAAGACGCAATCGCCAGTGTCGCACGAGAAGACGCCTTCCCCGGCCGTCTTGCGCAGCTCGCACTCGTCCATCTCGGCCTCCTACGACGCTTCCGGGGACACCGTCAGTCTAGCGCACGCGCGTCGCGGTACATACCTTCGAGAGGATCCCACGCCCCCGAGTGCAGAGGACCGAGGAGGTCACGATGACGGAGAGCGCACTCCCGCGGGTCGGCGACGCCGCGCCGCCACTGGCAGCGACCGTCACCGGAGGCGGAGAGTTCGACCTCGCGCAGGCGAGAGGGAAATGGGTCGTCGTGTACTTCTTCCCGCGGGCGAACACCCCTGGTTGAACCCACGAAGCGAAGGACTTCCAGGACCATGCGGTGGACCTGGAGGCCCTCGACGCCCTCGTGGTGGGCGTGAGCGCGGACAAGCCCGAGGTGCAGCGACGTTTCATCGACGCCTTCGATCTGACGTTCCCGCTGATCTCGGACACCGAGAAGCGGACCATCGCCGCGTGGGGAGCGCGGGAGGTGCTCGGCGTGAGTGCGAGACGCACGACGTTCCTCGTCGGACCGGACGGGTCGATCGCGCACGTGTGGCCGAAGGTGAAGGTCGAGGGACACGCCGAGGACGTGCTCGGCGTCATCCGCGCTTCGCGCGAAGCGACCGCCTGACGGCGAACAGCCCGACGACCCGCCCTACTCGACGATGACCTGGCCTTTCATCGACGGGTGGATGCCGCAGGAGTAGTCGTAAGTACCCGCCTTGTCGAACTTGTATCTGAACGTCGAGCTGGGGGCGATCTGGCCGCTGTTGAAGCCCTCGCCGATGATCGTGTGGTCCACAGAATCGTTGTTCGTCCAGACGACGGTCGATCCCTTGGCGACCTTGAGACTCGCGGGTTCGAAGGCGAAGCCCTTGATCGACACGGAAGAGCCGCCTGAGCCGCTCTTGGCACCAGTGCAGCCGACGAGCGTCGCGAGAACGACGACCGCCGCCGCGAGCACGAGCATCCGGATCCGCAGGGTCATGGCTACCACCTCCACCATCGAGTTGATGATGGCGAGTATTCTAACCCCGGCGTGTCACGACCGGGCGGATCACGCGACGTACTCGACGCGCACGTGACTCAGGTACTCCTCGAGCGCGCTCACACACTCGCGCAGGGTCACGAGGTCGCCGCGCACCGCGGCCGCCTCGACCTCGGCGCCTAGGTCGGTGAGGTAGTCGAAACCGTAGCCGCCGCCGGAGCCGCGCATCTTGTGCCCGATGGTCCTCGCGGTCATCAGATCGCCGGAGTCCAGCGCGTCGCGCATGGCGTGCGCGTCGTCCGCGCGCCGAGCGAGGTAGCGAGGCACGAGAGGTGCGATACTGTCATCGACGTGCACCACGGCGGGAGCCGGGTTCCTAAGGGTCATGATGCCGTTCATGGCTCCGCCTCCTTCCAGAAGTCCGTCCCGGCGACGCCCGATGCGTCACCGTTCATACTCTGATAATCGGTAGGAGGTTCTCGAAGATGAAGGTCTCAGCACCGTTCGTCCGACGAACGGGACCGCTCATTCGGGGGACAAACCTTTCGTGACCAAGAATGCGCCTTCCACGGACGCGCTCGGCGGCTCAGTGTCGCCGTACCTGGCGGCCCACGCCGCGGGCCCCATCCCGTGGCGGCGGTGGGGAGTCGCAGCGTTCGCCGAGGCGCGCGATCTCGACCGCCCGCTCTTCGCGTCCATCGGATATCACTCGTGCGAGCGTTGCCGCGCCTTGCGCCTCGGATCGTTCGGGGACACCGCGGTCGCCCGCCTGCTGGCCGAACGATTCGTCCCCGTGATGGTCGATCGTGTCTGCCGCCCGGACGTGGACGCCGTCTACCTCGACTACGTGACGGCGACGTCGGGTTCGGGGGGCTGGCCTCTCGCCGTCTTCCTCACGCCCGAGGGATGGCCGTTCTTCGGAGAGACCTACCTCCCGCGCGACGCGAGCGAGGATGTCGCGGACCTCATCGGCGTGCTCGAGACCGTCGCGGACTCATGGCGCGACGATCGCGCGGGCGTGCGGCAGGCGGCGGCGGCGGGCGAGGGGTTCTTGCGCGACCAGGCCGCGCCGCGCCCTAGGGGAGACATCGACCTCACGGTCGTCGAGCGGGCGGCGGAGTACGTGATGCGCGAGGCCGACGAGACGAACGGCGGTTTCGGCACCGTGCCGAAGTTCCCGTTGTCGACGGTGACCGGTTTCCTGCTCGCGCTCGCGCACTCTCTCGGCGACGGGGAGGCCCGCTACCACGCCATGCGCTCGCTGGAGGGACGCATCCGTGGTGGAGGGTATGACCACGCCGGCGGCGGTCCGTTCCGATACGCGGCAGGCGCGGACTGGACAGCGCCGTCCCCCGAGAAGACGCTCTACGACTCCGCGCTGCTGTTGAGCGACCTCGCCCGCGCGCACGGCGTCGACCCGCGCGAGGAATGGGCGGCGGCGGCTCGCGGCACCGCGGCGTTCCTCGAACGCGACCTCGCCGCTTCCGGGGGCCTCTTCCACGCGGCGGTGGCGACCGGTGCCGCGACGCCCGAGCCCGACACGAACCTGGTGGTCTCGTGGAACGCCCTCGCCGCGAGAGGGCTTCTCGAGGCGGGCGCCTCGTTCGACGACCCGCATCTCACCCGCTCGGGGCTCTCGACGCTCGACGCCCTCCTCCCGCTCGCCGCCCGCGGCGACGGCGTGCCTCACGTCCTCGATGACCCTTCCATGGAGGATGTCCGGCTGCTGGAGGACGCCGCCGCGCTGTCGGCCGCGTGCCTCACGGCGGCGGAGATCGCCGGACGCGACGACCTGCTCCCCACGGCCGCCGCCCTTCACGACGAGGCGCTGGCACGATTCGGGTCCCAAGACACGCTCTACATGACCGACGATAAGACCGACCTGCCAGTGCGTGCGCGCGAGGAGCGCGACGAGCCGACGCCCTCGGGCGCGGCGACATCGGCGGAGAACGCGGTGCGCCTGTGGCGGCTCTCGGGCGACTCGGCACGGCTCGAGGAGGCACGGAGCCTGCTCGAACAGTGGTGGGCGATCGCCGACTTCTCCCCGCTGTTCGCCGGGCGCGCGCTCGACGCCGCCGTCGGTCTGCTCGACGCTACCGGAGGGTTGCGCTGAGGCGCATCTAGAGCAGGGCGCGCATGTACTGGACCGTGGGATCCGGGTGGAAGCCGTGCCGCTCGTAGAAGTGCGTCGAGACCACCGTGTGGCTCGTCATGACCTCCATGCTGCGGTAGCCCTTTCCCGCCAGGGTCCTCTTCAGGGTCGTGACCAGCTCGTCCGCCACGCCTCTTCCCGACCAGGCCGGGTCGACACCGAGCTCCACCACCTGGAACTCGTCTCCTTCGAGCCAGCGGCGGCGGAACCCCATCAGGAACCCGACCGTGCGCTTGCCCTCGACCGCGACGAGGCCTCCGAAGCCGATCATCCCGTAGACGTCCTCGAGATACTCCCGGGCGCGCTCCATCGACGCCGGCATCCCGAGAACGCCACGCGACGCATCGATGAGCAAGCTCGCACAGGAGTCCAGATCCGTTGGCTCGAACATGCGGACGGCGATCATCGGCGCTCCCTCACGACGGCGACTTGCGGCTCCGATGGGTAGTATACGGGTGGAGCGCACCGGTGCGAACGGTCGCCTAGCGGCGCCCCCTGCGGCGCCTGCCCATGACGCGGCCGCCGTACACGACGCGAGGTTTCTTCTGCATCGGCGTGCGATCGGCGGGGGGGACGAAACGCTCCTTGTACGTGAAGCCGGGCAGGTCCTCGCACGCGATGGTCATCCCGATGAACCGCTCGATCTGCTCTAGGTCGGGGACCTCCTCGGCGGCGAGGAAGCTGATGGCCGTCCCGGTCGCGCCGGCGCGCGCCGTGCGTCCGACCCGATGGACGTAGTCCTCGGGGTTCGCCGGGATGTCGAAGTTCACGACGTGGCTTATCGACTCGACGTCGATGCCGCGGGCGACGATGTCGGTGGCGACGAGAACGCGCACGCGCCCGTCCTTGAACCCCTCGAGCGCCTTCTGGCGCTGAGCCTGCGTCCGGTCCGAATGGATGACCGAGCACTCGATGTCGTTGCGCACGAGGACCCGGGCGACACGGTCGGCCCGATGCCGGGTGCGGACGAAGACGAGCACCCTGGTGAGGTCCTGGCGGCGCACTAGCTCCACGAGCAGCTCGGCCTTCTGCGCCGCGTCGACGGCGTAGACCGCCTGCCGCACCGCGTCGACCGGCGTCGCGACCTGCCCGACGTCGACCCGGACCGGGTCGTCGAGGGTCGAGGCGACGACGCGCAGCACCTCGTCGGACATCGTCGCGGAGAAGAGCAGGTTCTGCCGCTTCTCGGGGAGGAGCGCCAGGATCCGGCGGACGTCCGGCCAGAAGCCCATGTCGAGCATCCGGTCCGCTTCGTCGAGCACGAGGATCTCGACATGTCCGAGATTCGCGTCGCCGCGGCGGCAGACGTCCAGGAGGCGACCGGGAGTGGCGACGAGGAAGTCGACGCCCTTGCGCAGCGCCGCGACCTGAGGCTCGTAGCCGACGCCCCCGTACACGCACAGGACCCGATGCCCGGTGAAGCGCGCCGCGACCCGCGCGACCTCCTCGATCTGGAGAGCGAGTTCGCGCGTGGGGGTGACCACGAGGGCCTTGATGCCCGGCGCGTGGCTCAGGCGCTGAAGGGCGGGAAGGACGAACGCCGCGGTCTTGCCGGTGCCCGTCTGGGCGCAGCCGACGACGTCCCTGCCCGCCAAGGCGAGAGGAATCGCGTCCTGCTGGATGGGAGTGGGCTCGGAATACCCCATGGCATGCACGCTCTTGAGTAGGCGCGCCTCGAGCCCGAGTTCATCGAACGTCATCAGTCTCCGTGTTCGTCCGAGCGAGTATAGCCGCGGCACGCCCCCATGTCGAACCGACGACCCCCGGCCACGGTGTCCGGGCGCGGCCCGGCTTGACCCGCCGAGTGCCCTTCGCCGACGATGGCACGCGTCATGGGAGAACGCAGGACGGCCGACTTCGGGCCGCGCGCCGACGGCGCGGGGCCACGCGAACGCGAGGGGCTGCCGGCGTGGCGGCTCCTGCGCCGCGTCGCCCTCTGCCTCGTCTTCCTCGCCCTCCTCGATGCCGCGGTCGTCAGGACGGTCCCGCCCTCCGGCGCGTTCGAACGCGACTACCGCCTTCCGCCCGGCGGGGAGATCGGCTCGCTTCCCGCCTACGCCGACCACATCGAGCGGATGCGCGCGGACGGAGCCACCCCGACGGTCGTCTTCATCGGCGCCTCGCCGACATGGGGTCACGGCATCCGCGACGCGGCGGACACCTTCCCCTACGCTTTCGAGCGGGCCGCTCGCCGTGAAGGCACGCCCGGCGCGAAGGCGTACAACGTCTCCGGGGACGGATGGCTGCCCGCGGACGAGGGCTACGTCCTGGCGCGCTTGGCCGGCGCCGGGGACGCCTTCGTCGTCCAGCTCACCTACCACACGTTCTCGCCCGCCGCGCGGGAGCCCTCGCCGATAAGGGAGCCGGGCCTGCCGGAGGCTCTCGGCGTCCCGGTCACCTCCGCCGACGCCGCGGCGTTGGGACTTCGCCCGACGCCGGGTATCGATCTCGGCGCGGCGCTGCGCTCGTGGATGCGACGGCGCTGGGCGCTCTATCGCGAGCGCGACCTCATCGTGCGGCGCGTGCTCGGCGACGGCCCGGAGCGGCGCCTCTTCCGGGCATGGGAGAGCGCGCGGGGCGCACAGACGCAGGGCTCGGTCGCGTCGCAGGACGGGGTCGCGGCGTTCGACTCCCTGCCGCCCGCCCGGCAGATGGTCGTCGTCGCCCGTTACGCGCGGCGCAGCTCCTTCCGCGCGCGCCCCGGCGATGTCGAGGTGGTCTCGTTACGCAGGATGGCCGACCTCCTGCGCCGGCACGACAAGCGCGCCGTCTTCTTCGTCTCGCCCATGAACGAGGACGTCATCGCCGCCTACAAGCTCATCGGCCCCGGGCGGTATGCGGCGAACCTGGACGTGATCCGAGCCGCGGTCGGCCCGGACTTCCCCGTGCTCGACTATCACGACCGCCCGTTCCTCACCTCCGAGGACTTCTCCGACATCAGCCACACCACCGCCGAGGGAGGGAGACTCACCGGCGAGCGACTCTGGCGCGACGCCGGCGCGTACCTGCTCGGCCGCGCTCCCGCGTCGACGGTGACGGCCGGACCGGCGCCGGGAGCGGGGGTGTCGCCGTGATCTTCAACGAAGCGATCTACCCGCTGTTCCTCGCTGTCACTGTCGCGGTCTTCCACCTGCTGCCGGGCCGCGCGCGGCCCTGGTGGCTCTTCGCGACGGGGCTCGCGTTCTACGCCTACTACGCGACGGCGTTCCTGTGGCTGCTCGCCGTGGAGATAGCCGTGGTGTGGGTCGCCGGACGCATGGTACGCCGCTCGCGCGCCGCGTTCGCGGCGGGACTCGGCGCGACGATCGGCGCGCTCGCGTGGTTCAAGTACTCGGGCATGGCCGTGAACACCGCGCAGCGCGTGCTCGCCCTGCTGGGCCGCGGCGGTCTTCCCACGTTCGAATCGCTCTACCTGCCGCTGGCGCTCTCGTTCTTCACCTTCGAGTTCGTCCACTACCTCATAGAAGGCCGGCGCGGCGCACTGCCGGAACACGGCCTCGGCGACTTCCTCGCCTTCGCCGTCTTCTTCCCGACGATGGTCGCGGGACCGATCAAGCGCTTCCCGGCGTTCCTCGAACAACTGCGCGGGGCGCGCCTCACGCCCCAAGACGCACAGGAGGGGATCACGCGCATCCTCGTCGGAGCGGCCAAGAAGATCGTCCTCGCCGACACGCTCTCCCTCTGGATCCAGCTGCTGCTCTCCAGGGCGGGAGTGTCCGGCACCGGCCGCGCCGATCTCCTTGTGGCTCTGCTCGCGTACGGCCTGAAGATCTACCTCGACTTCTCCGGATACTCAGACATCGCCATCGGCAGCGCGAGGCTTTTCGGCATCCGCGTCCCGGAGAACTTCTCCTGGCCCTACCTGCGGGCCGACATCGCCTCGTTCTGGCGGCACTGGCACATGTCGCTCACCTCCTGGATCTCCGACTACATCTACAGGCCGCTCGGAGGGAACCGCAAGGGTCTCGCTCGCACCGTCCTGCACACGCTCGTCGCCTTCGCGGTCTCGGGCCTGTGGCACGGCGCGGCGTGGCACTTCGTCGCGTGGGGCCTCTACCACGGAGCGCTGCTCTGTACGTACCGCGTGTGGCGTCACGTCGTCGAGCGGACGGGGCTGCGCGCGCCGGAGAGGATGAGACCGCTCGCCTCGCTCGCGGGCGGCCTGCTGACGTTCGCGCTCGTCACGTTCGGGTGGGGCCTGTTCGTCATGCCGGTGGGGCGTTTCGGGCTCCTGCTGGCCCGACTGGCGGGGAGCTGACGCATGAGCGACTTCAGACGTCTCGCACGCGAACTGGCGATCGACGCCGGCTGGGCGCTGCTGTGGGCGGCGCTGCTCGTCGCCGTACTCGTCTTCGCGGGCGGCGGCTCGCCCTTCATCTACATCGACTTCTGAAGCAGGGAGACCGGCGCGACGGACTACTCCCGCGTGCGCACCAGCGTGCCGAGCGGGACGAGTGTGGAGAGACGCAGCACGTCGGGGTTGTACATGCGCACGCAACCCATGCTCGCCATCGTGCCGATGCTGCTCGGCCGGTTCGTGCCGTGGATGTAGTAGCCGGAGAAGTGCCATCCGCCCGGCCTGCGGCTCCACATCGACATCCGCAGGACGCCGTACGCGCTGCCCCCGTGCAGACGCTCCTTCGTGCGGATGTACCAAGTGCCGACCCTCGTCGGGGTCCCGGGCATGCCGATCGCCACGGGGAACGACGCGACGAGGCGCGCGTGCTCGACCAGGTAGAGCATCATGTCGGACTTGTCGACGAGCACGTAGCGCGCCGCGCCCGGCGTGGTACCGAGGTTCCACACGACGACCTCTTCGGAGGGCGTGTCCCCCCAGGCGTTGCGTGCGCGGACGCGCACCGCGATCCCGCCGTAGGGGATCTTCGCCGAAGGCAGATCGAAAGCGGCGGCGCCCGACGGCTCGACGCGGCGCTGCATGAGGTACATGCCGCCGGCGTCCACGATGATGCTGACCGTGCGCGTGTCGCAGGTCCCGGCGGCGACGACCCGGCGCGCCACGGTTCCCGACGCCACCGCGAGCCCCGGCGTCCGCGGGCGAAAGTCGGCGGCGCTCGCCACGAACGGCTCGCTCGCCGGGCCGGCCTCCCCGCCCTCGCCGTACGCGATCGCGGTGTACGTCTCGACGTCCGCAGCCACGTGCACGCGTATCGCGAGCGTCCCTCCCGAGTCGGGATCGGGCACCGAGGCGCGCGTCGTCTCGACTCCGTCGCGCAGCAGCGCGACCTCCCGCGCGCCGGGAGCGACCGTCACGTCGAGCCGCACGGCGCGGGCGCGGGCCTCGGCCTCGCCGAGCGAGACGAGGGGAGCCTCGGGTGCGCCGGTCCCGCGCGACACAGCGGGCGCGAAGAGCAGCGACGCCGTCAGCAACGACGCCGCGAGTATCCGTATGGGGTCCGTCGGGCGCATGTCAGTACGTCCGGACCATGATCTGCTTGACGACGCCCGACCTCACGTAGAAGTCGGTGCCCTTGCGCCCTCCGAGCACGTACTTCGTGTAGACGGATCCCGGGACCCGGCGCAGAGCGGAGCCGTACGCCCGACGCAGCGCGGCCTCCGTCGTGCCGACCCGCGCGCCGCGCCCCGTCGCGTATCCCGACCCGTTCACCACGAAGATGAAGACGTGTCTCGACGCGTTCGAATAGATCTCGAGCGGATACGAGCCGCTGGACAGGCGCGTGCCGAGATAGGCGTAGTAGACGGTCTGGCCCTCGTACTCCGTGCTCCGTCCGCTGCGGGCGACCCGTGTCCCCAGCGACCTGATGCACGTCGAGTCGTGGTACCCGAGCCTGGCGGAGCCGACGCCGAGACCTTCCCATATCCGTACCGTCGCCGATGCGGGAGCAGGCGTCGCGAGCGCGAGGGAGACCGCCAGCGAGCAGACCGCGACGAGCGCGCGTCGGTGGATGCGTCGGCCCATCGCACCTCCTCGTATCGTCGGCGGCCTGGCGCTTTCGCGCTCCCATGTTACAGCAGGGGAGCGCTCCTATGCATCGGCCAGCGCCGCGACGAGACCGTCGACGTCGTCTTCGGTCGTGTCCCACGAGGCCACCCATCGCACGACCACCGTATGGTCTTCCAGACTTCTTCCCCGCTCGTCCCAGACGTAGAACGGATATGCGTCCTGGAGGTCCCCGACGACCCGCCCCGGGATCCTCGCGAAGATCTCGTTGGCCTCGACGGGCGCGACGATCTCGACCCAGGGCACGCCGCGCGCGCCCTTCTCCAGTCGCGCGGCCATCGCGTTCGCGTGGCGGGCGTTGCGCAGCCACAGGTCGCCATCGAGGAGCGCGCTCAGCTGCGCGGAGACGTAGCGCATCTTCGAGGCGAGCTGGCCGCCGTTCTTGCGCGCGTACTTGAACGCGTCCGCGGCCCGGCTCACGCGGTCCGAGAGGAAGACGACGGCCTCGCCCATCACGAGACCGTTCTTCGTCCCGCCGAACGAGAGGACGTCCACACCCGCGTCCGTGGTGAGAGCGCGCATGGGAAGATCGAGGGCGGCGGCGGCGTTCGCGAGTCGCGCGCCGTCCATGTGGACGAAGAGACCGGCTTCGTGGGCGAGGTCCGCGAGTTCCCGCACGCGAGCCGGACCGTAGACGGTCCCGTACTCCGTCGCCTCGGTCAGGGACAGCGCGCGCGGCTGCGAGTGGTGCTCCACGCCGATGCCGCGCAACCTGTCAGCGACCCCGGCGGGCGTGACGCGGCCGTCGGGCGCGGCGACGGGGAGCAGCTTCGAACCGGTGAAGTGCTCGGGAGCGCCGCACTCGTCGGTGTCGATGTGCGCGCACTCGCTGCACACGACCGCCTCCCATGGACGCAGGAGGGAGACCAGCGCCGTCGAGTTCGCTCCGGTGCCGTTGAAGACCGGGAACGCGCGAGCGCTAGTACCGAAGTGCGACCGGAACGCCGCTTCGGCCTTGGCGGTCCAAGGATCGTCTCCGTACGCGGGCGCGTGACCGGCGTTCGCGGCCGCGATCGCCGCGAGCGCATCCGGATGCGCGCTCGCCTGGTTGTCCGACGCGAAACCCCGCCGTGCCCCTTCGCGCTCCACGCGCACCTCCACCCTAGTCGGCAGTCACCTTCCCAGTATCCTACCGAGTCGCGCGAGGAGCACGTCCTTTCGCACGGGCTTGCGGATGTAGTCCGCGGCCCCGAGCTGCAGGGCGCGCGCCTCGTAACTCTCGTCTCCGGAGGCTGTGAGCAATACCACGGGGACGCCGATCCCCTTCCCCTTCGTCATCTCGAGGAGCTGGAATCCGTCGAGCAGCGGCATGTCGACATCCGAGAGCACCAGGTCGAACCGTTCCCGTCCGAGCTGCAAGAGCGCGTCGACCCCGTCGGTGGCGACTGTGACCAAGTGACCCGAGTCGAGGAGCATCCGCTCGATGGCCGCGGCGGAGTCTTCGTCGTCTTCCACCACGAGGATCGAGGGAGCGACGGAGAGGGCTTCCGGCCCGACCGGCGCCGGCGTCGCCGTTGCGGCGGGCTCCGCGACGGCGACCACCGCTGCCCCTTCCTCCTCGAGCCGGGGGTCGTCGGCGATCGCGACCCTGTACGCGTCCGCGACCGAGATGTCGCCGGCGAGCACGGCCTGGACGGCGGCGTCCGCCATGAGCTGCACTCCCTGCCCGCGCACGAAGAGCCGGATCTTCGTGACCGGATCGCCGCGGCGGACCATCTCCGCGACATCGTCGTCGAACTCGATGACCTCGGCCACGACCCGGCGCCCGCGGAACCCTGTGCCGCCGCAGGCCGGGCAGCCGATCGGGCGGGCGACCCGCTCGAGCGGGGCGGACAGGAACGGCTCGAGCATCTTGATCTCGTCAGGAGTGGGCTTCTCGATGCGCCGGCAATCGGGACACAGGCGCTTCACGAGCCGCTGGGCGACGATGGCGAGCAGCGCGTCGGCCATCGTCGGGCGGTTCACCCCAAGGCGCTCGAGCCGGAAGACCGCCGCCATCGCGTTCGAGGCGTGGACCGTCGACAGGGTGAGGTGCCCGGTGCTCGAGAAGTCCACCGCCGCCTTCGCCGAGAACGAGTCGCGGATCTCTCCGAGGAAGAGCACGTCGGGGTCCTGCCGCACGACCGAGCGGAGAAGCGACTCGAACGTCAGTCCCGCCTTCTCGTTCACCTGCTGCTGGTTGGCGAGCGGGATGCGGTACTCGACCGGGTCCTCGACGGTCACGAGACTGCGGCCCGAGAGATCGAGTGAGGAGAGCATGCTGTACGCGGTCGTCGACTTGCCGGAGCCGGTCGGACCGACGACGAGGACGAGGCCCATCGTCCGCTTCGCTAGGTCCCGCAGCTCCTTCGCTTGTTCGACGCTCATCCCGAGGCCCTCGAGGTCGCCCGGTCCGCTCGTCACGTCGAGCAGGCGGATCACGAGGCTCTCGCCGCTTGGCGTCGACGTCGTCGCGAGGCGCAACTTGTAGATGGCGCCGCGGATCGACGCCTCGAGCATGCCGTCCTGCGGCTTGCGCCGCTCGGCGATGTCGAGCCCGGCGATCGCCTTGAACCTCGAGATCAGCCTCGCCGCCGTCGCCGAGCCGATGGAGACGATGTCGCGAAGGTCGCCGTCGACCCGGAACCTGATCGTCGACTCGTCCGGCTTCGGCTCGATGTGGATATCACTCGCTCGCGCCTCGACCGCCGAGAGAAGCAGGCTGTTCGCGACGTATGCGACGGGTTGCGAGGAGATGGCGCTCTCCTCGAGCGCGACGCGCCACTCGGAGCCGATGCTGAGCATGTCGTGGTCCTCGCCGGTCGCGACCTCTTCCACGCCCTGCGCGTTCACGGTCAGCCCGCCACCGAACGCCGCGCGCACGACATCCGGCGCCGCGACGCATAGACCGCTCTCGGAACTCAGGTCGGCCTGCCGCTCGAGCGTCTCGACGAGTTCCCAGTCGAACGGGTCGCAGACGACGAAAGAGGCCTCGCCATCGTCGTCCCAGACCGGGACGACGAGCTTCCGGCGGCAGAACGGCGTCGGCAGGACCCCCAGACGAAGCTGTTCGGGCTCGATGCGCTCCGCGTGGCACATGCCGAGGAACTCGGCGATCGCCCTCGCCATCTCGCGGGGACTCATGCCGGCGCCCGAGGCTGACTCGTAGACGCGATCGGGAGTCATCGAGACCAGGGCGGCTCGAGCCTGGGGCGACAGGTCCGGCGTCGACAGGAGCTTCTCCTTGAACTCGAGGAACCTCGCGGGCACGATCCGCTCCGACCAGGACCTCGTCTCCTTCTCGATGCGGTCCCAGCGGGCCACGCCCTCCAGGTGACGCTCGACCGCGGAGACCAGATCGGCCGGCATCACGGGCTTGACGAGATAGTCCGCGGCGCCGACCGCGAACGCGCGGGCCCGGTCCTGCTCGCCGCCCACCGCCGTCACGAAGACGACCGGGACCTGCCTGGCGCCGGGGCGCGTGAGCAGCCTCTCGCAGAACGCGAACCCGTCCATGCGCGGCATCATGAGGTCGAGTAGGACGACATCCGGGTCGCGTTCCTCGGCGACACGAAGGCCCTCCTCGCCGTCGCGAGCCGTCGCGACCTCGTATCCGGCCGCCTCGAGGACCCGCTCGTGGAGGTCGAGAAGGTCGGGGTCGTCATCGACCGTGAGCACGACCGGCCGCCGGTCCGTCATGCGCCCGCACCGCCTCTCGCGTACCGGGCGACGCCTTCGAGAAGCGCGGCCTTCTTGATGGGCTTGGCGAGATGTCCGTCGCAACCCGCCTCGAGCGCGCGCTCGACCTCCTCGCGCATCGCGTACGCGGTGAGAGCGACGACGGGGGTGCGCGGGGCGCCGGACTCGGCCTCCCACGCTCGGATCGCGCGCGTCGCGTCGTGACCGTCCATCCCCGGCATCTGGACGTCCATCAGGACGAGGTCGTAGGCGGCCGGGCCAGCGCTCTTGAAGCGTTCGACGGCCTCGACACCGTCCTGTGCCTCTTCGAGTTCATACCCCGAGCCCGTCAGGAACGCCTCTATGAGGAAGCGGTTGTCTTCGGAGTCGTCGGCGAGGAGGACCCGTCCCGTCGTCGGCACGGCGTCTGCGGGCGCGACGGCGGGCACCGAGAACACCGCGGCCGGGGCGGCCCCGCCCGCGTCCTCGCCGGGGACCTCGAGTGAGACGGTGAATCTGAAGGTGCTCCCGGTCCCGACCTCGCTCTCGACCCAGATCCGGCCGCCCATGTGCTCCACGAGGCGCTGCGATATCGCGAGCCCGAGGCCGGTGCCGCCGTACTGCCGCGTCGTGGACGTGTCCGCCTGAGCGAAGCGTTCGAATATGCGCTGGAGCTGGTCGGGGGAGATACCGATGCCCGTGTCCTCGACGCTGATGCGCAGGTCTCCCGGCTCTCGCCCGTCAGGGTCCGGCTCGACGAGGACACCGACGCTGCCGTGCTCGGTGAACTTCAGCGCGTTGCCCACGAGGTTCGCGACCACCTGATGCAACCGCGCCGGGTCGCCGAGCAGCCGGTGCGGGACCATCCCACACCTCATCGAGATGGAGACGCCTCTCTCCCGCGCGCGGCCCTCCATGAGGTCGACGACGTTCTGCACGACCTCACACGGATCGAGCGGGATGCTCTCGAGGTCGAGCCTGCCCGCCTCGATCTTCGAGAGGTCGAGCACGTCGTTGATGAGCGTGAGCAGGGCCTCTCCCGCCGTCCGGAAGATGCGGACGTAGCGCTGTTGCGTCTCGTCGAGCGCGGTCTCGTCGAGAAGCTCGGCCATGCCGATGATCGCGTTCATCGGCGTGCGGATCTCGTGACTCATCGTCGCGAGGAACTCGCTCTTCGCCTGGTTCGCCGCGTCGGCGGCGCGCATCGCCTGCGCGAGATCGTCGGCCGCGCGCTTGCGCTGGATCGCGTTCGTGATGATGGCGCCGACCACGCGCAGGGGCACGACCTCCTCCTCGTCCCAAGTCCGGGCGACCCGCTCCGAGTCGAGGCCGAGGAACCCTATCCCCCTGCGCTCGTTGACGAGCGGGACGATGACGATCGACTTGATGCCCGCCTTGGTCAGGCTCTCGCGGTCCCTGCCCGCCTCGGGGGGCAGCTTCTCGACGTCGGGGACTCGGACCATCTCGAAGGCGCCGATCCGCTCGAGCAGCCACGGATAGCCCTCGACGCTCGCGCCCTGGAACGCGGTCCGGCGCGACGCGATCCCGGGCGCGCACCATTCGAAGGTGTTCGTCATCGTCTTCAGGTCTCCGTCGAGTTCCATGACGTAGGCGCGGTCGGCTAGTGCGAACCGCCCGAAGGCCTCGATCGTGCGCTCGATCTCCTTCGGTATGTCGTCCGGCTCGATGGCGATGAACTCGGTCGAGATGATCGTGACCAGGTTGTTGAAGTCGTTGCGCCGAGCGACGATCTCAGCGGCCCTCTTCCGATCGGAGATGTCGCGGGCGAAGATGAGCACCGCGTCGCGGCCGCGATATCTCAGGCCGACGCATGTCGCCTCCACGTCCAGGAACATCCCGTCACTCTTGCGGTACCGGAGATCCTCGATCACGCATGCCGCCCCCGACGAGAGCACCTCGTCGGGGTGGACCGTGTCGGGACGATCCTTCAGCGACTCGAGTGTCATCGCGCGCAACTCCACACCCGTGTAGCCGAGGATGTGTTCCATGAACGGATTCGCGTCGAGGATCGCGTACGTCTCGGCGTCGACGATGAAGATGACCTCCGGCGCGTTCTCGAAGGTGGCGCGGAACCGTGACTCCGACGATGCGATCGCGCTCGCGGCGGAGCGAGTGAGCGCGAGGGAGATGTAGAGCATGAGGAGGATCGTGATCGCGAGGATCTCGTACGCGATCCCGCTCGCGCGATTGCTGGCCACTTCGGCCTGCAGGGAGTGCGCGGACCGGTCCGCGCCGATGACGGCTACGACACGGCCGGTCTCCGGGTCCCTCACGGGCGCCAACGCCGAGACCCACACCCCCCAGCGGTCCTCGAGCGGTCCCTCGACGAAGGCGCCTCCCCTGCCCTCAAGGAGCCGAACGAGGCGCGGCGGCGCCTCGGGATAGGGCTGCCCCGGGGGCGAGTACCCGCGTCCACCCGGCTCGGTCCCGTCGGCGAGGAAGACGGCGCGACCCTCCCGGGTACCCATCAGGTAGAGGTCTGTGAAGTCCGGGTTCGCCGACAGCATGGCTTGGAGCTGGAGTTGGAGATGTCGGTATTCCTGCAGGCCGTAGTCCGCATAACCGCCACTGAGATGGATGATGTGGTGCGCGTCGAGAGCGGCGGCGGCGGTCTCTGCAGTCCGCTTCAGATTCGCTCGCATCCGCCCTTCGGCACGGTGTCCCAGCTCGTAGGTCGCCGCCCACCCGAGCGCCAGCACGACGACCAGGAACGGCACCACACCCAACCGTGGCCCAACGACAGGCATCTCCTCTCCGTTTTCGGAGAAACGGGCTCTCGCGACGGCGTAACCGCCGAGGTGGAAGACGAAGCCGAACGCGACGAAGTCATGGATGAGCTGGATCGGCAGTCCTGTGAACTGGAGGAACGTGTCCGCGTTCATGACGGAGGCGGGGAACCGGGCACCAGCCTCCGGGATGAACAGACATACCAGCCCATAGGCGGCGAACGCCCATGCTGCGAGTCTCAGCGACCGCCTGTCGGAGCGCTCGAGGTGGCCCCCCGTCTCGTACAGGGTGCCCGCGACGACCATGCTCGCGAGGACCCCTACCACCCGATGCACGGCGCCGAGATCGCTCCAACCCTCGGTGACCTGAACCGCACCAAAGAGCCCGAGGAGCACCGCATACGACCAGATCGGGACGCGCCTCCGACTGTCGGCCAAACGTCCACGGCGACCGAACTCGAAGAGCGCGAGATAGGCCACGAGCTTGAGCACGTCGCCCGCCATCATGAGGGCCGCGTGAGGCGCGTACTCGATGGAGGCGAGCGTCAACCACTCCGCAACCGCTTGCACGGCGCCGAACGCGCCGAGCCAGAGCCACGGCAGCCGCTTGTTCCCCGCCCTGGCCAGCAGGAAGCTGTGCGTCGCCAGAACGGCGAAGTTCAGTCCGCCGACGAAGAGGATGTAGTCGAGTTGCGCGGCGAGGAAGCGGGTCACGAGGGTCGGCCTTTCGTGGTCGATGCTTCCAGTTATTCCCCCGACGCCGGCGGTACACTCGCCACAGCGGCATCGGGGCGACGAACGGGTACAGACTCCGAGACGGGAGGTGGGGCATGAAGTGCTCGCATTACGGCCAGGCGGACCCGGAGATCGGCGGCGCGGCCGACGCCTGCGAGGACTGCGCGAAGACCGGCGGGACGTGGGTCGCCCTGCGCCGATGCAGGGTCTGCGGCCACGTGGGGTGCTGCGACTCCTCGCCGAACCATCACGCCCGCGCGCACTGGGAGGCGACGGGTCACGCGATCATGCAGTCGGCGATGCCGGGCCAGGACTGGATGTGGTGTTATGCTGATGATGGCTACGTCGGGCCCGACGGAGAGTTGCTCGAAGGCTGAAACCCGTTGCGGGACCTAGGGGGGACCGGGATGCTGGCGCAAGAGGTCCGCGACGTTCTCCATCCGTATGTCGGACCGATCATCGCGGACACGTGCGTGAGGGCGACCGCGCTCTCCGTGGGGAAGACCTGCGAGCAGCTCGACCCCGGCGACATACCCGTGTTGAGCGCGAACATCCGGCGGCTGCTGTCGCCCATCGCGTCCCGCCCCACCATCGAGACCATAGTCGCGCGAATCTCGGCGTGAACGGGGTCCAGCTCCTCTCGGAGCCGCTCGTCTCCCGCCGCACCATGGCCCTCGCGGTAGGCGGGCTCGTCGGTGTTCTCGTCGTCCGTGCGCTCATGGGGCTCCAGGTCGGCGGCGAGCCCACCTCACGGCTGCTGGCGGAGGCGGGTCCTCTGGCCGTGCTGGTCGTCGCCGCGGCGGTGACGCTTCGGACCGCGCTCGGGTTCGAACGCGGCGAGTCCCTGCGGCGCCAGTGGTCTCTGATCGGCCTCGGACTGCTCGCGCTCGTCGGCGGCGAGCTCGCGTCGTTCTTCGCCGGCGCGGCGCTGGGCGCGAGTGCCGCGCCGGGCCTGCCGGACGCGCTGCGCGTGACCGGCTACGTCCTGCTCTGCACCGGACTGCTCCTCGCGGCGTTCTCGTACCGCGACCTCATCGACGCCCGCGTGCCGCTCGCCGTATCGGCCGTGGTGTCGTACGGCATCGGCATCGTGGTGTACTTCTCGCTGCTCGAGCCCTACGTGATCGCCGGAGGCGGCCTCACCGGGACGGCGAGGGCGCTCGCCGTCTTCTACCCCCTCGCCGACGTGCTCGGCGCGCTGGCGCCCGCGCTCTTCCTGACGATCGTCGTCTCGCGCCTCTACGGAGGGCGCCTGTCGTGGCCGTGGATCGCCTTCGCGCTCGGCGTCCTCGCCCTCGGCGTGAGCGACACCGCCCACTCGGTGCTCTCGTCGGCCGACCTCTACCGGCCCGGTCACCCTCTCGAGACCGGCTGGCTTCTCGCACCGATCCTGATGGCGATCGGCGCGTCGATCGCCAGCGACGTCGTCGAGTTGCCGCTCGGAGAGTGACGGACCCCATGGCCGCGAGGATCGCGTTCGCGGTGCTATGGGGACTGCACGGCGTCGGTATGGCGGCCGGCTTCTTCTCGGCGTGGTTCGTCGAGATGCCCCTCGGCTTCGTTCCGGAGCCGTGGATCCTTCCGGGTGACGTCGGCTTCAACGGACCCGTCGGCAAGGCGTGGGGATTGATCTTCCTCGCCTCGTGCGCGGCGATCGTCGCAAGCGTCGGAGCGCTCCTCGGCGAGCTGACCTGGTGGCGCGAAGCCGCTCTCGCCGGCGCCGCGCTCAGCCTCGTCGCGATCCTGCCGTGGTGGCGGACGGTCGCCACGGGCAGCCGCTTCGGAGCCGCGTTGAGCCTCGCCGTCGTCCTCGCACTGTGCACGCCGCAGGGCGCACCGCTCGTGCGCGCGATCGGCGGCTGAGCGCCCCTACCGCAGGGCCAACTCGTCTCCCACCACGTCGACCGTGACGGCGCCGCCTTCGCGCACGGTCCCGTCGACGAGTCCCTTCGCCACGCGGTCGACGACCTCGCGCGCGATGACGCGCTTCAGCGGCCGCGCGCCGTACACGGGATCGAAGCCGTCGAGGGCGATCCTCTCAAGGGCCGCGGGCGTGATCTCGAGCGTCACCTTCCGCTGCGCGAGCCGCTCGCGCACCTTCGCGAGCTGCAGCTCGACGATGTCCGCGATCTGCTCCATCGACAGCGAGTGGAAGACGACGTCGTCGTCGACGCGGTACTCTGCGAACACTTTAACCCGCTCGATCTTGCCCGCACCGACACAAATCCCGCACTTGACATCGTGCTCCCTGCTATTCTGCTTCGCAGTAGAAAGTGGGGAGCAAGTGGCAACCAGCTACGTTGTCTACATCGACGAGTCCGGCTGCGAGGGATTCCGCTTCGGGGATGGCTCGTCGTCATGGTTCGTGCTTTCCGCCGTGGTAACCAGAACTCACTTGGACCTCGAGACGGTAAAGCTCGTTGACGACGTTCGGGCCATCTTGGGCAAGGAACCGAAGAAGCCTCTCCACTTCCGTGACCTCAAACATCATCACCGCAGACCGTTCGCGCAGGCGATCGCCGCAGCACGACTCCGTACCGTGTCTGTGATGGTCCACAAACCAAGTATTGCCGAGCCGGAGAAGTTCCAGGATGGGAGTCGGCTCTACTTCTACGCGGTCAAGTTCCTGCTCGAGCGCGTTTCCTGGCTGTGCAGGGACCATCTCGGATCACAGGATCCCGGAAATGGGACAGCGCGAGTGGTCTTCTCGAACCGAGCAACGATGTCGTACGACGACATGCGCGCGTATCTTAGCCGCCTCGAATCCGATCCCGACACGTTCGACGTGGCGATCGACTGGACTGTCATACGCCCGGAGAAGATCGAGTCGCTCACCGCCGGCAAGCTGATGGGACTACAGATCGCCGACGCCGTTGCCTACTCGCACTTCGTCGCTGTCGAGCCGGACGCTTTCGGGAACATCGAGACATCCTATGCGGACACCCTGCGCCCCGTGTTGTACCGGCGCGACCAGGCGATCTTGGGCTACGGTGTGAAAATATGGCCGCCCCCCAGGCCGGAGATTCTGGGCGCCAGCGCCTTCCTCTCGAACCTGTGAACCCCGGACAATAGGAATGCAGGCCCCGAGACTCAGGATCCCACCCCTGGGGGGCTGCCATCCGAAGACGACCTGAGTTTGTTCTCGCGCATGCCTGCGTTATCAGTATACCCCGGTCTCTGACAACACGCGCGCAATACTGGAGTTGCTCCAAGGTCGCGAGTGGAGCGAGATGCCTCAGGCAGTTTGAGGCGGCACCGGCGCAACTGCGACTGCGGCCTCGACCATATGGAGCAGGTGACACCTCGTTCCATCGATGATCACGGCAATATCTCGGGGGCTCCATTCCCCGAACACCGCCTTCGCCTGGCAAAATCTCCCGATGGTCGTCGCCCGATCATCCGCACTCGGGAAGCCTGCTGCACGCCGCTCGGGGAACCCCTGGTGCTTCACGTGGTTCACAAAGGCCGCAAGGTCCCGAAATTCTGACGCACCAAGAAGATTCCTGATGGCCACGCAAAGATCGCTGTCTGCGCCGATGCTGCTGCAGACTGCGTCCGCAACCTCCTTGGCATGCTTTGGATCATCGACGCCTACTCCGCATCCAAGAACCACGTTCAACAGCTGTGCGAGCGCATCCACCCCGCCGTGGAGTTTACGCATCGTCGACTCGGTCAGCCACCAGTCGAAGTCCCACATATGCTGGCCCGTCGGTGTCTTCTGCGGGTCAACGTGTTCGAGCTCGACCTCGTTCAGAACGTGCGCATTCAGCACGCGTCGGATCCTGAACTCGAGCACCTCAGCCTTGAACGCGGAATCCACAGCCCTGGCGGCGGACTCGAACGCGCTATCGCCGGAACGAGACGTCGCGAGTTCGTCGCGGCTCCTGCGCCACCGCACCAAATCGTCATGCGCTCGGTCGAACCGATCCATGCTCGCCCCCTACGCAACCACCAACTCGTCTCCCACCACGTCGACCGTGACGGCGCCGCCTTCGCGCACGGTCCCGTCGACGAGTCCCTTCGCCACCCGGTCGACGACCTCGCGCGCGATGACGCGCTTCAGCGGCCGCGCGCCGTACACGGGATCGAAGCCGTCGAGGGCGATCCTCTCAAGGGCCGCGGGCGTGATCTCGAGCGTCACCTTCCGCTGCGCGAGCCGCTCGCGCACCTTCGCGAGCTGCAGCTCGACGATGTCCGCGATCTGCTCCATCGACAGCGAGTGGAAGACGACGATGTCGTCGACCCGGTTGAGGAACTCCGGGCGGAACGTCGCGCGCAACGCCTCCTCGACGAGGGTCTTGATCCTCGCATCGTCGCCCTCCTTCGCGAGCTCCTCGATGAACTGGCTGCCCACGTTGCTCGTCATGATCAGGATCGCGTTGCGGAAGCTCACGGTGCGGCCCTGGCCGTCGGTGAGCCTGCCGTCGTCGAGCACCTGCAACAGCGCGCCGAAGACGTCGGGGTGCGCCTTCTCGATCTCGTCGAGGAGCACGACCGCGTAGGGGCGGCGGCGCACGGCCTCCGTGAGCTGGCCGCCCTCCTCGTAGCCGACGTACCCCGGCGGGGCGCCGATGAGGCGCTGCACCGAGAACTTCTCCATGTACTCGCTCATGTCGAGGCGGACGAGGTTGCGTTCGTCGTCGAAGAGGTACTCGGCGAGCGCTTTCGCCAGCTCGGTCTTGCCCACGCCCGTCGGCCCCATGAAGATGAACGATCCCAGCGGCCTGTCGGGATCGGCCAACCCCGCCCGCGAGCGACGGATCGCGCTCGCCACCGCGACGACCGCCTCGTCCTGCCCGACTACGCGCCTGTGCAGCTCCTCCTCGAGTCGCGAGAGCTTGGCGAGCTCCCCTTGCATGAGGCGCGCGACGGGGATGCCGGTCCAGGCCGCCACGACCTGCGCGACGTCCTCCTCGTCGACCTCTTCCTTGAGCATCGCGTCGCCGGCCTGGAGCTGCTTCAGGCGGGCGTCGGCCTCGACGAGCTCGGCCTCGAGGGCGGGCGCCCGGCCATAGCGTATCTCCGCGACCCGCTGCAGGTCGCCTTCGCGCTCGGCGCGCTCCTCGTCGCCGCGTGCGGCATCGAGATCGGCCTTCACACGCCGCACGCCGGAGATCACGTCCTTCTCCGAGAGCCAGCGAGCCTTCAGACCCGACAGCCGCTCCTCGATGCCGGCCATCTCCGCGCGGAGCTTCTCCAGCCGCTCGCCGCTCGCTTCGTCGGTCTCCTTCGCCAGCGCCGCCTCCTCGATCTTGAGCTGGCGGACCTGCCGGTCGACGACGTCGATCTCGGTCGGCATCGAGTCGATCTCTATGCGCAGCCGGCTCGCCGCCTCGTCGATGAGGTCTATCGCCTTGTCGGGGAGGAAGCGGTCGGCGATGTAGCGGTGCGAGAGCGTCGCCGCGGCCACGAGGGCGCCGTCGGTGATGCGCACGCCGTGGTGGACCTCGTAGCGCTCCTTGAGGCCGCGCAGGATCGCGATGGTGTCGTCGATGTCCGGCTCGCCGACGAAGACCGGCTGGAAGCGCCGCTCGAGAGCGGCGTCCTTCTCGACGTGCTCGCGGTACTCGTCTAGCGTCGTCGCGCCTATCGCGTGCAGCTCGCCGCGGGCGAGCGCCGGCTTGAGCATGTTCGAGGCGTCTATCGCGCCCTGGGCGGCGCCCGCGCCGACGATGGTGTGCATCTCGTCGATGAAGAGCACGATGCCGCCCTCGGCCCGTTCGATCTCGCGCAGGACGGCCTTGAGGCGGTCCTCGAACTCCCCGCGGTACTTGGTGCCGGCGACCATCGCCCCAAGGTCGAGCGCGACGACGTCCTTGTCCTTGAGCGTCGCCGGGACGTCGCCCGAGACGATGCGCTGGGCGAGCCCCTCGACGATCGCGGTCTTGCCCGTGCCGGGCTCGCCGATGAGCACCGGGTTGTTCTTCGTCCGGCGGGAGAGCACCTGGATGACACGGCGGATCTCGGCGTCGCGCCCGATGACGGGATCGAGCTTCCCGTCGCGCGCCGCCTGCGTGAGGTTGCGGGAGAACCTCTCGAGCGCCTGGAACTGCGCCTCGGGGTTCGCATCCGTGACTCGAGCGCCGCCGCGAAGCTGCACGAGCGCGGCCTCGATGCGCTCGGACGTAACGCCCGCGCGCTCGAGGGCACGACCGGCCTCGCCGCGGTCGGCCGCGATGCCCGCGAGCAGATGCTCGGTCGAGACGTACGCGTCCTTGAGCTTCTCGGCGAGCTTGAACGCCTCGGCGAGAACGGTCTGGAGACGCGCGCCGATGCCGGCGGGCCCGGTCGCTCCCGGGCCCGTGACACGCGGGATCGCCTGGATCGCCGTGGTCATCTCGGCCTCGATGAGGTCGGGGTCCGCCCCGACCTTCTGCACGACGGGCCTCACGACGCCCTCGGCGTCGTCGAGAAGCGCTTTGAGCAGGTGCTCCGGTTCGATCGCGGGTCCGTCGGCGTCGTCGGCGATCCCCTGCGCGGCCTGCAGCGCCTCCTGGGCCTTCACCGTCAGTCTGTCGAGCCTCATCTCGCCTCACTCCTCGACACGCCCGCGCTCCTATCCCCGGCGCGCGATCCCGCCCCGCGGCGCGAGCACTATGTCGGCGCGGTAGCCCGCGTGCGCGAGCCGCACCTCGGACGCCAAGCGCCGCTCGAACGCGTCGGCCTGCGCCCGCAGCGCCTCCAGCTCGGCGCGGAGCCGGTCCATCTCGGCCTGGAGCTCCATGATGCGCAGGACGCCCGACAGATTGACGCCCTCGTCCTGCGTGAGCCGTTGGATGAGACGGAGCCTCTCGACGTCGGCGTCGGAGTACAGCCGCGTGTTCCCCGCCGAGCGCTGCGGCTGGACCAGGCGCCGGCGCTCGTAGATGCGCAGGGTCTGGGGATGCATCCCGGACAGCTCCGCCGCCACGCTGATCATGTATAGCGGGCGTTCGCGGTCGTTCCCGCGCCGGTCGCTCATCCTCTGCTCCTCCTTCGTCGACACGTGTCACGCCCGGCTACCGGACGTGCGCCCTCACGTCCTCGTCCTCGCGAGAGGACGCGAACCGCTTGAGCAGTTCCTTCTGCTCGCCGCTGAGCTTGGTCGGGACGCTGACCTTGATGCGCACCTTGAGGTCGCCGTTGCCCTTGCCCTTCAACCGCGGGACGCCCCTCCCCGCCAGGCGGTGGACCGAACCGTCCTGGGTCCCCTCTGTGATCTTGAGCTTGACCTTGGCGCCGTCCGGCGTCGGTATCGTCAGGGTTGCGCCGAGAGCGGCCTCGGTCACCGTGACCGGCAGGTCCATGAGCACGTCGGCGCCGTCGCGAGAGAAGTAGGGATGGGGCGCGACGTGGGTCACGACGTACAGGTCCCCGGCCGGGCCGCCGGCCGAACCGGGCTCGCCCTTGCCCTTGAACCGGATCTTGCCCTCGCCGGCCACTCCGGCGGGGATGTTCACCGTCACCGGCTTCACCCGCACGACCTGGCCCTTACCGCGGCATGTGGCGCACGGCTCCTCGACGATGCTCCCTTTGCCGCCGCAGCGCGGACACGGCCTGGAGAACCCGAAGAGCCCCTGGCCCTGCGTGACGTGACCGACCCCGCCGCAGTTCGGGCACTTCACCGGGCTGGTGCCCGGCTTCGCTCCCGTCCCGTGGCACGTCCCGCACTCCTCGGCGCGACGCACCTCGACCTTACGCGAGACGCCGCGCAGGGCCTCGTCGAAGGTGAGCGTGACGTCGTACTGCAGGTCGCCTCCGCGACGCGCGGAGCCGGCGGCGGAGCCCCCGAAGCCAGAGAAGACACCGCCGAAGAGGTCGCCGAGGTCCACGTTCTGGAAGCCGCCGGGAGGAGGACCCCCAGGCGCTCGTCCGGGGCCTCCCGGGCCGCCCGGGCCGGGGAAGTACTGGCCGAACTGGTCGTACTGGGCGCGCTTCTCGGGGTCGGAGAGTACCTCGTACGCCGCGTTGACCTCCTTGAAGGCCTCCTCCGAGCCGCCGGTGTCCGGATGGTGCTTCCTCGCGGCGCGGCGGAACGCCTTCTTGACCTCATCGGCGGTCGCGGTTCGCTTCACGCCGAGTATGTCGTAGTAGTCCTTGCGAGCCATGCCGGCCCACTCCCGTCAGAGGTGGCGCGCCTTCCCGCCCAAACTCACGACCACCATCGCCGGCCGCACGACGCGTCCCGCCATGACGTAGCCCTTCTGGAACACCTCGATCACGGTCGCGTCGGGGACCTCGAGGTCCTCACGCTGCTGTATCGCCTGGTGGGCCGTGGGGTCGAACGGCTGACCGAACGGATCGATCACCTCCACGCCCTCCTTGGCGAAGACGTCGAGCACCTGCGCGCGGACCATCTCGACGCCGGTCAGCAGGTGCTCGGAGTCGTCGCCCGCTATCGCGTGGTCGATCGCCTTCTCGAGACCGTCGAGCATCGGGAGGAGCTCCTCGACGATGCGACGGCACGCCAGGGCGACCGAGTCGGCCTGGTCGCGCGCGACCCGCTTGCGGTAGTTGTCGAACTCGGCCTGCGAGCGCAGCGCGAGATCGAGGTTCGCGGCCGCCTCGGCCTCCGCCGCTTCGAGCCGCGCCTCGATGCCGTCCGCGCGCATCTCCAGCACGGAACCCAGGTCGTCCTCGACCTCGGGGTCGACGGGCGGCGTCTCCCGCTCCGCACGCTTGCCGGCCATCGTCACTCCTTCTCGTCGACGACCTCGTAGTCGGCCTCGACGACCTCCTCGTCGGAGCCGGCGCCGGCGGAGGGAGAGCCCTCGCCGTCCGAGGTGGCCTGCGCGTCCTGGTAGACGATCTCACCGAGCTTGAGGGAGACCTCCGCGAGCTTCTCGACACTGGTCTTGATGGCGTCGGTGTCGTCGCCCTCGAGCGCCGTCTTCGTCTCGGAGATCGCTTCCTCGACGGTCTCGCGCATCTCGGCGGGGACCTTATCCCCAAGGTCCTTGAGCGTCTTCTCCGTCGAATAGACGATGGTGTCCGCCGAGTTGCGGACCTCCGCCTCCTCCTTCTTCGACTGATCCTCGGCCGCGTGCGCCTCGGCGTCCTTGACCATGCGGTCGATCTCCTCGTCGGAGAGCGCGGTCGTGCCGCTGATGGTGATCTTCTGCTCCTGGCCGGTGCCCGTGTCCTTCGCGGAGACGTTCACGATGCCGTTCGCGTCGATGTCGAAGGTGACCTCGATCTGAGGCATGCCGCGCGGCGCGGCCGGGATGTTGGTGAGCGTGAACTTGCCCAGCGTCTTGTTGTAGGCGGCCATCTCGCGCTCGCCCTGCAACACGTGGATCTCGACCGAGGTCTGGCCGTCGGCCGCCGTCGTGTAGGTCTCCATCTTGCGGGTGGGGATGGTCGTGTTGCGCTCGATCATGCGCGTCATGACGCCGCCGAGGGTCTCGACGCCCAGCGACAGCGGCGTCACGTCGAGGAGGAGGATGCCCTTCACGTCGCCGCCGAGCACGCCCGCCTGGATCGCGGCGCCCAGCGCCACGACCTCGTCGGGGTTGACGCCCATGTGCGGGTCCTTGCCGGTGAGCGACTTCACTAGCTCCTGGACGGCGGGCATGCGGGTCGAGCCGCCGACGAGGATGACCTCGTCGAGCTTGCCCATCTTCATCCCGGCGTCCTTCATCGCGGCCTCGACGGGCTTGCGGCAACGCTCCAGCAGGTCCGCCGTCACGCGCTGGAACTCGGCGCGGGTGAGTGTGTAGTCGAGATGCTTCGGGCCCGACGCGTCGGCCGTGATGAACGGGAGGTTGATCTGGACCGTCTGCGCCTGCGACAGCTCCATCTTGGCCTGCTCGGCCTTCTCCTTCAGGCGCTGCAGGGCCATCTTGTCGGCGCGCAGGTCGATGCCGTTGTCCGACTTGAACTTGTCGGCGAGCCAGTCGATGACCTTCTGGTCCCAATCGTCGCCGCCCAGATGGTTGTCGCCGCTGGTCGACTTCACCTCGAAGACGCCGTCGGCGAGCTCGAGGACGGAGACGTCGAACGTCCCGCCGCCGAGGTCGAAGACGAGCACCGTCTGCTCGGTGCCGCCCTTGTCCAAGCCGTACGCGAGCGCGGCCGCGGTCGGCTCGTTGATGATGCGCTCCACCTCGAGGCCGGCGATACGGCCGGCGTCCTTCGTGGCCTGGCGCTGCATGTCGTTGAAGTACGCGGGGACGGTGATGACCGCCTTGGTGACGGGCTCGCCCAGGTACGCCTCGGCGTCCGCCTTCAGCTTCTGGAGGATCATCGCCGAGATCTCCTCGGGGGTGTAGTTCTTCCCGTCGATGTCGACGACCGCGCGGCCGTCGGAGCCCTTTCCGACCTTGAACGCGACGGTCTTGCGCTCGGAGGAGGTCTCCTCGAACTTGCGCCCGATGAAGCGCTTGATGGACTTGATGGTGTTCTCGGGGTTCGTGATCGCCTGGTTCTTCGCCGTCTTGCCGACGACGCGGTCGCCCTCCTTGCGGAAGCCGACGACGGACGGCGTCGTGCGATCGCCCTCCGCGTTGATGATGACCGTGGGCTCGCCGCCTTCCAGCACCGCTACGGCGCTGTTGGTGGTCCCAAGGTCGATGCCGATTGTCTTAGCCATGTCGGATCTCTCCTTCCGGTGTCGTTCCGGGGAAGATGCTAGGACTTGAGTGTGTACGTGTCAAGTTTTATGACTGGCAGATGTCATTGTACCCCATCGGCATCGCCGCCAAACACCTCGGGAGGCGCCCTTGCGGGTGTCGCGGGCGTCGGGTATGGTACGTGCCGACGTGTCCCGGCCTGAGACCGGTCCACCCGGCGAACGGAGGAACGGCATGCCCCGTCCCATCATCATCGCGGACGAGTGTTCCGGTTGCGGCATCTGCGTGGACTCGTGCCCGGAGGGCGTGCTCGAGCTGATCGACGACAAGGCGGACCCGGTGAACGAGGACGACTGCACGGCTTGCGCGACGTGCATGGAGGAGTGTCCGATGGGCGCGATCACGGAGATCGAAGAGGACTGATCAGGGCACGCGCAGTCCGTCACGCAGGCGGCGCAGCTGCGACCACACGCGCGCCTTGCGTCGAGGATCGGTCAGGGATGCCTCGAGACCGTCCACCGCGAGCAGCGTCCTCCCCGCCCAGCGTACGAGTTCCCCGGCCACGAGAGGGCCCGCTCCCGTCGCCTCGACCAGGTCGGCGGCGGCCTCGGCGTCGAGCGCGACGACCGCGAGCGGGTCGACCGCCTCGATCTGCAGGCGCAGCCGGACCGCTCGCTGCTCGCCGGAAGCCTCGCTAGAGGGCCGGGAACACGTCGCGAAGACCTCGGCCCACGCCACGCCGAGCGCCTCGAGCGCCCGCCGCGCCGCTTCGCCGTCCTCGCCGGCGAGGACGACCCCCGCGGCTATGTCGGCCGCGCCCGGAGAGCCCTTGACGAGCGCGAGGTCCCCGAGGACCTCGCCGCACCAACTCACGGCGTCCGAACCCAGGCACGACGCGTCCGCGTCGGCGAGCTCCGCGACCGCCTTCGCCGCGAACATCGCGCGCGGATCGGCCGTCTCGCCGGTCAACGGTGCTCCGCGAACCACCGGACGGTCAGCTCCAGACCGGCAGGCAGCCCCACCGCGGCGCTCCAGCCGAACGTCTTCCGGGCCTTTCCCGGGTCGAGGGCGCTGCGCTCGATGTCTCCCGCTCGCGCCGGAGCGTGTTCGATCGGCCGAGCGAAGCGCGCGGCCGCGCGCAGATGCGCCGTGAGGGTCTCGACCGAGATCTCCTCGCCGGTCGAGACGTTGTACGCGGGACCGTCGTCCCCCGGAGCCGCGAGCGGACCCTCCCACTCGAGAGCCGAGAACACCGCAGCGCCGACGTCGCCGACGTAGACGAAGTCGCGCGTCTGCTCTCCCGAGCCGAAGACGACCGGGTTCTCCCCCAGCGCCATCCTGCCCGCGAAGATCGCGACCACGCCGCCTTCTCCGCGCCAGTCCTGGCGAGGGCCGTAGACGTTGGCGAAACGCAGACTCGCGAAGTCGACGCCGCGCGGCCTCAGCTCCTCGGCGAGCACGCCCTCGGCGGCGAGCTTCGACTCGCCGTAGGGGTTCTCCGGGCGCTTCGGCGCCGTCTCCGGCAGCGGCACCGTCGCCGGTTCACCGTAGACGGCGGCCGACGAGGCGCTGAGGACCCGCCGGACGCCCGCGTCGGCGGCGGCGCGCGCGACGGCCCGCGTACCCTCGACGTTCACGAGCCGGTCGCGGACGGGGTCGAGCAGTGACTCGCCGACGCTCACCTGCGCGGCGAGGTGGACGACCGCCTCCGGCGCGAACTCGGCCACGGCCGTGGCGAGCGTGGGATCGAGGATGTCGAGCCGCCTGAACCACGAAGCGGGATGCAGGTTGTCGACACGGCCGGTGGACAGGTCGTCGATGACGCCGGTCTCGTGTCCCGCCCCTATGAGGAGGCGGACGAGATTGGATCCGATGAACCCCGCCCCGCCGGTGACGAGGACGCGCATCAGCGAGACGCCTTCCGCGTGCGCGTCTTCCGCTTCGCCCCGGCAGGCGCACATGGGGCCACCAGGGCGGCCGCGAGCACTTCGTCCATCGTCGCGACGGGGACGATCTCCATCTCCGTGCGGACGTGCTCCGGGACGAGCTCGAGGTCGCGGACGTTCTCCTTCGGGATCAGAACCGTCTTGACGCCGGCGCGATGCGCGGCGAGCAGCTTCTCCTTCAACCCCCCGATGGGCAGCACGTGCCCGCGAAGGGTGATCTCGCCTGTCATCGCGATATCCCGGCGCACAGGGCATCCCCCGAGCACGGACGCGAGCGCTGTGGCCATCGTGATGCCGGCCGACGGACCGTCCTTCGGGATCGCCGCGGCGGGCACGTGGATGTGCAGGTCGAGCTTCTCCTGGAAGTCCTCGTCGATACCGAGGTCGCCCGCGTGTGTCCTGATGTAGCTCACGGCCGCCTGGGCCGATTCGCGCATCACGTCGCCGAGCTGGCCGGTGAGTATCAGGTTCCCCTTGCCCTTCATCGTCGTGGCCTCGATGAAGATGATGTCGCCGCCGGCCTCCGTCCAGACGAGTCCCGTCGCGACACCGACCTCGTCGCGCTCCTCGGCGAGGCCGAAGCTGTACTTCTGAGGACCGAGGTACTTGTGGGCCGTGCGAGCGGTGACGCGCGTCTTCCCCTTCTTACCCTCGACCACCTTCCGGGCGACCTGCCGGCAGATGGTGGCGATCTGGCGTTCGAGCCCGCGCACCCCAGCCTCCCGCGTGTAGCGGCGGATGATCTCGAACAGCGCCGGGTCGTCGATCTCGAGCCGAGTCGTGCGGAGGCCGTGCTCAGAGAGCTGTTTCGGGACGAGGTAGCGCTTCGCGATGTTGAGCTTCTCGTCCTCGGTGTATCCGGGGAAGTGGATGACCTCCATGCGGTCGGCCAGCGCCGCCGGTATGGGGTCCAACAGGTTCGCGGTGGTGATGAACATGACGTCGGAAAGGTCGAACGGAGCCTCGAGGTAGTGGTCCTGGAACGTGTTGTTCTGCTCCGGGTCGAGGACCTCGAGCAGCGCGCTCGTCGGATCGCCCCGGAAGTCCATGCCCACCTTGTCGATCTCGTCCATCATGAAGACCGGGTTCTTCGTCCCGGCCTGGCTGATCGACTGGATGATCCGGCCGGGCAGCGCTCCGACGTATGTGCGCCGATGGCCACGGATCTCGGCCTCGTCGCGCACGCCGCCCAGCGACATCCGGATGAACTTCCGGTTGAGCGCCCTGGCGATGGAGCGTCCGATCGACGTCTTGCCGGTGCCGGGAGGACCGACGAAGCACAGTATCGGTCCGCGCATGCGGTCGGTGAGCTTATGGACCGCGAGGTATTCGAGGATGCGCTCCTTCACCTTCTCGAGCCCGTAGTGGTCGTCGTCGAGGACGGTCTGGGCCTCGATCAGGTCGAGCTTCTCCTCGTCCTCCGTCTTCCACGGGAGACCGACGAGCCAGTCGAGATACGTCCGGATGACCGCGGTCTCGGCGGCGGCCTGGGGCATCTTCTCGAGGCGCGACAGCTCCTTGAGCGCCTTCTCCTCGACCTCCTCGGTCATACCGGCGGCGCGGATCTTCTCGCGGTAGTCCTCCGCTTCCGCCTGCATCTCGTCGAACTGGCCGAGCTCCTGCTGGATCGCCTTGAGCTGCTCGCGCAGGAAGTACTCGCGCTGCGACTTGGTCATCGACTCCTTGACGCGGTTCTGTATCTTGCTGCCGATCTCGAGGATCTCGAGTTCCTTGCGCAGGAAGGCGATCGTCTTCTCGAGACGCTCGCGCGCGCCGTCGGCCTCGAGGATCGCCTGCTTCTCCTCGACCTTCAGGCTCAGGTGGAACGCGACGAAGTCCGCGAGGCGGCCCGGCTCCTCGATCGACGTCGAAGCCATGAGCACCTCGTGCGGTATGGGCTTGCCGAGGTGGGCCGCCTTCTCGAAGTCGTTGACGAGCGAGCGCATGAGCGCCTGGATCTCGACGTCCACGTCGACGGGCTCCTCGATGACCTCCACGCGGACGCGGACGATCGACTCGTCCTCGAGGTACTCGAGGACGCGGACGCGCGTGACACCCTCTACGAGCGCCTTGGCCGTCCCATCGGGGAGCTTCAGCTCCTGGAGGATCGAGGCGACGCAGCCGACGTCGTACAGGTCCTCGTGTCCCGGGTCCTGCGTCTCGGCGGTGCGCTGGGTCACGAGCGCGACGAGATGGTCGGCGCGCATCGACTCCTCGAGCGCGGCGATCGAGCGCTCGCGTCCGACGAAGAGCGGCACGACGAGGTTCGGGAAGAGTGTCAGGTCGCGCAAAGGTATGAGGGGGAGCACCTCGGGAATGGCCGTGGTCTCGTCTCGTACGGACATGCGCGCCGTCCTTCCGTTCGCGGTCGTGAGATAATCTTGCCCGACACGGTCGTATGGTACACGGTGCGGCCGACCCCACCCACTCGGGGCGGGGACGCCTCGCATGGAAGATCCGGATGCCTCACTCAAGTCTTTCGACGCCACGACTCGCCCTCCTCGTAACCATCGCCGCGGCGCTGGTCGCCCTCACCACGCCACCCCACGCCCCCGCGGCGCCCTTTTCCACAACGGCGCCGCTCACGCGCGTCGCCATCCGGCAGCCGGTGCCGTACGTCAGCTCGACCGATACCATGGCCCTCGACGTCTCCGCGCGAGTCGCGACGCTGACCCCCTACGTCGAGGTCCGACTTCGCGTGCGTCGCCCGTCGGGCCACCTCATCTACCAGAAGACCGAGGTCCGCGCGAACGTCGAGCCGGGCACGCTGTCGGTGGCTTTCGCCCGATCGCTGGCCGACCTCGAAGTGCGTCCCGGCCGATACCCGCTCGAGATCCGCGTCCGCGCGACCGGCATGGAGCCGACACAGACCGTCGGGCGGCTTCTCGTGTACGACCCCGGCGGACCGGTGATGCCTCTCGCCGTCGTCGTGCGGTTCTCTTCCTCTCCCGGATTCGACGCCGCCGGCCGCTTCGTGACCGACCCGGGCCTCACGACGCGGGGGCGGGACGAAGCCTTCGCTCTCACCGACGCGCTGGCACGGATCACGGGAGCGCGGGTATCGCTCGCCGCGCCGCCCGCGCTCCTCGACGAATGGGCGCGCGTGGCCTCCGGCTACCACACCACGGGACCGGAGGGCGTGGGCGAGGTGAGGGAGTCGGAGCCGGTGCCGCTCTCCTACGCCCGCCTCCTCGAGTCGCTCCGGCGCACGCTCGTGACCCGCCGCGCGGAGCTGCTCGACGTGCCGTACTCCGATCCGGACCTCGGTGGGCTCCAGACCATCGGCGCGCTGCCCGATCTGACGGCCCAGTACGCGCAGGGAGTCTCCGCGACCCTGGCCTCGCTGCGCGCCACGCCTTCGGCCGGGACCGCCGTCCTCGGGGACGGCGTGCCGCGCGCCGCCGTGCCCGCGCTCGCCGCGGCGGGCATCAACACCGTCCTGGTCCGCCCCGAAGGGTCCCGTTCCGTCGAGGGGACGCCCGCCTCCGGGGCATGGCGCGTCCGCGAGTCGACCCTCACCGCGCTCGTCATCGATCCGGCCGCCTCGCGAGCGCTCGCGGGAGGTGGCTCCTGGCTTGCCGATCGCGTCTTCCACCTCGCCGTCTCGGGAGATACGAGCGGCCCGGTCGTGGCGATCGTGACCCTCGGACCCGGGATGACCGCCGACGCCACCGCCGTGCGCGCGGCGCTGTTCGCATGCTCGCGAGTCCCCTGGGTGCGGCTCGTGACGGTCAGCGAGGCGGCGAGACTCCCCAGCCTCGGCACGCTGTCGCTGCCCACGAGCGTGCGCGAAGGCCGCCCCGCGCCTGCGGGGTACTGGCAGGAGGTCGCTGTATCGCGCCGCCTGGCGCGCGCGCTCGAAGCGGCGGCGGGACCCGGGGACGCGGACGCCGAAGCGGCCCGCATCGCGCTGCTCCTGGCGGAGAGCCGCTGCTGGGCGGGGCCGGACGAGAGTTGGAGTCTCGCCGACCGCGGGCGAGCCTTCGCCTCCGCCGCCTCGCGGACCGCGCGCACGATCCTGTCGGGGATCTCGGTGCAGGCCCAGGACGTGACCCTGTCCGGGCGTCGCGGCAGACTGCCGGTGGTCGTGCGGAACGGCTCGGGACGCTTGCTGGTCGTGACCTTGCGGGTCGCGCCCCGGACTCCCTCTCTAGGACGGACGACCACCGAGAGCGTCGTCCTCCAGCCCGACGAGACGTACGTCACCGTCCCCGTCGACCTGAGGGAGGCGATCTCCCAAACGTTAGACGTCACGGTACTCGCGGGAGACGTCCCGGTCGCTCAGACGACGGTGACGGTGCGCGCGTCGTACATGGACCGGCTCGTCCTGCTCGGCAGCGTGGTCCTCGTCCTCGTGGGCATGCTCGTCTTCATCCGGCGCCGGGTGAGCGCGGCGGAGCGCACCGAGGCCACTCGCAACGGCCGCGGCCGTCAGAACGGGCACGGCTGAGGGAACGAACCTCGTACGCTTCGCAAGGGACGCGGACGGCGTCGCGCCCTTCGACTAGAATGGCTACCGAGAAGCCGGAGCCCGCCCGGGGCGCCGCACGGAATCGAGCGAGGTCGTATGCGCACCGTGGTCCTCGACACGAACGTCCTGCTCGCCGATCCCGGCGCGCTGCTCACGTTCCCGGACGCCGAGGTCATCATCCCGGAGACGGTCCTTTCCGAGCTCGACAAGCTCAAGACGTCCCGCGTCGACCCCGACCTTCGCTTCCGGGGCCGCGAGGTCAGCCGCATGCTCTTCGAGCTCTCCGAGCAGGGAAGCCTCATCGGAGGGGTCGACCTGCCCGACGGAGGGCGCCTGCGCGTCGTCCCACTCGAGACCGACACGGACATGCCCGAGGGCCTCTCGTCGCGCAACTCCGACGACCGCATCCTCGCCGTCGCTCTCCAGGTCTGTCACGAAGGTTGCGACGACCTGACGCTCGTCACGAACGACCTCAACATGCTCCTCAAGGCGCAGACCTACGACGTGCACGTCCAGAGGCACATGGACGGCGTCGAGGGCAGCTTCGGGCGCCGCTACATCATCCGGCCCTTCCAGCGCTACCGCATCCCGCTCGGCATCCTCTCGGTCGCGCTCGCCGTCTTCGCCGCGATCCTAGTGCTCGCGGTGCGAAGCCCCAACCTCGGCGGCGGCAGCGTCTCGATCGGGGTCCCGTCCGAGTTCCGCGACCAGCTGTCGCCGAGCCAGCAGAGGATCCTCGACTACCTCGTCACCCTCGAACGCAACGAGCGAGACGTCGACACCCGTCTCGACCTGGCGAACCTCTACTACGAGCTGCGGCTTCAGAGCGGCGATCCCAACTACTCGCAGCTCGCGATCAAGCACTACGAGCGGGTGCTGGAGATGCGTCCGAACGACGTGAGCGTGCGCACCGACCTGGCGGCGTCGTACTTCTACGGGGGTCAGACGGACCGCGCGATCCAGGAGACCTCGAGGGTGCTGAAGTCCGATCCGAACCAGGTGCAGGCGAACTTCAACCTCGGCGTGTTCTACTGGCGGGGCAGACAGGACTACATCGCCGCCGCCGCCCAGTTCGAGAAGGTCCTGGAGCTGACCAGAGGGGGCGACGTCCACGCGCAGCAGGTGCACCGAGACGCGGCGACGAGCCTGGCGCAGGTCGAGAAGGACGCCGCGGCGGCCGGCCAGAAGCTGCGCGTCCCCAGCAGCGTGGAGACGACATCGTGACCGAGCACATCGACATCGCCATCGTCGGCGGGGGTCCCGCCGGCCTCACCGCGGGGCTCTACGCCGCGCGGGCGCGGGCGAGCACCGTCGTCTTCGAGACCGGCCTGCCCGGCGGCCAGATCGTGACGACCGACGTGGTGGAGAACTACCCCGGGTTCCCCGAAGGCGTACAGGGGTCCGAGCTCGGCGAGCTCATGCGGGACCAGGCCGTGCGGTTCGGCTGCGATCTGCGCACCTTCGCGACCGTGACGTCGATCCGCCCCGAGGGGCTCGATTTCCGCCTCACGCTCGACGACGCACAGGACGTCGTCGCGAAGACGGTCATCCTCTCGACCGGGGCCGTACCGCGCAAGCTCGGCGTGCCTGGCGAGGCCGAGCACACCGGCCGAGGCGTGTCATGGTGCGCCACGTGCGACGGCGCGCTGTTCAAGGAGAAGGCCGTCGCTGTCGTGGGCGGCGGTGACGCCGCGGTGGAAGAGGCGATGTTCCTCACCAAGTTCGCCAGCCGTGTCCACCTCGTGCATCGCCGCGACGAATTGCGCGCGACGAAGTGCATCCAGGAGAGGTGCTTCGCGAACGAACGCATCGAGCCCCACTTCAGCCGCAGGGTCGTCGAGATCCTCGGGGAAGGCGGGAAGGTGACCGGCGTGAGGCTCACCTCGACGAAGGGCGAGCCCGACGAGGTCCTGCCGCTCGAGGGCGTCTTCATCTTCGTCGGCATACACCCGGCGAGCGAGCTCGTCCGGGACATCTGCGACGTCGACGACGGCGGGTTCGTCAAGGTCGACTGCAACGGACTCACGTCGCAACCGGGCCTCTTCGCCGCGGGCGACGTCACCGACTCCGACCTCAAGCAGGTCGTGACCGCGGCGGCGAAGGGCGCCTCCGCGGCGTTCGAGGCGCTGCGCCATATCGATGAGCGGGTCTGCCCCGTCTGACGAAAGGAGCCCGAGGATGGGCGAGAACGTCACGCACGTCACCGACGCCGGCTTCGAGGACTCGGTCCTCAAGAGCACGCTCCCCGTGCTCCTCGACTTCTGGGCGCCGTGGTGCGGCCCGTGCCGCATGATGGAGCCCGTGCTCGAGGAGCTCGCGACCGAGCAGGCCGGCAAGCTCGTGGTCGCGAAGCTCAACGTCGACGAGAACCCAGCGGTAGCGGCGCGCTTCGACATCCTCTCGATCCCGTCGCTGCTGCTGTTCAAGGACGGACAGGTCGTGAAGAAGATCGTCGGCGCCATGCCCAAGAAGCGGCTCCTCGACGACCTCGCCCAGTGGATCGGCTAGGAGGCACCCATGTGTGAGCACGGCGTCAACACGGGTCAGCTCAAGCTCGCCGTCTCGCAGGTGGACGACCTGCTCGGCCTCGCCCAGCAATGGCTCGAGCAGCTCCATCACCTCGCCGACCACGGCCATGCGCACGACGCGAGCGCGGCCGTCGCGCAGGTGACGGTCATGCTCGGCGAGGCGCGCGACCGCCTCGAGACCGCCGTCGAGGCGCTCGAGGGCGACGGCGGCGACGCGGGCGTGACCGTCGAACTCGTCTAGCGCGGTCCCATCTCGCGTGCTACGCTTCTCCCATTCGTGTTACCGACACGAGGGAGCGCGACGATGGGAAGACTCGCACGGTTCGGGGTCGCCATGGACGAGACGCTGCTCGCCCGCTTCGACGGACTCGTCGAGCGGCGCGGAACGGCGGCCAACCGCTCTGAGGCCGTGCGCGACCTCGTGCGCGACGCGCTCGTCGACGCCGAGTGGGAGTCTTCCGACCAGGAGATAGTCGGCACCATCACCATGGTCTTCGACCATCACGCATCCGACCTGTCGGAGAAGCTCGACGCCGTCCAGCACGCACACCACGACGAGATCGTGTCGGCGATGCACGTGCACCTCGACGCGCACAACTGCCTGGAGGTCATCGTCGTGCGCGGCGCGAGCGCCGGCGTGCGGGCCATCGCGGACACGCTGCTCGGCACGAAGGGCGTCAAGCACGGGAAGCTCGTGACGACCACCACCGGCTCGCACCTCTGACTTCGGAGAAGGGCGGCCGTCCATGCATATCCCCGACGGGATGCTCGACACGAAGACGGTCGCGTCCACGTGGGCCGCGGCCGTCCCGGCGCTCGCCTGGGCGGTCCGCGATGTCCGCCGAAGGATGACCGACGGCCGCCTCGTGCTCATGTCGGTGATGGCCGCGCTCGTGTTCGCCCTCCAGATGCTCAACTTCCCCGTGGCGGGCGGCACGTCCGGCCACTTCGCGGGAGGCGCGCTCGCGGCGATCCTGCTCGGGCCTTGGCCGGCGGTCCTCGTCGTGACCGCCGTCCTCTTCGTCCAGGCGTTCTTCTTCGCCGACGGCGGAGTGACCGCTCTCGCGGCGAACGTCCTGGACATGGCGATAGTCGCCCCATTCGTCGGGTGGTGGGTCTACAGCCTCGCGGTGCGCGTCAGCGACACGCGGGGGGGACGTACCGCGGGGGCCTTCATCGCAGCGTGGACGGCGTGTGTCGCCGCTTCGCTGAGCGCCGCGATGCTGGTGTGGGCATCGGGCGCAGCGCCGCTGCTGCCGGTGCTCGGCGCGATGGGATTCTGGCACGCGATCATCGGGATCGGCGAGGGGTTCGTCACCGCCGGCCTCGTCGCGTACGTGCTCGCCGTGCGCCCCGACCTGGTGCGGGGCGACGCCCGGACCATGAGCGCGCGCGGGCTCGCGGGCTCGCTCGGCGCGACCGCCCTCGCCGCAGCCGCCCTGTCCTTCCTCGCGTACCGCCGGCCCGACGGCCTCGAGCGCGTCGCGGCGGAACTGTCGTTCCTGCAGCGTGCCGAGCCGCTCTGGACGGAGAGTCCGCTGGCCGGCTACACGATACCCGGCATCACCGGCGACGCGTTGGCCGGGATCCTCGCCGGCCTCGTCGGCCTTACGGTCACCGGACTCCTGACGTACACGGCGCTGCAGGCCTTCAGACGTCGGAGGGCCGTCTCATGACGGGCGCGCCCGGGATCCACCGCCACGAGCACGAGCACGCGAGCGCGGTGCACCGGCATCCGCACCACCACGCCGGATCCGCGCACGAGCACCGCCACGGTACCGGCTTCGAGCAGCTCACCTATCTCGTGTCGCCCGTCCACGACCTCGACCCCCGGTCGAAGACCGTCGCGACCATCGTCCTGATCCTTGCCATCGTGCTCACCCCGCCGGTGCGCCCGTTCGAGTTCGCGCTCCTCGTCGTCATGTTCGCGGCGGTCGCGGCCATCTCGCGGCTGCCTATCGCGACGCTGTTCGCGCGCGCGTGCGTCGTGCTGCCCGTGGCGGGGACGATCGCGGCCTTCGCGCCGGTGACACACAGCGGCGGCTCCCTCTCCGTCGGCGGTATCGCGGGCGCGTACGCCGGCGGCGGCTGGATCGCGGCGTGGGCCATCCTCTCCAAGGCGTGGCTCTGCGCGCTCGCTACCGTGGTCCTGTCGGCGACGACCCCGGTGCCGAGGCTCATCCGCGGGCTCGAGGCGCTGCGCGTGCCCGACATCTTCATCACTCTGTTCTCCTTCCTCTCGCGCTACGTGGACATCTTCCGGGCGCAGTTGCGCTCGTTGCGGATCGCGCTGGACAGCAGGGCGCCGACGATGGGCCGATTGGGCCGGTGGCGCCTCTACGGCAACCTCGCGGGGAACCTGTTCGTCCGCGCGTACGACCGCGGCGAGCGCGTACATGCCGCCATGCTGTCGCGCGGCTTCGACGGCACGCTGCCGACCGCCGAGACCCTGCGCTTCGGCGCCGGGGACATCCTGCTGCTCGCGCTCGTCGCCATGACCGCCACCGCCGTCGCCCTCTACTGAAGGACACACGAGATGCAGATCCCCGCGCTCGAGCTCATCGGACTCAGCCACCGCTATCCGGACGGGACCCTCGCGCTCGACGGGATCGACCTGTCGGTGCTCGCGGGCGAGTCCGTCGCGCTGCTCGGGCCGAACGGAGCGGGGAAGTCGACGCTCATGCTGCACGCGAACGGCGTGTTGCGACCGAGTAGCGGGACGGTGGCGGTCGACGGCGTCGGGATCGAGGACGCGACCGTGCGCGAGGTGCGGCTCCGCGTGGGGCTCGTCTTCCAGGATCCCGACGACCAGCTCTTCATGACGAGCGTCTACGACGACGTCGCGTTCGGGCCGCTCAACATGGGCCTTCCGCCCGACGAGGCCGATCGGCGCGCACACGAAGCGCTGCATGCCGTCGGCCTGGCCGACCAGGCGAGCCGACCGGCCCAGCACCTGAGCTTCGGTCAGCGCAAGCGCATCGCCCTGGCGACGGTGTTGGCGATGGACCCCTCCCTGCTCGTGCTCGACGAGCCGACGAGCAACCTCGACCCGCGTGCTCGCCGCGACATGATCGCCCTCATCACATCGCTGCGGGTGACTCGACTCGTCGCGACGCACGACATGGATCTCGCATGGGAGTTGTGCGAGAGAGCGGTCATCCTCGACGCCGGACGCGTGGCGGCCGACGGACCGTGCAAGGACGTCCTCTCCGACGAGGCGCTGCTCTTCGCGCACGGGCTCGAGACCCCGCCCTCGGCGCGCGCCGGCCGCCCCTGCGCGGCGCCTGGTACAATCCGGCCATGAAGAAGCACCACACCGTCTTCGCCACCCCCACCGGCGACACCCCCGCCTACCACGAGTGCCCGGCATGCGGCTTCCTCTCCGGCGACCAGCGTTTCGCGGACTCGGAGAGCGCGTGCCCGCACTGCGGCTCGAAGGGCGGCAAGCGCAGGACGTTCCCGACCGAGCGCGTCCGCCGCCTCGACCGGCGCATCCGCTCCTATCACGCCCAGGGGGAGTCCGAGGTCGTCGTCATCCTCGCCGCCGCGTTCCTCGAGGCGATCCTCGAGGACATCCTCGACCGCATCCTCGAGGCGCACGGCGCGGACATGGACGTGCGCCGCGCGCTCATGGACGGGCAACGAGCCATCGGGATGCGCATCGGCAAGATCTTCCCGCAGCTGACCGGTGAGGAGTTCGAGGACGCGGCGGCCGAGCTCGGTTACCGCGAATTCCCCAGGCGCTGGAGAGACATGCGCGAGTGCCGCAACGCCTTCATCCACGACTCGCCGTTCAACGGCCCGCAGGAGTCGCTCGACGAGCACATGGCCGTCGAGGCGATGGACCTGCTCGACCAGGCGTACAAGCTCTTCGTGCTCATCAACAACCGCTTCGTCGCCGACGGATACCGCCGCCGCACAGCGCCCTCCAAGGCCTGACCGTGTCAGAGGCGCTCTCACTGCACGTGACCGGTGTGGTGCAGGGCGTCGGGTTCCGTCCGTTCGTCTACAACCTCGCGCGCTCGATGGGGCTCTCCGGGTGGGTCCGCAACGCATCCGACGGCGTGTGGGTCCATGTCGAGGGAGAAGGCGACGCCGTCGCGTCGTTCCCTCGCGCGGTCGAGACGCAGGCCCCCGTCATGGCGGTCGTGCAGTCGGTGACCGTTCGCGAGACGGAGCCGGAAGGCGCGGACGGCTTCCGCATAGTCGCTTCCGAGGCCGAGGACGGCGCCATGACGCTCGTCTCGCCGGACATCGCGACGTGCGGCGCCTGCATCGCCGAGCTGGCCGACCCCGCCGACCGCCGGTTCCGCTACCCCTTCATCAACTGCACGAACTGCGGGCCGCGCTTCACCATCATCGACGACGTGCCCTACGACCGCCCGCTCACGACGATGCGCGATTTCGCGATGTGCCCCGAGTGCGCAGCCGAATACGGCGACCCTTCGGACCGGCGCTTCCACGCTCAACCCGACGCCTGCCCGGTGTGTGGGCCCCGCCTCTATCTCAACGTCACCGGCACGACGGCGTCCACGCCGCTTCCCGAGGACGCCGGATGGTCGCCTATGGTGGAGACCTCGCCCCGGCCGCACCGCGACCCCGCCGCCGAACGTGTACGCACGGAGGCCATCCTCGGTGCGGCCGAGCGCCTCCTTCTCGATGGGCACATCCTCGCGATCAAGGGCCTCGGCGGCTTCCACCTCGCGTGCGACGCGACGAACGAGACCGCCGTCGCTCGCCTGAGAGAGCGGAAGCGGCGCTGGGGCAAGCCGCTCGCGGTGATGTTCCCCGACCTCACGTCGATAGCCGGCACGTGCGAGCTCGGCCGCGAAGAGGAATCGCTCCTGAGCGGCCCCGTCCGCCCGATCGTCCTGCTGCGCCTGCTCGAGCACGGAGCCCCGGGGGCGGAGGCACCCCTCCGGGCGAGCTCCGCGCTACGGCCGAGCCCTTCGGTCTCGACCTGCGCTCCGAATCGCCCGTCGGAGTCCTCCGCCCCCGGAGCGAGAATCGCTCCCGGGGCGATCGCGCCGTCGGTGGCGCCGGGGCTGCGGGAGATCGGGGCGGTGCTGCCGTACACGCCCCTGCATCACGTCCTCCTGACCGACCTCGGCCGGCCGCTCGTGATGACCTCGGGGAACCTCTCCGACGAACCGATCGCGATGGAGAACGCCGAGGCGCTCGTCCGGCTTGCGGACATCGCGGACGCGTTCCTCCTCCACGATCGCGGCATCCGCTCGCGCTACGACGACTCGGTCGTGCGCGTCGTCGCCGGTTCGGTCGAGCCCGTCCGCAGAGCCCGCGGCTATGCGCCCTTCCCGCTGGCCCTGCCGTTCGAGACCGACATCGACATCCTCGGCGCGGGCCCCGAGCAGAAGCACACCTTCGCGCTGCTGAAGGGCGGTCACGCGTTCGTCTCGCAGCACATCGGCGACCTCGAGGACGCCGAGACCCTCGCGCACTTCGAGCGCACGCTCCTGCTCTACGAGCGGCTCTTCCGGGTGCAGCCGGCGCTCGTCGCCCACGACCTCCACCCCGAGTATCTCTCGACGAAGCTCGCACGGACGCTCGGCCTGCCGCTCGTAGGCGTGCAGCATCATCACGCGCACATCGTGAGCGTCACCGCCGAACACGGCGTGAGCGACCTCGTCGTCGGGGTGGCGTTCGACGGCACGGGCTACGGGACCGACGGTCACATCTGGGGAGGCGAGGTGCTGCTCAGCCGGTGGGACTCCTTCGAACGCTTCGCGCATCTCGCCGAGGTCCCGCTCGTCGGCGGTGCCGCCGCGGTCCGTCGGCCCGCGCGCATGGCGATCGGGCTGCTCGCGGGGCTCGGCGAAGGCCTGCTCGACCATCCCGGAGCGGACGCGCTGCGTTCGCGCCTCGCCGAGAACGAGGAGGCCACGCTGCTGCGCATGATCGAGAGGGGCGTGAACTCCCCGCCGACATCGTCGATGGGACGCCTCTTCGATGCGGTGGCGGCGCTCGCAGGCGTGCGCGACGACGCGCTCTACGAGGGCCAGGCCGCGATCGAGCTCGAGGCCCTCGCCGACACCTCCGCAGAAGGAGCATACCGGTTCGGACTCGAAGGGGACGGGCCGGTCGTCATCGATCCGCGTCCGGTGGTGTCGGCACTCCTCGACGACATGGCACATGGCGTGCTGCCTTCCACGGTGTCGGCTCGCTTCCATCGCGCGGTCGCGGAGGTTATCATCAGGGTCGCTGGCCTTGCGGCCGAGCATGCCGACGTGCGCCATGTCGCTCTCGCCGGGGGGGTCTTCATGAACCGCCTAGTCCTCGGTGACGCACTACGGGGAGTGGCCGAGTCAGGCCTCGTCCCTCTGACGCACGTAAGACTTCCCGCCAACGACGGCGGGATATCGTTCGGCCAGGCCGTAGCGGCTTGGGCCGGACGCCATACGGTCCGGTAGCGCCGCCGCCTTCGAGGAGGACACCACCACATGTGTCTAGCCATACCAGCGAAGATAGTCTCGATCAACGAGAACGACATGGCCGCCGTCGACATCATGGGCGTCGTGCGCCACGTGAGCCTGGGCCTCGTGCCCGAAGCGCACGCGGGCGACCACGTGCTCGTGCATGCGGGGTTCGCGATCCAGGTCGTCGACGAGGAATACGCCACCGAGACGCTGCAGATGTTGAAGGATCTCGACATCCTCGAAGCAGAGGTCTGAGACCGGATGGACGTCACGGCCGGCTTCCGTGACCCCGACATCGCCCGGGGGTTGATCCGCGCCCTTGCGGAGACGGCGACGGTGCCCGCGAAGCTCATGGAGGTCTGCGGGACCCACACCGTGGCGATCGCGAAGCACGGCCTGCGCGGCGTCATGCCACCGACCGTGACGCTCATGTCCGGACCCGGGTGTCCCGTCTGCGTGACCGCCAACCGCGACATCGACCTCGCCATCGAGGTCGGCCGCCAGCCGGGCGTCATCCTCACCACCTTCGGCGACATGATGAAGGTCCCCGGCAGCTACGCCTCGCTCTCGAGCGAGAAGGCCGACGGACGCGACATCCGCGTCGTCTACTCGCCGCTCGGCTCGCTCGACCTCGCGGAACGCGAGCCTGAGCGCCAGGTGGTCTTCCTCGGAGTCGGTTTCGAGACCACCGCCCCTACTGTCGCGCTCACGATCGAGGAGGCACGCCGGCGTGGCCTGACGAACTGGTCGGTGCTGCCGATGCACAAGACCGTCCCCGAAGCGCTGCGCGCGCTCGTCAACGACCCCGACGTCGCCGTCAACGGCTTCATCCTGCCGGGTCACGTCTCGACCATAATCGGCATCGAGCCGTACCGGTTCCTCGCGCAGGAGTTCGGCGTTCCGAGCGTCATCACCGGCTTCGAGCCGATCGACGTGCTCCAGGGCGTCCTCATGCTGGCGACCCAGATCCGTGACGGCCGCGCCGAGGTCGAGATCGCCTACACGCGAGGCGTCTCGCCGGAGGGCAACAGGGCAGCCGTCGCCAAGATGGAGACCGTCTTCGAACCCTGCGACGCGGAGTGGAGGGGCATCGGCGTCATACCGGGCACCGGCCTCGCCGTGCGCGAGGCGTTCGCGGACCTCGACGCGACCCGCCGCTTCGACGTGACGCCGCCCGAGCCGCGGGAGATCAAGGGCTGTCAGTGCGGCGAGGTCCTGCGCGGCATCACGCTGCCGTTCGATTGCCGTCTCTTCGCGAAGTCCTGCACACCGGAGCACCCCATCGGTCCGTGCATGGTCTCCTCGGAGGGCTCGTGCGCCGCCTACTACCGCTACACCGACTTCGGGAAGGCCTGATATGGCGGGCGACCGCATCCTTCTCGCTCACGGCAGCGGCGGCACGATGATGCGCGACCTGATCCAGGACGTCTTCATGCGCGGATTCGGGGACGACATCCTCGCTCGCATGGACGACGCAGCCTCCCTCGAGATGCCGGGGACGAGCATCGCCTTCTCGACCGACACGTACGTCGTCGACCCGCTCTTCTTCCCCGGAGGCGACATCGGACGCCTCGCGGTGTGCGGCACCGTCAACGATATCGCGACCGCGGGAGCCGTCCCTCTCTACCTCTCGGTCGGCTTCGTCCTCGAGGAAGGTCTGCCCGTAGACGACCTGCGACGCATCCTGGTCTCGATGGCCGAAGCGGCGAGCGAGGCGGGCGTGCGCATCGTCACCGGCGACACGAAGGTCGTCCAGAAGGGTCACGGCGACGGCTGCTACATCAACACCGCGGGCGTCGGCGCCCTTCCCGAGGGACGCGATCTGTCGGGGAGCCACTGCCGTCCGGGCGACGCAGTCCTCCTCTCCGGCACGCTCGGCGACCACGGCATCGCCGTCATCTCCACACGCGAGGGGCTTTCGTTCGAGACCGACATCGTCTCCGACGCGGCGCCGCTCAACCGCCTCGTCGCCGCCGTGATCGACGCGGCGCCGAACGTGCGCTGCTTCCGCGACCCGACGCGGGGAGGCCTCGCGTCCACGCTCAACGAGCTCGCGAGCGCCTCGGGCGTCTCGATCACCGTCGACGAGACGGCGGTGCCCGTGCGCCCGCAGGTGCGTGGAGCGTGCGAGATGCTCGGATACGACGTCTTCCAGGTCGCGAACGAAGGGAAGATGGTCGCCGTCGTGCCGTCCGACGAGGCCGAGGCCGCACTCCTGGCGATGCGCTCGGCCCCCTATGGCGAGGAAGCATCCATCGTCGGCGAGGTCGCGGCCGAGCCGCCTCGCAGGGTCTACGTGCGCACGACCTTCGGGGCGACGCGGATCATGGACATGCTCGTCGGGGAGCAGCTCCCGCGCATCTGCTGACGCCGGACGGTCTGCTACGCTGGCCGTATGACCGAACCCGAATCCCGGCGCGACAGCGCCTCCGGCCTGGCACGCATCGCTTTCGCTGGTGTCGTATGGGGCACCATCCCGCTGATGCTGAGAGCCGCGGACGGCGCCTCGGTCGTCAAGGTCTTCTACAGGGTCGTCTTCGCAGCCGTCGCGGTCCTTGCGTGGATGGCCGTCACGAAGCGGCTCGACGAGGTCGCGCGTCTCCCGCGTCGCAAGCTCGCCCAGATCGTGGGGCAGGGCGCGATACTGACGCTCAACTGGTTCCTCTTCTTCTCGGCTCTCGACATGACGAACGTCGCGACCGCCGAGTTGCTCGGCTACACCGGACCCGTCTTCGTCGCGGCACTCGCCCCGTTCGTCACCGGCGAGCGTTTCGACCGCCGGATCGCCGTGCCGCTCGCGCTCTCGCTCGGCGGCATCGTCGTCATCCTCGCGCCGCAGGGCCTCGGCGTGGGCACGAGGCGCGAGATGCTGGGGGCCGTCTTCGCCTTCTGCTCGTCGCTGACGTACGCGACGCTGCTCCTGCGCAGCAAGCGCATCCTGCGCGGCGTCTCGGGCTCGACTCTCATGCTCGTCGAGTACGGGGTGGCGGCCACCCTCCTGCTGCCGTTCGTGGTCGTCCTCTCGCTGCGCGGGCAGGGACCCTCGAACGGCCGCGCGTTCGCGGCGCTGGCCGTCCTCGGGCTCGTGCAGACGGCCTTCGCGGGAATCGTCTTCCTCGGCGGGCTCCGCCGGGTGCGCACGGACCGCGCCGCGATACTCACGTACGCCGAGCCCGTCAGCGCCGTGCTCTTCGCGTCGCTCTTCCTCGGAGAGCCGCTGACCGCCGCGACCGTCACGGGCGGTGCGCTCGTCGTGGCGGGCGGCCTGCTCGTCGCTCGCCTGGCGCCGGTCTCCTCCGTCGAAGCGCCGGCGATGGCCTTCGACCACACACGACCCGAGGACGGGTAACATCGACATGTACCGAGAGGAGACCCCGATGGACGCCGCCGCACGCCTGCTCGCCTCCGACGCCGCGGCCCGGCTCGCGCGCCGCGACCCGGCGCTCTGGGCCGCCGACGCGGCAGGAGCCGCGCGCGTTCGCGAACGCCTCGGCTGGACGCGCCTCGCCACCGACGCGGCACGGCTCCTGCCGGAGCTCGCCGCGCTCGTCGACCACGCCCGCGGTCTCGACGTCTCCGACGTCGTCCTGCTCGGCATGGGCGGCTCGTCGCTCGCCCCGCTCGTGCTCTCGCGGGTCCTGGGCACCGCGCCCGGCGCCGCGCGGCTGACCGTTCTCGACACGACGTCTCCCCGCTCGGTCCGCGACGCGCTCGACCGTCTCGACCCTCGACGCGCGCTCGTCATCGTCTCGAGCAAGTCGGGGACGACGATCGAGCCGCTCTCCCTCTACGCCATCCTGCGCGCGTGGGCCGACGAGGCGCTCGGCAGACGCGAGGCGGGCGGGCGCTTCGTCGCGATCACCGACCCCGGCTCGCCTCTCGTCTCGCTGGCGCGCGACGAAGGCTTCGCGATGTCGTTGCCGGCTCCGCCCGACGTCGGCGGACGGTTCTCCGCGCTGACGGTCTTCGGCCTGGCGCCGGCCGCGCTGATCGGTGCCGACCTGCCCGCGCTCCTCTCGCGCGCGGAAGCGATGGAGAAGGCGTGCGCCGCATCCGGCGGGCCCGCCGCCGAGCTCGCCGCCTTCATCGGCGACGCTCTGGCGTCAGGCAGGGACAAGCTCACGATCGCGTGCTCCGCCGAGTTCGCCGCCTTCGGGCTCTGGGCCGAGCAGTTGCTCGCCGAGTCCACCGGAAAGGGAGGCGCTGGCGTCGTCCCGATCCTCGCCGGACCGCGAGGGACGCCGGCTGGCGTGGCCTCGGACGCCGCTGCCGTGCTCGTCCGCTCGACTCGGGACACCGCCATCACCGCCTGGACGGCGGCGCTACCGCCCGGCACCCCCGTGCTCGACCTCGCGCTCGACTCCCCTCTCGACCTCGCGGCCGAGTTCGTGCGATGGGAGTACGCGACCGCGCTCGTGGGACACCTCATGGGGATCGACCCGTTCGACCAGCCGGATGTCGCACGCGCCAAGTCCGCGACCGAGGCGATCCTGGCGGGGACTCTCGTCGCGCCGGCGACCGCCGCCGGCGATCCCGCGAGCGCGCTGCGCCCGGTGCTCGCCGCGGTCCGGCCGGGGGACTACCTCGCCGTCCTCGCCTACCTGCCGGATGACGACCATCTGCTCGCCCCGTTGCGCGACTCGTTGTCCGCCGCCGGCGCCTCTCTCGGCGTGGCGACATGCCTCGAGGTGGGCCCGCGCTACCTCCACTCCACCGGTCAGCTGCACAAGGGCGGCCCCGACGAAGGGGTCTTCATCGTCCTGACGACGCGCGACGCCACCGACGTCCCCGTCCCAGGCCGCGGATGGGGCTTGCGCGCGCTTTTTGGGGCGCAGGCGGACGGCGATCTCGCGACGCTCGCATCGCTCGGGCGAAGGGTGGCGCGCTTCGACCTCCAGGACGCCGACGCCGAGAACGTCGCCGGCTTCTCCCGCGCGCTCACCGAGGCGGCTCGAACGATCAGACCGTCACGATCCTGACGGTCACGTCGCCGTCCTCGACGAGAGCGAGCGCGATCGTCGGCAGCGCGTCGTCGGGGGGCCGGCTCGCCGAGCCGGGGTTCACGAAGATCACGCCGTGCGCGGACTCGATCTCCGCGACGTGCGTGTGCCCGGTGACGACGACGCGCACTCCGTCCGGCGCGCCACGTGCGGTCAGCCGGCCGCGGACGTGCCCGACCAGGAAGCGCACCCCGCCCAGCGTGACGTCCGCGACAGCCGGAAGCGCGCCCACCACGGGACCGGCGTCCATGTTGCCCCGCACGGCCGTCGTCGGAGCGATCGCCTCGAGCTCACCGAGCACCGCGGCCGAGCCGACATCGCCGGCATGCAGGATGTGGTCGACTCCCGCGAGCCGAGCGCTCGCTTCCCGAGAGAGCGAACCGTGCGTGTCGGAGACGATACCCACGCGCAGGGCCGGTCCGGCCATCAGAGACCGAGGGCCCGCTTCAGGGCCGGGACGCGCCTGCGGGAAGCCGGCACCTGCGTCGCCGCGGTGTCCTTCAGCGTCAGCAGGAGCGTCCCCCCGTACATCGGCACGACCTCCCGGACCCGCGACAGGTTGACCAGATAGCGCCTGTGCGCACGGAAGAACCCCCGCGATTCGAGCCGGGTCTCGAGCTGCGCCAGCGACAGGGTGGAAAGGTAGCGCCCCTCTTCCGTGAAGACGTATGAGTAGTCGTCGCGCGCCATGACGTAGTCGATGTCGCCGACGTCGAGCAACAACTTGCGCCCGCCTTTCTCGACGGGGACGCGGTCGATCACGCGCTGAGAGGCTTCTTCGGAAGGCGCAAGCCGCTCCAGCGCCTGGCGCAGCCTCCCGACGTCCACCGGCTTCATGAGGTAGTCGACCGCCGCGACCTCGAAGGCCCTGACCGCGTGCTCGCTGTACGCGGTGACGAAGACGACCGCCGGAGGACGGTCGAGGCCCGCGAGGACCTCGGCGAGCTGCATGCCCGAGAGCCCCGGCATGTCGATATCGAGGAAGATGACGTCGAAGGCCGTCGCCTTGATGAGCCGCAGCGCCTCCACGGCGCTGGCCGCCTCGCCTTCGACCCCCGCGCCGCCCGCCTCGCCCAGAAGGAAACGCAGCTCGCTGCGAGCCGGAGCTTCGTCGTCGACGATGAGGGCCTTCAGCATCTCATGCCTCACTCGCGGTCGCCGGGCCCAAGACGATTGAGAGGGTCACCGTGGTGCCGCCGCCGAACACGCTGGCGACGCTGATCCCGCTGCCCGGCCCGAAGTGGCCGCGCAATCTATCGTCCACGTTCTTGAGGGCGATGCCAAGTCCCTTGCCGTAGCCGGGTTCGAGCACGTGGGGCAGGCGCTCCTCCGGGATCCCGAGACCATCGTCGGCCACGCCGAGCGTGAGAAGCTCGCCTCTGCGCGAGGCGCTGATGCGTATCAGCAACGATCCCTCCGGCGGCATCCCGTGCTGCAGCGCATTCTCCACCACAGGCTGTAGCGCGAACGCGGGCACGAGGACGGGCAGCGTGTCTTCGGCGACATCCTCGACGACGCGGATGCGGTCGCCGAACCGCGCACGCTCGAAGCCGAGATAGGAGCGCGTGTACTCGAGCTCTCGGGCAAGGGTCACCATCTCGTCACCCGCCTCCAGCGTGCGGCGATAGAACGTCGCGAACTCCCGGAGCAGATGCCGCGCCTCGGCCGGGTCCGTGCGGATGAGCATGGCGATCGTGTTGATCGTGTTGAAGAGGAAGTGCGGGTTTATCTGCGCCTGAAGGGCCTTGAGCTCCATTCGGCACGCAAGCTCGGTCTGCCGCTCGAGCTCGGAGAGCTCGAGTTGCGTCGAGAGAAGGTAGGCGAGACCCTCCACCATCGTGACCTGCGTCTCGTTGAGCAGGCGCGGGGTGGTGTAGTAGAACTTGAGGGTGCCCGCGGGCCTGCCGCGCATCTCGAGCGGCACCACGATCGCCGCCGCCAGCATGCAGTCCCTCCTGGGGCAGCCGATCTCCTCCTTCGAAGAGAGTATGCGGTGCTCGTTGTGCTCGAGCGCCTCCCTCGTCGCCCTCGTGAGGATCGGCCCACCGATGGTGTGATGGTCCTCGCCGATCCCCGCGAAACCGAGCACCCTCTCCGTGTCGGTGATCGCGACGGCGTCCGCCTCACTCTCCAGATACGCGAGACGGCATACGGCGCCTGCCGTCTCTTCGTCGAGGCCCTTCCTCAAGTGCGCCAGGCTCTGGGTCGCGATGCGGAGGATCTGCTCCGACTGCATCGCGCGCAGATGGTCGGGACGCGAGGCGAAACGGGCGACGAGGGTGCCGGCGGCCACGACGAGGAGTCCGACGACCGCCGCGACGACGGCGTAGCGCGGCACCTCCACGACGAGCGAGGCCAGCGCGACGAGGCCGATGACGGTGGTGGCGCCGACGAGCGTCAGGTCGACGAAGACACTGCGGGAAGGGAGCGCGGCACGGATCCGCTCGAGCCGTCCGACGATCATCCCGGCCCCGGACCTTCATCGATGGGGAAGACCATCCGGCCGGCCATCTCGCGGAAGCCGGCGGCGGCGTACAGACGGCGCGAAGCCGCGTTGTCCGTCTGCGTGCACAACATCACGGAGACCGCCCCCGCTCGGGCCGAGTACGCTATCGCGTCACTGAGAAGCGCGCGCCCCACCCCGCGGTTGCGCGCGTCCGGACGGACGGCGAGACGGTTGACCATACCCTCGTCGGCCGTGACGGTGCACAGAGTATAGCCGATGAGCCCGCTGGCGCTCTCAGCCAGGGCGAGCCGCTCCTCCGCGACGTAGCGCATCAGATGCACGGCGTCGTAGCGCCAGAACAGGTCGAAGCACGAAGTGTCGAGATCGAGCAGGTCCGGCAGGTCCGCCGCCGTGCCGAGCCGGAGACCGACGCCCTCCGGCATCGAGAGTCCGGGCTTGTGGCGCCCAGGCCTGTCGAGACGCAGGGTGATCGTCCGCTGAGCGACCCGCATCCCCGCCGCGAGATACGGCCGCGCCGCGTCCTCACAGAGCAGGGGCCCCAGGAGCCGCCCGAGGCCCTGGGCGCGCGCCACCGCCCGCAGGTCCTCGACGGCGACGGCGACCCGACGTGGAGAACACCACAGACCCCGGATGGCCAGCAGGTCCAGGTGGTCGCGCCAGCGCTCGACGACGGCGGCCTCCCCGCGGGAGTTGACGCGGACGCGCCAAGGCGCCTCGCCGCGGAAGGTCTCGAACGCGGCCGAGTCCGGGAAGATACGCGCGGTGCGCGCCGCGTTCCAGACGGCCGGCAGATCCTCGTCGGAGGCCGGTCTCATCGATGCGCTCACCTAGCTCCCGCCGAGAGCTCTCCGAACGCGAGCCACAAGGCTGTCGCGAACATCATGACGCCGAAACCCGACCGGACCGAGCGTTCCCGAGCGGCCAGGGTGAGCCGCGCGCCGAGCAGCGCGCCGGGAACGACCCCCGCCGCGAGCTGGAGCGCGAGCCGGCCGTCGATGTGGCCCAGCAGCTGGTGCGCGATCGTGCCCGGCACCGCGAGGACCGCCACGGTCACAAGGCTCGTGCCGACGGCTCGCTTCATCGGGACGCCGAACCATCGGGTGAGCCCCGGTACGATGACGAACCCTCCGCCTAGACCGAGGAAGCCCGAGTAGAGTCCGGCGAGCATGCCTAGCGCGGCGATGCCGAGATGTCCCGGGGGCGTCTCTCCCTGGGGGACTCCCTCGACCACTCGCGCGCGAGAGTCGCCGCGCGCGATGTCGAGCGCCACCCAGGCGACGAACACGGCCGTCACGAGCATGACCGCCCTGCCGCCTACGAGAGAGGAGCACCAGGCGCCCACGAGAGACCCTCCCACGCCCCACATCCCCAAGGCAAGACCGAGGCGGACGTCAGCGTTCCCGTGGCGGGCGTGCGTGAGAGCGCCGACGAGCGCGCCTGGGATGATCACCGGCAGCGGCGTTCCCACCGCGACGAGTGCGGGACGCAGCAGGAGGAGACGGACGGCGGGCGTCGTGACGAGTCCGCCTCCGACACCGAACGCCCCAGAGAGGACCCCGGAGACGAAGCCGACGGCGACCGCCGGCCAGATCCCGCCCACGCGGCTCAGTGACCCCTGACCGGCGGGAAGCGACCGGTGATCGCCGTGCGGTCCATGCGCCGTTCGCCGGTGAAGAGCGACTTGAGCGCCACGTCCTCCCACAAGCGATCCATCATGATGGGCCAGCGCCGCTGGAAGGAGAAGTAGTTGTCGCAGTTCGCACGGGCGTACGCACTCGCGTCGGCGAGAGCTTCCCGCGCGATGCGCAGGTACTCCCTGGGCTCCTGCCCGGAGATGGCGCGCATCAGCGCCGTGGCGACGGATCGCCACACCACCGACGAGCCCATGAACTCCCCGGGGTACGGCTCGAGCGACTCGGCCGATACGGGCCGCAGGTCGACCTGGGATTTCGCGAACTCGATCTTACGGTGCGCGTAGATGAACCGATAGACGTCGCGCCTGAACGCCGCGGCCTCGCTGGGGCGGTCCGGGGGCTGGTGGATGATGGCCCAGTCCCCGTCGAGGAAGACGTCCGCGCCGTGCATGCGCGCGTTGATGACGTAGTCGACGTCCTCCCCCCGCTGGACCCACGGGTCGAACGAGACATTGCAGTACATGTCGCGGTGGAGCGCGAGGCAGCCGCCGAACGCGACCGTGCTGGGCTTGATGCGCGGAGGCGAAGCGACGACGGCGAGCGCGCCGTTGAGCGCGTCCGCCTGACGCCAGAACATGTCGGCCCAGTGGGGTTCGTCGTGACGCTGGTACTGCCCCTCCGAGTCCACGTAGTACCCGCTCTTCGCCAGTATCGGCCGGCCGGCCTCGTCGCGGCTGCCCAGCCCCGCCATCGCGTGCGCCAGGAACGACTCGTCGATGACGATCTGGTCGTCGTCGACGAAGACGACGCCCTCCGAGCCGAGGACCGCCGCCACGAGCAACCCGACGTCGCGCACCGCGCCGTAGCCCGCGAGACCGAGCCCCGACAGCATGTCGGAGAACTCGAGTTGTTCGAGTCGGCGATGGAGTGAGCCGAGCTCGGCGGGCCCGAAAAGCAGGGAGTCGATGCCGGGGAAATCCGCGAGGATGTCCCGCACGCGATCCTCAGCCTCGTGCTCGACGGAAGCCTCGGTCGCCGCGACGATGACGACCACCTTGTCGAGTCCTCGAACGCCGTCGAGAGAACGGAGGCAGTCGGATAGCGTGCTCTTGCCGTCCACCGGGGTAGGGTGGTCGTAGGTGATGGCGTTGGGCGCGGGACGTCCGCGCACCTTCGTCCAGAACGTCGGGATGATCACGCAGGGGCTACTCAAGGGCGTCCGTCCTCCGTCGGCGTCGTCGCGGCCATTCCGGGAGCCGCGAGCGCCTCAACATCATACCGCAGCGGCGTCGGGGTCACCCTTCGATCCCGAGCCCGCGCCCGCATCCCGAGCACGCTCCGCCGGTCACGGCCGCATCCTCCACGCGATACCCGTCACGCCTCAACGCCACGGCGCCGCATCCCGGGCAGACAGTGTCCTCGCCGCCCGGCTCCGAGACGTTGCCCAGGTAGACGAAGTCCAACCCTTCCTCCCGTCCGATCTCCCGCGCGCGCCGCAGCGTCTTGGGCGGCGTCGGTTCGAGATGCGACAGCTCCAGGTATGGGAAGAACCGCGTGACGTGCCACGGAGTACCGGGCCCGAGACGGTCGTGGATCCAAGCCGCGATCGAGCGTAGGGTCTCCTCGTCGTCGTTGATCGTGGGGACGACGTTCGTCACGACCTCGACGTGCATGCCCCAGACGGACTTCGCGCGCTCGGCCATCTCGAAGACGGGCTTCGGCGAGGGCACCTTGCACAACTTCCGGTAGGTGGCGTCGCTGATGCCCTTGACGTCGACGCGCCAGACGTCGATCGCCGAGCCGAACAGGTCGAGGCCCGCCTCGGTCACATAGCCGTTCGTCACCATGACCGTGTAGAGACCCGCATCCTTGCACTCTCGCGACACGTCGAGCACGTACTCCGCCCAGATGACGGGCTCGTTGTACGTGAAGGCCACACCCCGGCAGCCGTGACGGAGCGCGAGCGGCACCACCTCCGCGACGGGGAGGTCTTCGAGTTCTCCGGCGCGGCCGGCATCGCCCGGCGTCGCCCGGCTGATGCTCCAGTTCTGACAGTGCAGGCAGCGCATCGTGCAACCGACGCTGCCGAGCGAGAGGGCGGACGTGCCCGGATGGAAGTGGAAGACCGGCTTCTTCTCGATGGGGTCGACCGCGACCGACGAGACCTTGCCGTACGTGAGCGCCCACAGGACGCCGTCCCGGTTCTCCCGCACCCCGCAGACTCCCCGTGAGCCGTCGGCTATCCTGCACGCGTGGGGACAGAGCAGACAGCGGATCCGCTCGCCTTCACTCGTCCAAAGCAGCGCCTCGCGCATGGTCGCCTCCCCCTCCCCGTTCATTCCCCGGGGAGGCGGACCCGGCCTCGTCTCCCAGCAGACGGCCGATCCCCAGCCTGTCGAGCGCGACGAGCAGCGGCCATCCGAGCCCGTAGACCACGGCGGCCTCCCCGATGCCGACCGCGATCACGCCGAATGCGTACATCGCGGGCCAGCTGCCCTCGATGCTCGTCCCGACGAACGGCAGCGTGTAGAAGCCCAGGCCCCGAAGGAGGAACGGCAGGTATGCCGGAACGATGAGGGCGTTCGCGACGACCGGCCCCGCTAGCGCGAGCGCCCGGCGGCGGCGGAAGCGCCAGGTCCACGCGGCGCCGGCGAGAGTGCCCAGCGAGCCGAAGACCACGTCGAGTAGGGCGACCGGGCCCACCTGCGTGAACATGAAGGCGTTCGCGGCGACCGCGCCGAGCCAGAGGCCGGGGACGGCCGAAGGGGTGAGCACCGCGATGACGGTGACCGCCTCACTCGCGCGGAACTGGACCGGTCCCCATCCGAGTTGTCCGGGCAACTGAAGGACGAGCAGCGTGAGGGCGGCGTAGACCGCGGCGATGAGACCGGCTCGAGCGATATGCCTCGTGGTGACCATCCGGGTATGCTAGCACACCCGACGAAGGGTCAGGACGGCAGTCCGTGACCGTCGCGCGCCTCTCCTGCTCCCCGGACGTGGTCCGCGAACAGTCCCGTCGCGGCGACTCCGGCCCGATGGTCGAGCACGGCGAGGAAGGCGCGCACGACATCGGGGTCGAACTGGGTCCCCGCGCCCGCCTCCAGCTCGATGCGGGCAGCCGAGACGGGCATAGCCGACCGGAAGGTACGGACGGACGTTATCGCGTCGAAGGAGTCGGCGACTGCGAGGATGCGCGCCAGCAGGGGGACGGCTCTTCCCGCGAGACCGGACGGGTAACCCGTCCCGTCCCAACGCTCGTGGTGGTGCATGATGACTGGCGTGACCGCACCGAGGAACTCGATCTGGTCGACGATGCTCGCCCCGATCTCCGCGTGACGCCTGACGTGAGCCATCTCGTCGTCTGTGAGGCGCGTCGGCTTGAGGAGTATCTCCTCGCTCACGCCTATCTTCCCGATGTCGTGGAGCAGACCGGCGAAACGCAGGACCTCGATGTCGTCGTAGGGTAGGCCCAGCTCCTCGCCTATCGCCATCGCGTAGTCCATGACGCGATCGGAGTGCCCGCGCTGGAAGCGCTCGTTCACGTCGAGCGTCGCCGACAGCGCGGTGATCGTCTTCGTCATGTCGTCGCGCATGCGGCGGAAGAGGGACGCCTTCTCGAGGGCGACGGACGCGTGCGAAGCGATGCCGGTCAGGAGTCGCACGTCCCGATAGCCGAACGAACCAGCGGTGGCGTCGGCGATGAAGAGACGTCCGATGAGGATGCCCTTCGCCGTGATGTCCGCCGTGACCACCGACCAGTCCCCCTGCGCCTCCTCGCTCTCGACGAGGCCTCCGCCGGCCGAATGGAATGTCACGTCGCCCGCATCGGGTGCCGCGGCGTCGGAGAGCGCCTCGGCGAGAACGGTCTGGACGTCCCCTTGCGTGACCTGACGGCGCAGGCTCACGTGACGCTCCTCGATACCCCAGCCGAAAAGGACGATGCCGCTCATGTCGCGGTCGAAGGTGTTGTCCACGACGCTCGACAGGAGCGAGACGATGCGCTCCACGTCGATGGTCGCCCCTAGGCTCGCGCCCACGGCGTTGAGCTCCATGAGTTCGACGAGCATGCCCCCGCCCTCGACCTGGGTGTCGAGACCGTCGATCGCGGCGCCGGCGAATTGGCCGAACCGCTCCACGAGCACGAGGTCGCCCGAGCGGACGGGGCCCGCCGACGCGGGTACCTCGAGACTCAGGACGCCGACCACCCGGTCCCCGGCGCGCAACGGGACATGGATCGCGGAGCCGGTGCGACCCGTACCGGCCGCCGACGGTACCGCGTCCCGGCCGCTGATGACCACGGAGCGACCGGTGGAGACGACATGCCCCGGCGTACCCTCGTCGAGCGCCTCGCGCCCGCCCAGACTCGCCGGGTCCCAAGTCCCCGTTACAGCGACCGTCTCCAGTTCGCCGGTCTCGGGACGCACGATCGAGAGAGCGCCACCCGTCGCGTCGACGAGCGTCCGGGCGCGCTCCAGCATCACTCGCGGGAGCGACTCGACGTCGAGCCTGGCGCTCTCGATGTCGCGACGCGCGGCGAAGAGCGCTTCGAGTTCGCGGATCCTCACATCACGGTCCGCGCCCGACAGCGCGTTCGCGATGATCGTCTGCGCCTGCGACACCACGAGACGCACGACGGAGTCGACACGGCGCTTGCCGAGGACGGGTACCGACCTGACGGCGGAACGCGCTACGCCGGGCGTCACCCCGCGAGCGATCATGCGCTGGACGAGGGCGGGGCGGTCCTTCGCAGCGTGCACGAAGCCGCACACCCGGACGTGGCACACGGCCCGGCCATCGACCACGAGCGGCGTGAGCATGACAGGGAGTCCCGCGCGGCAGGTCACTCGACCCGTACGGGTGAGGTCGACGCCGACGACGTCCATGGCGCAGCCGAGACCGACCGACGACGATCCGTCCTCGCCGAGCAGATGGCAGAAGGCGCCGACGGGGCCGAGGTAACCTATGGTGGGTGATTCGAGATCCAACACTGTGACGCTGACACCGAGCGCTTCGAAGAGCGCATCGGCGGTCTGCCGCCACGCCGCTGAGGTGAAGGTGCCTCTCACCACGTCCGCTTCGCTGCCCACCAGGATCCTCTCGAACCGCCGGACATACTACTTCGATGTTTTATCGGCAGTTCTCGGCAGGCCGACGATGGGAAGGCGACGCGCGGTCTCCTCTTCGGACCAGCGGTCATGCATGACGACGGGCGGTCACTGCGGTCGCGGCGACGGTCAGACGATGGCCCCCGGGAGCGAGACGGTGAACGTCGTCCCCTCGTCCAACGCGCTCACGACCTCGATCGTCCCGCCACTCGACTCTATCGCCAGCTTCGCGATCGCAAGACCCAGACCGAAGCCCCCGGTGTCCTTCGAACGCGACGCATCGCTCCGGTAGAAGCGTTCGAAGATGTAGGGCAGGTCGTCCGGCGGGATGCCGACGCCGGTGTCCGATACCCGTACGACCACCCGGTCGTCGACCCTCGCGGTGGTCATGCTCACCGAGCCGCCGGGCGAGGTGTACTTGCAAGCGTTGTCGACGAGCACCGAGAGCGCCTCTTCGATGCGTTCGGGATCGCCCATGAGCACGAGCGGTTCCCCGCCCGGTCCCCCGATGGCAAGGGCCTTGCCGGAGTAGAGGCCGGAGGCCGAACTCAGCACGGCACGGCACACCGCGTTCACATCGAAACGTATCGCCCTTGGCGGCGGCCCGCTCTCCCCGCGGATCGCCGCAAGCAGATCTCGGGTCAGTCTCATCATGCGTCCGGACTCCCGGTCGAGCGCGTCCAGCGCCTCTGCCCGCAGTTCCGGGTCGTCCGCGGCCCACTTCCTCAGGATGTTCACGTAGCCCCGGATCCCGGCGACCGGTGTCGCGAGTTCGTGGGACGCGTCGGCGACGAACCGCGTCTGGGCCCCCGCGCGTTGTCGGAGACGATCGATGAGCCGGTTGAGCGAGCGGGAGAGCTCGCCGATCTCGTTCCGGCCCGATTGGGGAAGGTGCACGTCCAACTGACCTGCGTCCACGCTGTCGGCGGCGATGCGGAGATCGTCGATGAGCCCGAGGACCCAGCCCGTGCTGAGCTGCATCATCATCACTGCCGCGAGCATAGTGGTCAGGGCGACAGCCGCCATCGGGCGCCGGATGGCGTCGATCGTGGCCTCTTCGCGGACCGGGAAGTAGATCACGTCGAGGACGCCGTATCTGCCGTCCGGGAACCGGACAGGGACGTGTACCGCGTACACCCCCAGATCCGCGGAGCCGAACATGCCCGACAGGACGCTCCCGGCACGTGTACGTGTCTGGAGGACGCGGTGGCGACGCAGAGTCTCCGCGCGTTCCGAACCCAGAGGCAGGACCGCCCTGCTCGCCGAGAACCAGACCGGTACCAGGCCCTCGTCGTAGACGGCGAACGCGCCTTCCGCGTACCGGGAGGTCCCGAACATCTCCGGGATGGACCTGAAGAAGCGCCGCCGTGCCTCGCGATCCCGCACGGCGCCCGTGAGCCCCTCCTGCGCCGCCGAGAGCTTGGCGTTCGTCGCCTGGAGCTGGACTTCCTCGGCAGCCTGCCGGGAGAGTTGGGCGACGGTATCGAACGCCACTCCGGACATCCCCTCCGCCACGACGACGTACGTCGTGACCGAGACGGCGCCCACGAGGAGGACGGCGAACATGACCGCCAGCAGGAAGATGCGCGCGCGGAACGAGGTGAGATGCATCAGATCATCGGGTGAAGAAGTACCCGACACCCCGGATGGTCTGGATCACCGAGTTGTCGGTGTCGCCTATCTTGCCCCGCAAGTGGCAGACGAACACCTCGATGACGTTGCTGTCGCTCACCCTCTGGCCGCCCCAGACCTCCTCGAGGATCTCCTCGCGGCTCACGATGCGCCCGGCGTTCCCGACGAGATACGCGAGGAGGTCGAATTCCCGCGCGGTCAGGTCGAGCGAGAGACCGTCAAGGCTCGCCTTGCGCGCCAGCGGATCGACCTCCACACCCGCGGCCCTGAGCACCGACCTGTCGCGAGTGGAGTCGGTGCGCTTCAGCAGAGCTCCGACCCGCGATAGCAGCTCCCTCATCTCGAAGGGCTTCCGCAAGTAGTCGTCGGCGCCGGCCTCGAACCCGTCGACCACATCGCCCGTCTCCGCACGCGCGGTCAGCATGAGGATCGGCAGGTCCGGATCGGTCTCCCGGATCGCGCGGGCGACCTCGAGCCCGTCCAGGCCAGGCAGCATGAGATCGAGCACGACAAGGTCCGGACGCGCCGCGGAAACGGCCTCGAGCGCGGCGGGTCCGTCAGCCGAGCGGCGAACGGAGAAGCCGGCATGCTCGAGTTCGAGCTCGACGAAACGCGCGATGGTCGCGTCGTCCTCGACGATAAGGATCTCCGCCTCGCCCATGCAGCCTCCCGTGCCCTACGCGCCATGTCCCTGCGGTCAAGGACCCTTCACCAATGGTACCCCACAGCGCCGCCGTCCACAGTCCCCTCGGCGGCTACCTCAGGAGCAGTTCGGCGATCTGGACCGCGTTCAAGGCGGCGCCCTTGCGAAGCTGATCGGCGACGACCCACATCGACAGCCCGTGCTCCACGGTGGGGTCGACGCGGAGCCTGCCCACATACGTATCGTCGGTCCCCTCGAGCAGCGCCGGCATCGGATAGGCTTTTGTGCCCGGATCGTCGAGGACCGTCACTCCCTCGGCGGCCTCAAGCGCGGCTCTGGCTTCGTCGATGCCGACGTGCCCGTGGAACTCGACGTCGATCGCTTCCGAGTGGCATCGCAGAACGGGGACGCGCACGCAGGTCGCGTGGACCGCGAGATCGGGCGCGTGCATGATCTTCTTCGTCTCGACGACCATCTTCCACTCTTCTTTCGTGGAGCCGTCATCGAGGAAGACGTCGATGTGGGGGATGCAGTTGAACGCGATGCGATGCGCGAACTCGCGGACCTGAAGCGGCCGGCCCTCGAGGAAGTCGCCCGACTGCCCGTAGAGTTCGTCCATGGCGGCCTGCCCGGCACCCGAGGCCGCCTGGTAGGTGGCGACGACGACGCGACGGATCGGCGCGAGAGCGTGCAACGGAGCGAGCGCGACGACCATCTGGATCGTCGAGCAGTTCGGGTTCGCTATCACCCCGGAATGGAGTGAGGCGTCGCCGGGGTTGACCTCGGGCACGACGAGCGGCACGTCGTCGTCCATGCGGAAGGCGGACGAGTTGTCGATCATGACGCAACCCGACTCCACGACCGCGTCGCGCAGCTCCTTGCTCACCGACGCCCCGGCCGAGAACAGCGCGATATCGACACTCGCGAACGAGGCGGGCGTCATCTCCTCGACGGCGAGCTCTCCTCCGGCGAACGGGAGTCGGCGTCCCGCCGAGCGGGACGACGCGAGCGCGACGACGCGCGACGCGGGAAAGCCGCGCTGTTCGAGCACGGCGAGCATCTCGGTGCCCACCGCGCCGGTCGCTCCCGCGACGGCGACGACGGGACGTTCGGGCATGAGCTTGTCCCAGGACATCTAGCTGCCCTCCCTCGGCGCCGCCGGTGAGAACTCGGCGCGAACGGCCTCCCCTTCGAGCCCGAAGGCCGCATGCAGAGCTCGCACGGCCGCCTCCACCATGTCACCCGCGATGACGCATGAGATGCGTATCGAGGATGTCGAGATCATGTCGAGGTTCACACCCGCGTCCGCGAGCGTCTGGAACATCTTCGCGGCGACCCCGGGATGGGTCTTCATCCCCGCGCCGACGAGCGAGACCTTGGCGATGGACTCGTCGACCGACCAGTCCCGAGCACCGATCTCGGCGACCGTCAGCTCGACGGCCCGCCTCGCGCGAACGAGGTCCTCCTTCGGCGTGGTGAAGGAGATATCGGTCGTCCCGTCCTCGGAGACGTTCTGGATGATCATGTCCACGTTCACGTTGTGCTCGGCCAGACGCGTGAACACGTCCGCGGCCACGCCGGGACGGTCCGGCACGTCGCGGACCGTGACCTTGGCCTCGGAGGTGTCGTGCGTGACCCCGGAGATGATCGCTTCTTCCATCGACCCGTCAGCCTCCTTGACGATCGTGCCCGGCTCCTTGTTGAAGCTCGAGCGGACGTGGATGGTGACGCCGTGGTTCCGGGCGAACTCGACGCTGCGCAGCTGCAGCACGCGCGCGCCCGTCGCGGCCATCTCCAGCATCTCCTCGTACGAGACCCGCTCGAGCTTGCGCGCGGTCGCCACGATGCGAGGGTCCGCCGTGTACACGCCGTCGACGTCCGTGTAGATCTCGCACACGTCCGCCGAGAGTCCAGCGGCGACCGCGACGGCGGTGGTGTCGGAGCCGCCGCGCCCGAGCGTCGTGATCTCACCGTCCTCGGTAAGCCCCTGGAATCCGGCGACGATGACGATCCTGCCGTCGTCGAGGGCCTCGAGCACCCGATCCGCTCGCACGGCTTGGATCCGGGCCTTCGTGTGGCTCGCGTCCGAGACGATCCCGGCCTGCGCGCCGGTGAGCGAGATCGCTTCGTGGCCGAGCGAGTGGATCGCCATGGCCAGCAGCGCGATGGTGACCTGCTCGCCCGTCGCGAGAAGCATGTCCATCTCGCGTTCGGGCGGCATGGAGCTGATCGCGCCGGCGAGTTCGAGAAGCTCGTCGGTGACGTCCCCCATCGCCGACACGACCGCCACGACTCGATCGCCGCGCTCCTTCGCCTCGATGAGGCGTCGCGCGACCGCCAGGATGCGGTCGGTCGTCCCGACCGACGAACCGCCGTACTTCTGGACGACGAGCGCCATCGCCCCTCCAGCGTCGACATGCCTCAGCGGCGCCTTTCGGCGCCGTCGTGGGGGATAGTGTACCAGGTCACACGGAGACGTAGAGGTCGAGCACCCGCGCGAGCACGCGCATCCTCTCGGACAGCCCCGTGAGCGCCTCCTGGTAGAAGTGGTCGACGAGGCTGCGGCCAGAGGTCCGCTCCATCGATGCGGTGATGTGGTGCACCGTGGCGCGCATGCCCGCGAGTTCGGCTTCGGGGCTGACCGCTTCCGTGCGGACGTAGAGATGACCCGACTCGAACGAGTACGGAAGGTCCTCGCGCCCAAAGAACGCGTTGAGCTCGGCTTCGAGGTTCGTCGCGAGACGAGGCCCGCCGAGCCGGCGGAAGCTGTTGACCATGCCGTCGCATATCGCGACGAAGATCGCGCGCGCCTCGTCCGGCTGCACGTCCTCCGTCTCGGGAAGGAGCCCGAACTCGATCTCGCCGGGACTCTCCTCGAGCACGGAGATGAAGGCCTCGGCGACCCGCGGGTCGAAGTGGCTGCCGGAGCACCGCCGGAGCTCGACGATGGCCTCTTCGCGCGAACGGCCGGGACGATAGGGCCGGTCGGCGGTCATCGCCTCGTACGCGTCCGCGACAGTCAGGATCCGGGCGAGCAGGGGGATCTCCTCCCCCTTCAGCCCCGCCGGATAGCCGGACCCGTCCCAGTGCTCGTGGTGGTGGCGCACGACCGGCGCGATGGGCCAAGGGAAGGCGACCGGCCGCAGGATGTTCGCGCCGATGAGAGGATGATGGCGCATCTGCCCCATCTCGGGCGCGGAGAGGCGCCCCGGCTTGAGAAGTATCTCCTCGCGGATGCCGATCTTCCCGATGTCGTGGAGGTACGCGGCCATCTCGAGCGCCGTCCTCTGCTCGGTCGACAACTCGAGCCGTTCCGCGATAGCCATGGCGTACGTGGCGACCTTGTCCGAGTGACCTCGCGTGTACGGGTCCTTGGCGTCGACGGCCGCCGCGAGCGATCGGACCGTCGCCAGATAGGCTTCCTGCAGGCTCGAGAAGAGGTCGATGTTGCCGACCGCGATCGTCACGTGGTTCGCGATCGTCGAGAGCAGTCGCACGTCGTCGCTGCTGAACCGGAACGTCCGGTCGTGCGTGCCTACCGTAATCGCACCGACCGTCCCCTCCCCCGAGATGAGGGGCACGCAGAGCGCGGCGAGCGCACCGGAGACGGTGTCCACCTGCTGTCCTTCGCCACTCGCCGGCGGGTTGAAGATGAGCGGGCGACCTTCTCGTATCACCCATTCCGCCATGGAGGAACGCACGGCGCGCTCGTCGGCCTGCGACTGGCCCGGCCCGCGCCAGGCGCGCAGCGATATCCGGCTGGTCTCCTTGTCGCGCAGCGTGACGTAGCCGAGTTCGATGTTGAAGATGCGCATCGTGGAGTCGAGCACGGAATCGAGGAGCACGTCGAGATCGAGCGTCGAACCGAGCGAACGGCTGATCTCGTACAGCGTGGCAAGCTCGAGGACCTTCTTCGTGAGGACCTCTGTCCGGTTGCGCAACGACTCCGTCATCTGATCGAAGCTCTCGGCCAGCTGCGTGAGTTCGTTGCCGCCGGGGATCTCGACGCGACTCGAGAAGTCGCCGTCGGCGACACGCCGCGCGCTCTGTGTCAGGAGCACGAGCGGGTCCGAGATCCGCCGCGCGACCCACCAGCCGAGACCGACGAGCACGAGGATGGCGAAGACGGACCACATCAAGATGAGCCGCGTCGTGGTGGCCCTCGTCTGCTCGCTCACGTCGGTCCTGACGAAGGCGACGAGATAGCCCTCTCCGCCGGTCGGATCGCCGGGTATCGTGACCCTCTGCGCCCAGACCCGCATGTCCCGACCCTCCACGCGCAGGTCCGCGCTGGGCGATCCACCGCGTCGTGAGGCCGCGATCGCCTCCCGGGCCGGAAGGTCCAGACCCTCCATGATCGAGCGAAGCGCGGAAGAAGACTCGACCGTGCAGGCGACCCGCTTACCCGAGGGCCCGAAGAAGCAGAAGTCGGCAGCGGAACCGCGCGACACGGAGCGCAGGAAGGCGTCGTCGATGACCGTGGACAGAGCGAGGACGTGGACGTTGCCCCCGGGCTCGCTCACGGGCTGGAGCGCGGTCAGCGTCACTCGTCCCGCGACCTCGGTGAGGACGGGGTGGCGCATGGATCGCACGGCCCATCGGCGGGTGCGGCTGCTGAACGGGTGCTGGCCCGGCAACACCCCGAGCCGCCCGGTCACCGCCAAGACCCGGCCGTCCTCGTCGACGACCATCAGACTGTCCGCCCGGAGCGCGGCGTTGGACAGGACGAGTTCTCCGGTCACCCTCCCGGCATCGCCGGCTACGACTCCGGTCACCAGCCTCGGGTTCTCCGCGGCGAGCGTCGCGCTGCGCATCAGGTCGTCGGTCCGGGACTGGATGCGGGCCACCACGTTGCCGGTGGTGGAGTGTGCGGCCTGGTCGACCCACTGGTCGATGACCCGGGACAACAGGATCACCGCGACGAGGGTGGCGATGAATCCGACGATCGCCGCCACGATGACGAGGGGCGCGATGATCTGGTTGTGGAGGTGCTTGCCGAATAGCCGCGAAAGCATGGCTGCCCGATCAGCGCCGCGCGGGCACGAAGCCGACTCGCTCCATCAGCGCCGCCGCCTCAACACCTGAGGCCCAGGCCAGGAACCGGTCCGCCCCGTCGCTCGCGTCCGTGCGCGCGACGACACCGAGCGGCCGGACCACTCGATACGCACCGCTCTCGATGTTGGCGACGGTCGGCGCCACTCCGTCGAGCGTCAGGTAGTCGACCGAGACGTTCTGGGAGAGTCCGTAACCCAGGGAGAAGTAGCCTATCGCACCCGGGGTCGTCTGGAGGCCCTCGATCATGTCGCTCTCGTAGTAGAGATCGACGGCGCGAGGTGTGACGTCGAGGTCCGACCCGAGCACGTACTTCCGGAGGATGATCTTCGCCGATTCGTCCTCGTTGCGGTCGAGTACCGTGATCGGCAGGTCGGCTCCGCCGAGTTCCTTCCAGTTGGCGAACCTGCCGGAGTAGATCTCGCGGACCTGCTGAGTGGTGACTCCCCGAACGCCGACCGAGGGGTGGACCGCGATCGCCAGACCGTCGTTGGAGAGGAGCACGTACCTCAGGTGAAGCCCGCGCTCGTCCTTCGTGAGTTCGCGCGAGACGGCGCCGATCTCGAGGTCGCCCGCGACCACGCCCTTCACGCCGCCCCCGGAGTGCAGACCTGGAAGGTAGACGAAGCTGACGTCGCCCCCCGGCACGACGCGAGAGTAGCTGTCCGTGAGGAGACGCAGAAGGGGGAGGGCCGTACCCGAACCCGACACGCGCAACCGTTCGATCCGCCCGGTCGGCTTGCTCTGGGAGGAGACCGCGTCGCCCTTGCGAGCGCACGACACGGGGCCGAGACCGAGCGCGACGGCGACCACGACGATGAGGACGAGACGACATTGGCTGCGCACTAGCACACACTCCCTCCGGCACCGGGCGACTTGCCCGGCTTCCCAAGTGTAACCGCGGAGGGCCTCCCGGGTAATCCCCGAAGGCCCTCCGTGACCACTATCTCGATGTCCTGAGGTCAGGCGCACTCGCATCGGCGCTGCACGTACTCCCAGTACCGGTCCACGTCCGCCTGTACCGCCGCGAGGACTCCGGCGTTCTCTGGCGTGAAGAGATGCTTGAACCGCCCCTGTGGCTTGAGGAACTCCTCGACCGGCTTCCGGTTCGCCACCTTGACGGTCTGGCGCCACGCGCCGTCCTCGACCTCGAAGAGAGGCCAGAACCCTGTCTGCACCGCGAGTTTCGCGATCTCGACGGTCTTGTCATAGCCGATGCGCCAGCCCCGTGGACACGGGGCGAAGACGTTGAGGAACGCCGGTCCCTCGACCGCGAAAGCCTTGGCGGCCTTGTCGGTGAGGTCCTTCCAGTGGCTGATCGACGCCTGGGCCGCGTACGGGACCCCGTGAGCGGCGATGATGGATGTGAGGTCCTTGCGGCGCTGCATCTTGCCGGCCTGCGCCTTTCCCACCTCTGCGGTCGTCGCCCACGCACCGCGCGGCGTCGCCGACGAGCGCTGGATGCCGGTGTTCATGTACGCGCCGTTGTCGTAGCAGACGTACACCATGTCGTGTCCGCGCTCCATGGCGCCCGACAGCGACTGCAAGCCGATATCGTACGTCCCGCCGTCTCCGCCGAAAGCCACGAACTTCACCCGCTTGTCTCCGGGTATCTTCCCAGCGCGCTTGAGCCCACGGAACGCCGCCTCCACGCCGGACACGGTCGCCGCGGAGTTCTCGAACGCGTTGTGGATGAACGGGGTCTTCCACGACGAGTAGGGATAGATCGTCGTGGAGACCTCGAGACAGCCTGTCGCGCAGCCGACGACGATAGGGTCCTCGCCGGCGCCGAGGAGTACCTGCCTCACTGCGATCGAGGCGCCGCAGCCTGCACAGAGCCGGTGGCCGCCGGCGAGGCGGTCCTCGCGATGCGTCAGTTCCTTGAGATTCGCCACCGCGTCCTCCTATCGGATGCCAAGGTAGGTGATACCGGACGGGACGGCCGCACCCTCGGCTATGTCGGTCAGGTCGCCATAGACACGCTCAAGGAGGTCGAGGCGCACGTCGGAGCCGCCAAGCCCGTAGACGTAGTCCACGACAGGCACGCGGGACGACGTGTCGTAGAGGGCGCTGCGCGTCTCGAGGAAGAGCGGCCCTCCCTCGGCACCGAACGACTCCGCGCGATCGAGCACCGCGACGGCTTTGCATCCCGCGAGAGCCGCCGCGAGTTCGGCGACCGGGAACGGACGGAAGCAGCGGACCTTCACGACGCCCGCCTTCACCCCGCGCTCGCGCGCGGCGCGTGCGACATGCCGCACGTTGCCGGCCGTGGAACCGATCACGACCACGGCCACTTCGGCGTCGTCCATGCCCCAAGTCTCGATGAGGCCGAACGGACGTCCGGAGAGCTTCGCGAACTCCGCGCCGACCTGCTCGATGACGCCCTTGGAGCGGTCGATCGCGTTGCGCTGCGCCTTCTTGAACTCGAAGTACGGCCCGCCGAGTCCGGCGAAGGCGCCGTGGGCCACCGGGGCATCGATGTCGAGCAGCGCGTTCTCGGGCCGGTACTCTCCCACGAACGTCGCGACGGACTCGTCGTCCATGACCTGCGCGCGATCGATGGAATGCGTCGTGATGAAACCGTCGAGACAGCTCATGACCGGGAGCAGCACGTCGGGATGCTCGGCGACCCTCACCGCCATGATCGTGTTGTCGTAGGCCTCCTGGGCGTCCTCCGCGAAGAGCATCACCCAGCCCGAGTCGCGGGCGCCCATGGCGTCCGAATGGTCGCAGTGGATGTTGATCGGCGCGGACAGAGCGCGGTTCGCGTTCGCCATGACGATGGGCAACCGCATCCCCGCCGCGATGTAGAGCTCCTCCCACATGAGCGCGAGACCCTGAGAGGACGTCGCGGTCATGACGCGCGCGCCCGCCGCCGAAGCGCCGACGCACGCGCTCATCGCGGAGTGTTCGGACTCCACGGTGACGTACTCGGTGTGGACCCTGCCTTGGGCGACGAACTTCGCATACTCCTCGACGATGGTCGTCTGGGGCGTGATGGGATATGCCGCCATCACGTCGGGCGCACACTGCCGCATGGCCTCGGCGACCAGGATGTTCCCGGTGACGGCGAGGGTCTTCTGCGTCGGCATCTACTTCACCTCCGGGAGTTCGCAACCCTCAGGCACCATCGTGATGGCGTCCGACGGGCACTCGTTGGCGCAGACCCCGCATCCCTTGCAGTGATCGTAGTCGAAGGTCGTGACCTTCTCGCCGGCGACGGCGATCGACGAGTCGGGGCACCATATCCAGCACAGCAGGCACTGCGTGCACTTGTCGTCGTCACGGACGGGGCGCGAACTCCGCCAGCCGCCGGTGACGTAGTCCTTCGAGTTCCCCGCCTCCGGGATGACCGCGCCGCGAGGGAAGTCCTCGGCCTTCCAGGATCCGATCTTCGAGATGTCCCAGCTCACGCTACCTGCACCTCCTCGAAGGCCCGGGTGACCGATGCGACGTTCGCCTCGATGACCTCCTGGGAGAACTTCTTGCCGAAGGACTTCACCATGTGGTCGCGGACCTGATCGAGAGTGAAGATGCCGGTCGCCTTGGCGAGAGCGCCGATCATCGGCGTGTTCGGCATGTCCCGCTTGAGCGTCTCGTTCGCGATGCCCGACGCGTCGACGCACGCCACGCGCTTGTCGTCGCCGAGACGGAGCGCCGCACGCAGCGCAGAGGGGGGACTGCACGTGTTCACGATCACGACACCGCCATCGGCGAGCCCGCCGGCGACGTCGACGATCGTGAGCAGTGTCTCGTCGAGGACCACGACCACGTCCGGGTGTTCGATGTTGTTGTGGATCTCGATCGGCACTTCGCTGATGCGCGTGAACGCCTGGATCGGCGCGCCCATCCGCTCCGGGCCGTACTCGGGCATCGCCTGCAGATACCAGTCGAGGTCGAGCGCTGTCTCCGCGACGAGCTTCGCGGCCGTCACCGCTCCCTGACCGGCGCGCGCATGCCAACGGATCTCCGTCAGCTGCTGCATCCTCTCCCCTTCCTTCGGTACGGTCCTCAGACGACGGCACCCGGAGACAAAGCTCCCACAGGCGCGGCGTCGGGTCTCAACAGGATAGGGCCGACCTCCGCGCGGGCACGGCCTGCCACCGCGGCGGCGCGGTAAGCGGCGCGTATCGTCGGTGAACGGTAGACAGAGTATTCCAGCAAGTCCCGCTCACATCTCCCGCCGCGCCTCGATGGCCCTCCCGAGCGTGACTTCGTCGGCGAACTCGAGGTCCCCGCCGACGGGCAGACCCGACGCGATCCGAGTCACTCGCACCCCCAGCGGTTTGATCAGTCGCGCGATGTAGAGCGCCGTCGTCTCGCCTTCGACGTTCGGGTTCGTGGCGACGACGACCTCGACCACCGAGCCGTCGGCGAGCCGGTCGACCAGTTCGCGAAGGCGCAACTGCTCCGGACCGACACCGTCGATGGGCGAGATGGCGCCCTGGAGCACGTGGTAGCGCCCTCGGAAGCCTCCGGTGCGCTCGACCGCCACCACGTCGCGGGGCTCCTCGACCACGCAGAGCAGCGTTTCGTCGCGCTCGGGGTCCGCGCAGACCTCGCAGAGTTCCCCCTCGGCGAAGTTGAAGCAGCGGTCGCAGAACCTGACCGAGCGCTTGACCTCCACGACGGCGTCGGCGAGACGGCGGGCAGCCTCGTCGTCCCCCTTCAGCAGATGGTAGGCGACGCGCTGCGCCGACTTGGGACCGATCCCCGGGAGCCGTTCGAGCTCCTCGAGCAGGCGGGTGATGGAGGGAGCGTAGTACCCCACTTACAGCCCCGGGATCCCGAGACCGCCGGTCACCGCCGCCATGCGACGCGTGGCGAGGTCCTGCGCCTGGCGCACGGCCTCGTTCACGGCCGCGGTCACCAGGTCCTCGAGCAAGGCGACGTCGTCGGGATCGAGCGCCGCAGGATCGATCGTCACGGCCACCACCTGCAGGTCTCCGGTCATGACGATCCTGACGGAACCGCCGCCGACGGACACCTCGACCCGCTCGTCCTTGAGCTCCTGCTGGATGCGGGCCATGTCGGCCTGCATCTTCTGAGCCTGCTTGAGCATGCCTGCCATGTTCGGCTTCACGGGTCCTCCTCGTGTCGCTGGGAGAGTGTCAGTCCTGTTCGTCGGAGTGTCGGGCCTCGGCCACGACTTCGGCTCCTAGCTCGTCGATGAGCATCCTCGCCGCATCGTCGGCGGGAGCCGCAGCAGGGACTTCTTCAGCGGACGGATGGATGCCTCCGCGCCCAGCCTGGTACTCGATCGGCGGGTCGAGACCGAGCACCGCCTCCACGCAGGTGCGCAGGAGCTGTAGCGTCTCCTGCTCGCCGGCGAGCGCCATGACCGCACCGGCGTCCGAGGCGAACTCGACGACAAGGGTGTCGCCGTCCACGTCCACCTCGGTACCGTCGAAGAGCGAAGAACGAGCCGGCCGCAGCCGCTTGACCTCGGCGAGCACGGCCTTCCACCCACGCTTGACAGCCGCCCGGTCGAGAGGGCCGGACGGGGCCCGGGGACCTCCGGCGACCTGCGTCGCGACCGCCGGCTCCCGTGGGGTCCGCGCGGGCTTGACCGCGTCGGGTATGGCCGCGGCGGCGGATCCCGGCTTCGCGGCCGGACTCGCAGGCGCCGCGCCGGGCGCGCGCTCGAGCGTCGCGACACGTTCGGCGAGCGCGGCCAGCGTCAGCTCCCCGCGGGGCAGGACCATCCTTGCGAGTGCGACCTCGAGAACGAGGCGCGGATCCGGGGAGAACCGCAGCTCGCCGGAGACCTCCCCGAGGATGCCGAGGATCCGCGCGAGCCGCTCCGAGCCGAACGCATGCGCCTGCTCCTCGAGGTGAGCGAACTCTGATTCGAGCACCTCGACGATGCGCCGTGCGTCACCCACGCTGGCCACAACGAAGAGGTCCCGGAAATGCCCGGTCAGACCCTTGACGAACTCGGACATGTCCGCGCCCGACTCGGCGAGGTCCGCGATGTAGCGGAAGCAACCCGCGACGTCGCGGTCGAGTATCAGACCGGCCACCTCGAAAAGCGCCGCCGTGTCGACTTCCCCGAGCAGGCCCTCCGCGTCCGCGAGAGAGACCGTCTTGCCGCCGAACGCGGCGAGCTGCTCGAGCGTGCCGATCGCGTCGCGCATACCGCCGAGCGCGTGTTTGGCGACGAGCGCGAGCACGCCCTCCTCGACCGAGATCCCCTCGGCCTCCGAGATGGCCGCAAGGCGCGACACGATGCCGTCGACGCCTATGCGGTGGAAGTCGAACCGCTGGCAGCGGGACTGGATCGTCTCCGGAACCTTGTGCGGATGAGTCGTGCAGAGGATGAAGACGGTCCTGGAGGGCGGCTCTTCGAGCGTCTTGAGCAGCGCGTTGAAGGCCGAGGTCGAGAGCATCTGGACCTCGTCGATGATATAGACCTTCCAGCGGCCGCGCGTGGGAGCGTAGTTGACCCGGCTGATGATCTCCTCCCGCACGGCATCGACCCCCGTGCGGGAAGCCGCATCGAGCTCGTACACGTCCGGATGACGGCCCTCGGCGATCTCGAGGCAGTCCTCGCACGTCTGGTCGGGTTCGGCCGTGGGCCCTTTCGCGCAGTCGAGCGCCTTGGCGAGGATGCGCGCGGTCGTCGTCTTTCCCGTACCGCGCGGCCCGGTGAAGAGATACGCGTGCGCGACCGATCCGTCCTCGACGGCGTTGCGCAGGGTGCGCGAGATGTGGTCCTGGCCGACGACCTCGTCGAAGGCCTGCGGACGGTACTTGCGGTACAGAGACTGGTGCGTCATCGGCCCCTCCGGCTGGTCGCTCCCGCCCGCGGCGCTCACGACCGGGACCGGGCACCCGACAGAGGCCGCTTATGGCTGCTTCCTTCCGGACCTGACCAGGTTCACGACTTGCCGCCGCCCGGGCCCGGACGTCAGCGTCGCGGGGCCGAGAGCCTCATCAGTATAGGCCGAGGGGCCGACACGCCCAAGCGGCCCCGTCCGCGGACCCGGGAACCGCCGAGGGCGCCCTCTCGGACGCCCCCTTCGGTCTTCTCGCCATTGACTCACGAGGACATACATATACCCGTTCCTCTCGGTTCAGACACACGGGAGGAAGGTCGGGTACATACCTGAGTACGCAAGCGGAAGGAGAAGCCGTGCTCGCCGTGCCTCGCGTGTCCGCCACGCTGCGCGGGCATGTGCCCGCTTCCGGCCGCATCACCGGGACCTACCGGCGATGACGGGGACGTCTCACCCGCGCGAGGGAAGGGCGGACACGATGGATGCGCTATCGCGCGAGGACCTCGAGAGCCTCGCCCGCGACCACGGCGGACGCCACGTCTCGATCTACCTGCCCACACACGCCGCCGCCCCCGACAACCACGGCGACCACTCGACGTTCAGGGGACTCGTACGAGAGGCCGAAGGCCTGCTGCATGCGCTCGATGCGCGAGGATCGGAGGTCGCCGGCGTGCTGGCCCCCGCCCGCGCGTTGCTCGAGGACGGCCTCTTCTGGCGGCCGCAACCCGGAGGCGTCGCGGTCTTCCTCAAGAGCGGCGACATGCGGGTGGCTCGCTTCCCGCACGATGTCGCGCCGCACGTGGCCGTGAACGAGCGATTCCACGTGAAGCCGCTCCTCGTGAACCTCGACGCCTGCGCACGCTTCCACGTGCTCAGTCTCACACAGCACAGCGTCCGCCTCTGGCAAGGCTCGTCGATGGCTTTGACGCCCGCCCCGATCGGAGACCTGCCGACCAGCCTCGACGAGGTCGTGCGCAACGACGGCCGTGACGAGCAGGTCCGCTCTCACACGGGCAGGGGCGGACGGACGGCATCGCCGGGCCGGCGGGCCGCCGTGTTCCACGGGGGCGGTACGGAGAGCGGTGTCACCACTCGATACCTCATCGAATACTGCCGGCGCGTCGCCGCGGGCGTCCGGGACCTGATCGCGAACGAAGGGGGCCCGCTCGTGCTGGCCGCCACCGAGCCGCTGGCAGGGCTCTACCGCGAGGCCGACATGTCGCGTCGTCTCGTAGAATCGACGGTCGAGGGGAACCCGGACGGGATGACGCCCTCCGAGCTTCATCGGCGCGCGTGCGCCGCCGTCGCGCCCGAGTTCGACCGGATCGCGGAGAAGGCGGCCGCGCGCTTCCGCGACCTCGCCGCGACCCCGCACGCATCCGCCGACCCGCTCGAAGTCGTGCCGGCCGCGGCCTACGGCCGGGTGGAGACGCTGTTCGTCTCTCCCGACCTGCCGATATGGGGCTCGTTCGATCGCGCGAGCGGCACCGTCGAGGTACACGAGCAACCCGTACTCGGTGACGACGACCTGGCCGACCACGCCGCCGTCGACACATTCCTGGGAGGCGGGACAGTGCACCCCGGTCCGATCGACGGCGCTACGCTCTCGGCGGTCTTCAGGTACTGAGACCGGGAACGCGGGTCCGACCTTACTGCGATGACGCCACGCCGAGACCGACGGCCACGCTCACCATCGCGCGCGCATCCTTCGTCGGCGTCACGCGCACGAGAGACTGGGCGCCATCGCCTTTCCGCAGGTCGAGGGTGACGGCCCGCGCCTGCGCCATCCCTTTCGCCGACTGGGCCGAGACCGTCCAGTCCGCCCGCGTGTATGCGTCGCGGTACCACGCGACGGCCGCGTCGACCGTGAGGGATGTCTCTATGTCGTACAGCCACACCGCACCGGGATGCTGCACGAGAGCGCGCGTGACGCGCCCATCGAGGACGGGCACCTGCATGGGGAATCCGGTGGGCAGGTCCGAACGGCGCTTCGCGTAGGGCATCGGCCGGGCGGGCCCCTGAGAGCGAGGTTCCGGTCGACGGTCGAGGGCCGGCGTGCATCCCGAGAGCGCGAGCGCCGCAACGACGGCCACGAGAACGGCTGCGGATCGACGAGGACCCATCTGTTCGACTCCGTTCGTTGCATCTTGTCGTCCTGACGTCGAGAATGGTGGCGACACGAGGGGGTCGATCGCATGCTCGAGGGCATCCCGCGCACCTATCCAGACGGCGCCACCATATTCGCACAGGGCGACCCGGCTGCCGATATGTACGTCGTCCGCTCAGGCACGGTGCACATCGTCCGAGCGAAGAGCGGCATGGAGATGACCTTGGCCGTCCTCGGCGAGGGCGAGATCTTCGGCGAGATGGGCCTGTTCGATCCCGGCCCTCGTTCCGCCGCCGCGGTGACGATCGGCGAGACCGTCGTCGAAGCGATCGACACGGCTACCTTCAAGAGCTACGTGAGCGACCCCGTGGTGTGGCAGATGCTGGCGAAGATGGCCGAACGCATCCACCTCATGAACGAGGCGTACGAGCAGCTCGCCGCCGAGAGCGACGGCCGGGCCTTCACCTAGCTGCCGGCCCGAGCAGTCGTTCGGCGTTGCCGCCCAGGACCGCTTCGCACGTCTCGCTCGAAAGCCCGAGCGACCGGATGTGAGCGACCTCCTCCGCCGCATCCGTCCAGGGCCCGTCCGAGCCGAAGAGCACGCGCTGGGACCCGTGCGCCTCCACCATGCGCACGAACCTCTCGTCCGGCAGGTGACCGAGCGTGTAGGCCGTGTCGAAGAACACGTCCCTCCCAAGCAGGTGGGCCTCGACCTCGTCCCACCACATGTAGCCCCCCATGTGCGCGAGGACGACGCGCATCCGCGGGTGGCGGTCGAGAAGGCGGGCGAAGACCTCCGGGGTGCCGCGGACGGTCTTGAAATTGATGTCGGCGCCCGCGTGGAAGAGCACGACGAGCCCGCATCCGACCACGGCTTCGTATAGTGCGTCCATGCGTGGATCGTCGGGCACGAAGGTCTGGTACTCGGGATGGAGCTTGATCCCCCTCAGTCCCAGAGCCGCGAGACGCTCGACCTCCGCCGGCGCGTCGGGCATGTCGGGGTGGATCGTCCCGAACGGGACGATGCGGTCGCCCGCCAGTGTCGCGACCCAATCGTTGATGCGGCGCACCTGGCCCGGCTTCGTCGCGACCGGCTGGATGCACGAGACGTCGATCCCCGCGCGATCCATCGCCGACACGAGACCCGAGAGGGTCCCGTCGTATCTCGCGCGGATACCGCCCTCGGCCTCGAGCGATCCGATGGCCGCTGGGGCGAGGTCGTCGGGGAAGATGTGCGTGTGCGTGTCGACGATGCGCAAAGTCCGTCCTCCCTGCCGTCACATCATCCATTCTAGCGCCGGAGCGTTACCATGGGTCCATGGACGCCCCCGCCCCCCGGATCGTGCTCTTCTGTGACGCCGCGTCCCTTTCGCTCGTCTCGGTGATGGGCGCATCCGCACTCATGCAGGCCGGCGGTGTCGCACCTCCGCGCGCGGTCTCGTGGACGCTCTTGCTCGCCTTGCCTCTCCTCGCCGGTCTCGCCGTCCGCACCTTCCACGCGGGCCGGCTGGGACGGGGCGACGTCGTTCGCGTCCTCGCGTGGTGGCCGCCTGCGCTCATCGCGGCAGCTTTCGTCATCTTCGTGCTCTCGAGCGCAATGTTCGGCTCTTTCGCGCGCTGGGTGCTCTACGCCGTCGTCGCGGGCGTGGAGGCCGTCGCTCTCTTCTCGGCCGCCGTCTGCGTCCTCTCCCGACTGCGAGGAGGGACACCGTCCACGCCGGCCGCGCTCGACGCGATACGGATCGCCGGCGTCTTGGGATTCGTCCTCATCGCCATCGCGTGGTTCGTCCCGCATTCCGCTCAGGTCTCGGGACGGGTCTCCTTGATCGGATTGTCCGTCCCCTTAGGCCTCGCGGTCGGAAGCGGCCTCGCCATCGTCCTCTCGGCGGGCACCGGGGTCACGCCTCGTCGCTGAAGCCCGTCTCCAGGTGCGACCCATCGCAGAACGGCTTGTTGCAGGACGTACCGCACCTGCACACCTGCGTTCCGCAGCTAATTGCCCTTCTGGGCCACGTCCGAGGATAAAAGTGCAGGTCAGGGGTTTGCGACCAGTCGGAAATCGCGAAATGTCATAGATACACGTTTCGTGAATTGCGGGTTGCAT
>Ga0265292_1000128_pt1 | contig 152577 bp, 124 predicted proteins | sample Munlanlewell296A_FD_189080 | JGI IMG/M metagenome (GOLD analysis project Ga0265292, IMG submission 189080) | Leachate microbial communities from a municipal landfill in Southern Ontario, Canada - Leachate well 296A | ecosystem: Engineered > Solid waste > Landfill > Unclassified | place... | reverse complement strand
AGAAAATCTACCGCCAACTTCCTTTTTGTTTCCTGGCTGTCTTTGCTGCCTCGCTTTTTTATCATTATCATCTCATAAAGATACAAAATAAATTTTAATGTATCACTAAATTATGCTCTCATTAATACATCTCCCAGGGGCGACCATGCACCGCCCGCGTTGGCAGCTATCACAATCATACCGGCGAACCATAACCTGTCTTCCTTGTTACTTAGTATTTTTGAACATAGTGATGTCATAACTATGGCTGTAGTTAAATTATCGAGCAAGGCGGAAAGAAAAAAGGTGAGCGCAGTTATGATCAGCAATAGGGTTGCCTTATTGGATGTTTTTATTTTTTGTGTGATGATGTCAAAGCCATCGTGAGAGTCTATCAGTTCTACTATGGTCATTGCACCCAACAAAAAGAAAAGGATGGAGGAGATTTCTCCTACATGAAGTAATAATTCCTCACTTACTGTATGGGTGGCGTCACTTTGCAGCATGTAGATTGTCCAGCAAAGCACCCCGGTAATTAATGCCGAAGCGGCCTTATTCAGTTTTAGGGGATGTTCAAAAGCAATAGCCACATAGCCTAAAACAAAAACAAGTATCATTAGAGAGGTTAGCATTTTAGTGTAATGTTGGTAATAGTAGGATAAGGTCTGTTTCTTTTAGTACATTTTTCCTGGGTAGGCCGCATTTCCTTTTGCATAGTACCAGATGATACGGTTCATGGTATCATCTTTTCCGCCATCTACTTCGTTGAATACTTCCTCTTGTGATTGTATCGCAAACTTTTTTGCTTTTCCCTGCAGCGACTGCAGGTTTTTGTTCATTTGATTGAGCGGTACATTATTTGGCAGGGCTTGATAGGTGATTTCTTTTTTTTCGTTTTGAAAACAGTCTGCCATCAGGCTGGCTGTTGCATCAAGTATATTCATGGGTGGTAGCCCCAGTATCTGTTCAATGGTTCTTAACATAGAGGTCTGGTTATAATTGGCTGTTACCAGTTTTCCGCTACTATATGGGCTTACCGTAAGGCCAATAGTTCTGTAGGCAGAAATATGGTCCCAGCCACTTTGCGAATCGTCCTGGGTAATGAATATCACGGTTGAATCCCAATACTTGCTTTTGCTGATCATTTCCACAATCCTTCCCACGGCCAGGTCATTGTCGGCCACCATGGCATTAGGGGTTGGAAAGCCGGGTGAGGTACCTGCGCTATGGTCGTTGGGCAGTGAAAGTATCACCAGGTTAGGAAGACGGTTGTCCTGTTCAAATTGTTTCCATTCCTCTATAAAAATATCCGCCCGCTGCTGGTCGCTGAATACCAGGTTATCACAATCGGGGAATGTGGGATGTATGATGGGAATAATACGGGCGATGGTGGTTTTGTTATACCAGTCGGGCTTTTGCCGGTCTGTATATTGTTTGTACAGATCGGCCCATTTCAGTTTTGGGTTGTATTCCGTTTTACAGGCTTCCCCATAAATTCTAACTGTTTTTCCATGGTCGAGCGCCTGGTTCCAGATAAAGCCACTTTTATTATACACCAATGCATCTTCCTGTCTGTGCGGATAACTTCTAAACCAGGCCCTTACATTCTTTTCTACATAATCAGATACCATACCGGCATCGGTCCATTGGTGTCCTTCAGCCGATGATTTGCCTGATGCATAGTAATCATCCATCCATCCGAATTTTTTTGCCAGTGCATGCATATTGGGTGTAATTTTTTCTCCAAATACGCAAAGCGAACTATCACCCCTGCCTGCCGGTATATCACCAAAAACCTGGTCGTATGTTTTATTTTCTTTAATTATGTAAACCACGTGTTTAAATACCGAAGGTTCTCCCAGCCTTTCAGGTACCGGAACCGCTTTCATACCTGGCCGGGCGGGCAAACGAAACTGCCCGGCCCTGTTCACCATATTTAATGTTGCTACTTCCCGCGTATATTTTTCAAGCGTAAGCTTATCGGGTAGCGGAATAATACTAATAGAAGCCAGTTGCTGGTGAATGGACCTGGCTTTTTTTGTAAGGTCAATCACATTGGCTCCATCAGATTCGAGGTTAGTAACCAGTAGCCGGTTTTGTACCAGTTTTAACCCACCTGGATAGGCTTCTGTAGGTATATAACCCGTTACCAATGATCGCCCCTTTCCGGATAGCGACGCATATTTACCCAGGCGAACAACGGCTATTGCATTATCAAATCCATTGGCCACATACAGCACCGTATTATCCGCATTTAATTCCAAGGCATTGGGTGTACTTCCCTGTAAACTGTGTGTTACTTTTAATAATCCTACGGGTATGGATTCAGCAATGGTATTTGTTTTGGTATTGATTACTGTAATCTCATCGCTCGAACCATTAGATACATATACAAACCTTCCCTCTTTTGATGATCTTACCACATTGGGGTGGAGACCCACCTGTATGTCCTGTATTTTTTTACCTGATTGCGCGTTGAATACTGATACCGATCCTGAAGCAGTGGCTCCTGTACGTGGATCGGTATAAGCAAGCCCCCAGGGAACACCCGCTCTTTCTTTTGAACTATCGGTTGCAATACTGCCGGCCCAGTTACTAACATAGATGCTGCCATTTGCCATAGTAACCCCATAAGGGGCAATGCCCGTGGCTGTTCTCCATACCACAGCTTTGCTGCTCCACCGGATCTTCAGTAATTCGTTGTTGCCATTAAGTACTACATATAAAAAAAGTTCGTCCTTTTCTCTGGAAATTTCTATTTCATTTGGTAACGCGTTGCCTGCGGGAAAGTTCTTTTCGAAACTAATGTCTGAAAAATTTTGAAAGCCATCGGCCCATTCGGCTATCATGATAGCGCCCCTGCCACTCTCTTTTTCTGCGGCGCTCCACAAAATAAAAGTCTTTCCATTTTCGGTAAATGAACGGATGCCTGAATAGGTACTCATGTATTTCCGGTAACGGGGTATATCTGAAAAACTCCACCTGTCAATCATTTTTTTGGTAATGGCATCCATTGCCATAATACCATACCTGTCTTCAATCACCCCTTTGCCATCAGTGGATAACACCGCTGCATCAAGGGCATGATTTTCAAGTTCCCGTTTGCCAAAACGGATAACATCTCCCGCAGAACGGATCTGCCGGTTATAAGGCAACATTGGTTGACTGAATGCGGATGAGAGGTAGCCACAAAAAATCAGCAGGCAGGTAATTTTATAGATGTTCATGGGGAGGGGGTTACATTTAATTGAGTCAATACTGAATAAAGGTCCGGTATTTTCCGCGAACGGCTATTGACTTGGTTTAGTAACCTTCCCGGATATTTGAAACAAAACCCTGGTTACTGATTATTGATAAAAACTACTCCATCCTTAATTTCTGCTGCCAGTTGCTGAATCGTTTTTGCAACAAACAGTTCCTTTATTTGTTTACGGATAGTCTTATACTGTGCATGCATGGGGCAGGGTTGTATTTCTGAACATTGTTTTAGGCCCAGCACACATTTTTCGAGGCGTTCTTCTTCTCCCATAGCCTGAAGAATAATACGGGCGGATAATTTTTTTGTTTTTTCTGTAATATAAAAACCACCGTTGGGCCCCCGTACTGAGCTGATGACCATATTATCTTTAGAAAGCGCCTGTAGAATTTTTGCAGTGAATGGCCTGGGCGAATCAATGGATCTGGCAATTTCTTCAATACTGATTTTCTTATGCACTGAACTTTTTTGGGCCAGGTAAATGGTAGCTCTGAGTGCGTATTCTGTTGCTTTAGAAAACATGTCTATTTTTTTGAAAAGGAGGCTTTGTATACCTTAATTAAATACAGCTACTTTCTATACTATTCCTTTAGCCATTCAGCATAGGAATCTTTCGTTTCATATAATTTTAAGTAGATCAGTTGTATATTTTCCGGCAGGTTTTCAGACAGGGTTTTCTGTATATAAAGCAACAGGTTTTCTGCTGTGGGTTCAGCCTCCCAGGTAACCAGGTTTTCCTGGGTAGCTAAGGAGGGATGTTCTTTTAGAAATTGGGCAGATAAAACGAGTTTATGATCGAATGGTTCAATAATGAACTTGTTTACCAGCTTTTTTAGTTCTTTAAAATCTATCACAAAGCCGGGGGCGGGTATATAGTTTTCGAAATGACCCGTTGAGCAAACACTAACGTACAGCTCATAGGAATGTCCATGAATATGTTTGCAGGGCCCGTTGTAACCATGAATGGCATGTGCCATTTCGAAGTGAAATATTTTGGTTAGTCGTATCATTATTTATTTTGTCATTTATTTTACCAGCTAATCCATTGAGATCGTTCCCCGTATAGGCTCCTCAGCCGGATTTCTTTCTCCCAATATATATACCAGGTAACAGGAAATTTGCTTCTTAAGTATTGGGTACAGAATAATAAAAAAGCCTGCGATCATGGTTAATCCCGAAAAAAGGAAAACGATAAAGAATGGCCTTAATTGCAGCATCATGGTACTAAAAGGAATTTTTTCAGTAGACATCTGCCATTTGGCTTTGAGTATTCCGGCAATAACCAGGCTTATCCAGAAAATGAAGAGCGAAATATTGGTGATCCAATAACCTTTCGTGATCCATTTTTCATTAATGCTTTCTTTGCTGCAGGAGTTACTCAGTGTGTCAACGGCAATGGCCAGCAGCAAAAAGCTATTAATACCAATGGTAGTACCCATCGCGTGTGCCACGGTGATATGGGTGCCATGCGTATATACATTTATCGCGGGTACCGACATGAGTACGGCCAGCAGTAAGGATAGAAATATCCATATATCCGCAGCTACCAGGAACCTGAATGCGGTATGATGAAAATGAATGGCTGCCTTGCTTACGGATGATTTCCACTGCCAGATAATCCGTCCTAATATAAGCAGTTCTGTCATGCTCACCACATAGCTGATATATTGAATAAAGTGATAAGTGGGTAAAGTATAAATATGATGTCCCCAGTTGAACATCAGGTTAAATAAACCGGTAAAGTATAGGGCAAAGGCCATTCGTGAATGGCTATCGTTTTTATGGCCGCTTATTTTTTGCATCAGGAATATACTGCTTCCGTAAATGAGCATATTCCAGGCGCCTACCATCGAGCCATAGGACTTCCACTGAACGGTCATGTCGTTTATGATATTATTTCTAAAGTAGGGGAACACCCATAAATAGGATTCGAGGAAAGTAAATAAAAAGAAAATGATTCCGGTTAGCCACATCCATATGTAAACGGGTTGTTGTTTGAATGTTCCGAACGACCTGGTAAAGTTGATTAAAAATAAAATCCATCCGGCAATAATCGGCAATGCCAGTACCGGTGGAAACTCCCAATATTCCCTGCCACCAAATATCCCCATGCAATATGAAATGAAAATTGCGGGTATAGAAAGAGAAAAAAGGGATAGCTGTAGCCTGGTTAATAATGCCGAATACAGTTTTCTGCCGGTATGTTCCTGTACATAAATTAATACAGAACCCATTGCGGCAAGAATTATCCAGAACACTACTGATGAAACATGCAGTGGTCTTATCTTTTCAAAAGAAAGCCATTTTACAAGAAATCCGGGTACCAGGTATTGTAGGGCGCCTATCCATCCAAAAAGCATTCCCATGGCCAGTAATAAAAGTGAGCCCACCATAAAAAGCTTTATAGTGGTTGGCTGATTATTGTTCAATGGTTCCATTATAATGTATGGTAAAAGTTTTGGGATCAGATTTGCCAGATGCATCTATGCTTTTCAAAAACGCGAGTAAGTGATTGATGTCCTGTTCCGATAAATTAAAATTTGGCATGGCAGGTGTTCCATAATTAAGGAAGACCTTTATGAAATCAGTACTTCTTAAAGAGTATTCGTTGGTAAGGTCGGGTCCAAGATATCCGCCAAGGCCATATATCTGGTGGCAGGCGCCACAATTTTTCTCCTGCCATACCCTTTTTCCTTTGCTGACAGCTTCATTAGCTGTAAAGTTTTTTACGGGTAATGACGCGTAAATATAAAATGTGTAGCATAGGAAAATAGCTACCAGGGATGCCGCAATCATTATTTTGTTCTTATCTGAAGCCATAGGAGCATTCGAAAATATATAAGGACAAAATTATCCTTTATTATTATATTTGTCGAATAATACTGATATATAATAAAAAAATAGTATAGACTTCTGTTCATTCCAACAAACAGACATTTCTTATTAAGAATTGACTATGCATACAAACCATCGATTTTCTACTTTTGTACAAAGCCTATTGATTTATAGTGAAGCACCTACTATCCGGCGATTGCCATTTCTAGATACAGTTACTAAGCGTTGACTATTTCTAAAAGGCGCTTATTGCCTGTGAATGAAAATTGAGTACCGGTTTTTGTAGAATCTTTCTTAATTTCCATCTTTTGTCAAACCAAGGTAAATGCTCTTTGGCGGGATAGTGTCATATATAGCCATTAAAACATTGTATAAAAGATAATATGAGACAACAAAGTTTAATAGAAAAACTGGAGGGATTTACCATTCCTGATGAATTAAAAAAGGCAGGATTGTATCCTTATTTCAGGCCTATTGAGGAAAATCATGATACTGAAGTGATTATTGACGGACGAAAATTATTAATGTTTGGTTCCAATAGTTATATGGGTTTAACCAACCACCCGAAAGTTACGGAAGCGGCAAAGAAAGCTATTGACAAATATGGAAGCTGTTGCTCTGGCTCCCGTTTTTTAAACGGCACCTCACAGTTACATATAGAATTGGAAGAAAGGCTGGCGGAGCATGTAGGTAAAGAAGCTGCCCTGATTTTTACCACCGGGTTTCAGGCAAACCTGGGTGCGGTAGCTACTTTTACGGGCAGAAATGGAGTGATCATCCTGGATGAACTGGATCATGCGTCAATCATTGAGGGAAGCCGGCTATCCTTTTCCAGGGTATTGAAATTTGCCCATAATGATATGGCGGACCTTGAAAAAATTTTGCAGAACCTACCAACCGATAAGATCAAGATGATTGTGGTAGATGGCATTTTTAGTATGGAAGGGGATATATGTAATTTACCTGAAATAACCAGGCTGGCCAATCAATACCAGGCTATGGTAATGGTTGATGACGCGCATGCCATTGGTGTGATAGGTGAATGCGGCAGGGGAACTGCCAACCATTTTGGTTTAACGGATGAGGTAGATATTATCATGGGTACCTTCAGCAAATCACTTGCCTCAGTAGGCGGATTTATTGCCACCACTAAAGATGCCATCAATTATTTAAAACACCATGCCAGGCCTATGATTTTTAGCGCCAGTGTTCCACCTTCAGCAGTGGCAGCGGCTTTGGCGGCACTGGATATTATACAGGCAGAACCGGAACGCCAGGAAGCCTTATGGAAAAATACAGCCTATATGGCCAATGCTTTACAGGAACTGGGGTTCGACATCAATACATCTACTTCACCCATCATCCCAATTTATATCAGGGATAATGAACTTACTTTTCAGTTTAACCAAAGATTGTTTGAAGAGGGAATTTTTGTAAATCCGGTTGTGTCGCCGGCAGTAAAAAGCGATGCGTCCCTGATACGGTTATCCATTATGGCTACCCATACAAAACAGCAACTGGATGAAGTGATTGACAAAATTGACAAAATTGCTAAAGAATTACATGTATTCGAAATGAGACAGGTTTAAATTTGAACTGATACCATGCAAATTCCTGCTTTTGATTATTGTTAGTATTCATTAAATTATCCGCATGAGCGTTCTCATCAAAGAAGTGACTACCAAAAAGCAGTTAGATGCCTTTATCAATTTCCCCTATACCTTATATAAAAACAATCCCTATTATGTTCCACCCATGAAGTTTGATGAGAAGGGAACATTACGGAAAGATAAAAACCCTGCATTTGATTATTGTGAAGCCAGGTACTGGCTTGCTTATAAGGGGGATAGAATTGTGGGTAGAATTGCCGGCATCTTAAACAAAGCCTACATTGAAAAATGGAAGAATCCATATATGCGTTTTGGATGGATTGATTTTGAAGAAGACGAACAGATCGCCAAAGCGCTGGTAGAACAGGTTGAAAACTGGGCCAGGGAAAAGGGGATGACCGCGGTGCATGGGCCGCTGGGTTTTACCGATCTGGACCATGAAGGGATGCTGGTACACGGTTTTGATCAGTTGGGTACCCTGGCAGCCATTTATAACTATCCATACTATCCCGGATTAATTGAAAAACTGGGGTATGTCAAGGATGCTGATTGGGTTGAATATAAAATTGCACTGCCCCAAAGCGTACCGGAACGGTTAGCGAAAGTAGCAGGTATAGTTGAAAAAAGACTTGGACTACGTTTAGTAAATGCCCGGAAAGCAAAAGATATACTGCCATATGCAAAAAGTATTTTTGATTTAATTAATGAAGCCTATGCTGATTTATTTGGGGTGGTACCCTTAACTGAAAAACAGATTCAGTATTATACCCGGCAATATTTCTCCTTTATCCGGACAGATTTTGTGCCGCTCATAGTTGATACCAATAATCAGTTGATTGCTTTTGCCATAACAATGCCTTCCTTATCCTTTGCTTTACAAAAAGCAAAAGGCAGTTTGTTTCCTTTTGGCTTTGCCCATATTTTAAAGGCATTGAAAAAAAATACACTGGCCGATTTGTATTTAGTTGCCGTGAAAAAAGAATTTCAGGGCAAGGGCGTGAATGCCATCTTAATGCATGAGCTTACCAAATCATACCTAAAAAATGGTATCCTGTATGCCGAATCCAATCCTGAACTGGAACTGAATAAAAAGGTTCAATCTATCTGGGAATATTATGATGCTGTTCAACATAAAAGACGGAGGTGTTATATTAAACATTTGTAATTACAGAAAAGGCCCCTGATGAAAAAGAATATATTAATAACCGGCGCCAGTGGTTTTATCGGAAGTTTTTTAGTAGAAGAAGCCCTGAACAGGAATTACCAGGCTTTTGCCGGAATCAGATCAGCCAGCAGTAAACAATATTTACGCGATCAGGCTATCCGTTTTTTGGAATTAGACTTTAGCAATAGTCATTTATTGGATATGGCCCTTGCCGGTTATGCAAAGCAATATGGCAGATTTGATTATATTATTCATACAGCCGGGTTAACCAAGACCATCAATAAAGCCGAATTTGATTTTGTGAATTTTGAACATACAAAAAGCTTAGTACAGGCTTTGCAGCGAAATAACCTGGTGCCCGATAAGTTTGTATACATCAGTAGCCTGGCTTCTTTCGGGCCGGGTAATGGATCCGATCCTATTACTTCCACTATGGCCAGGCAGCCTTTAACCGAGTATGGTAAGAGCAAATTAAAAGCAGAACAATTCTTACATGCCAATCCTGCTTTCCCGTTTTTAATTATCAACCCTACCGCGGTGTATGGCCCAAGGGATAAGGATTTCTTTTTTTTATTGAAATCAATTGAAAATCACCTCGAATTATACATTGGCAGCAGTGAACAGTTACTGAGTTTTGTTCATGTACACGATCTGGTATCCGCCATTTTTTTAAGTATGGAATCTGCTGCTTTTAACCAAAGCCTGCTGGTATCTGATCTGCAAACCTATACAGCTAAAAAGGTAAATCAGTTAATAAAGGAACGACTAAACAAAAAAACAATATCACTGATCATTCCCCCGAATGTGGCCGGAGCCTTTGCTGTTTTTTCAGAATTGATTGGAAATATAAGAGGGAAAGTACCCATTGTAAACAGGGAGCGGCTGAAAGAGTTTAAAGCGAAGAACTGGAGTGTAGATTGTTCCGAAATGGTAGAACTTGGTTATGAACCAAAGTTTAACCTGGAAGAAGGCTTGTCTCATAGTATCAACTGGTATAAAGAGCAGGGATGGATGAAGCGTTAATAAGAAATTCATTCCCGGAAATGGCCATCCAAGGTGATAATTCCTTTAATGATGCAAGAATAAATTGATCATACACGCTTGTTATGCATACAAAAAAAATTGAACTTTTAGCGCCTGCCGGCTCTTTCGATTGTATACAGGCAGCCATTAATGGAGGCGCGGATGCCATTTATTTTGGGGTAGAGCAACTGAATATGCGGGCAAAATCTGTGAATGCCTTTTCGCTTGACGATATCAGGCAAATAGCAGACACCTGTAAAGCAAATGGTATCAAATCATATATTACGCTGAATACGGTGATGTATGATCATGATAAGCAATTACTCCATTCCATTTTAAAGGAAGTTAAAAAACGAAAAATTGACGCGGTAATCGCGGCGGATTTTGCTGTGATAGTTGCCTGCAATCATCTTGGTATTCCCCTGCACATTTCAACACAAGCCAATATCAGTAATATTGAAACGGTTCAGTTTTATGCCCGTTATGCGGATGTGGTAGTACTGGCCAGGGAGCTTACCTTAAAACAAATTGAACAGATCGGAAGGGAAATCAAAAAAAAGAAGGTGGTGGGAATTTCAGGTGAAACGCTAAAAGTAGAAGCCTTTGTGCATGGCGCTTTGTGTATGGCCATCTCTGGAAAATGTTACCTTAGTTTGCACACGCAAAATGCCTCAGCCAATCGCGGCGCCTGCACACAGAATTGCCGGCATTCCTATACCGTTACTGATACTGAAACAAATGAGTCTTTGCTGATAGATAATGAATACATCATGTCGCCAAAAGATTTGTGTACCATTACCATACTGGATCAGGTAATTAATAGCGGAGTAGATGTTTTAAAAATTGAAGGAAGAAGTAAGGGGGCTGATTATGTATATACGGTAACCAACTGTTACAGGGAAGCCATTGAGGCAGTAGAAACCAATAGCTTTTCAAATGAAAAAATTGACAACTGGCTAAGCCGCCTGGCAACAGTATACAACAGGGGTTTCTGGGAAGGCTATTACCTTGGGCATAAGCTGGGCGAATGGACTACCCATCCGGGTTCTGTAGCTACTGAAAAGAAAGTGTATGTTGGTAAAGGAAGTAAGTATTATCCTAACATAAAAATTGGTGAGTTTATTATTGAGTCGGGCAGTATCAGGCCGGGTGATACTATTATGATTACTGGAAATTCTATGGGAATGGCTAAAGAGAAGCTGGAAACCCTTGTGGTAAATGGGGTTCAGGCAAAGATTGCTGTAAAAGGCGACAAGATTACCTTTCCATTCGGCAGCAAGATAACCCCGGGCGATAAACTATATAAAATGATAGAAAACCCCAATGCCTAAGATTATTCATTATCGGAAAAAATGCATAGGCTGCGGTATTTGCCATGAAATGCAGCCCGCTCTCTGGCGAATGTCTAAGAAAGACGGGAAAGCAACTTTACTGAAATCAATTCCTAAAAAAGAAGTTTTTATTTTACAGGTAAACGATATTATTCTTCAACAAACCCAGGAAGCTGCCAAAGCTTGTCCGGTAAGAATCATAAAACTATTGTGAATAAAGCTATCCTTCAATTTTTGCAAAAACAAACCTGTGCCGGTATCTGCTGTGTTGATGAACAAAACAAGCCCTATTGTTTCAGTTGTTTTTATGCATTCGACCCGGCTTCGGGTATATTGTATTTTAAATCATCTGTTGAAACGCGTCATGCACAACTGTTGAAAAAAAATCCTGTAATCGCCGGTACCGTTTTACCGGATAAACTAAATAAATTAGTGGTTGCCGGTGTGCAGTTTCAGGGAATGATCCTGGATGAACAGCATTCACTTGCCGAAAAGGGCGCTGGATTTTATCTTGCCCAATACCCGGTATCATTGGCTATACCAGGTAAGGTTTGGGCGGTACAGCTTGATTTTATAAAGATGACAGATAGTTCAAAATTATTTGGAAAAAAGCTGCTTTGGAGCAGGGAAGAGGGTGCCGGGTCTTAGGTAAATTCATAATATAAGGATACAATTATCCCTTATTATAGTTACCTTTACCCCCCGGAGGCAAGTATGGGCATTGTAACAGTCTGTATACTGTTTTTTTCCGGTAAAAATTATTTATTACCTGTTACAGTCATAGTTATTTCATCTCATGTATTATCCTCCACAGCACAAATTTCATATCCCGGTAATGGGATTGGCTTACACCATTGATACGCCTATTAAAGTTGCCAGGTTTGGTATTAACTCTGTCATATCAATAGTCGAAGACAAGTTAATCGAAATGATGCGAAGTCATTATTATCCAACCATTGGTCACACTTACCAGCCTATCAATACACATGAAGAGGATTACAGGGCGAAAAGAGTTACTGATTACCTGAACCTGGTTAATACGATTGTTCAGGCGCAGGTTGAAAAACTCAGAAAAGCGGCTTTTGAAGCGGGCTCTGAAATAGTCAAATATTTTGAGATGTTGCCGGAAGACAGTACACTAAAACAATTGTACCGGCAAATGAACACAACCGCGGATCAGCGGGAAAAAGAAAAAATGGAAGCGCTGCTACGGGCAGAAATAAGGCCGGGAAGTATTGATGTAAATATCATGACCAAATTAGACCGGAATAATGTAGATAAGCAGGGGCAATTGATCGAAGACGGATCCGAGGCGGTTACTGCATTAAGAGGCTATGCTAAAAGTAACCTGTCTGATTCTTCTATTATTTTTTCGGCAGGCATGAACCCAAGGTTATACAATTATCTGGAAAAGTGCGAAGAATTTGAAGTAAATAATGATGGGGTATTTACCAAAAAAATTGCCATAAAAGTTAGTGATTACCGTTCCGCGTTAATACAGGGAAAATTTTTAGCTAAAAAAGGTATCTGGGTAAGTGAATTCAGGGTTGAATCGGGGCTGAATTGCGGTGGTCATGCATTTGCAACAGACGGAAATTTGATGGGGCCCATACTGGAAGAGTTTGCTACCCATAAAGAGGAACTGATTGATACCCTTTTTGTGCTCTATGCATCCGCGCAGGAGAAAAAAAATAATAGAAAGTTTACGACCCCCCACAAAATATTATTTTCTGTTCAGGGAGGAATTGGTACGCATGAAGAAGATACTTTTCTGCATGAACATTATCAATTTGAAAGGACCGGATGGGGTACCCCTTTTCTGTTAGTACCCGAAGCCACCACCGTTGATGCGGATACACTGAAACTGTTATGCGCGGCGAAGGAAAAAGATATTGTATTAAGCCACAATTCTCCCATAGGCATCAGGTTTCATTACCTGAAAGGATCCAGCGCCGAAAAGGAAAAATGGGCGCGTATTAATAATGGAAAGCCGGGCAGCCCCTGCCCCGAAAAGCACCTGGCTTTAAATTCAGAGTTTACCAAGGAGCCGATTTGTACTGCCTCGCAGAAGTATCAAAAACTAAAAATGGCACAGTTGGAATCGCTTCACCTGCCTGAAAGAGAACACGAAAAGCAGTTGATGGAAATATTGAATAAAGAGTGCCTATGCGTGGGGTTGAGTAATTCTGCCGCCATTCTCTATCAACTACCTTTCGCAAAAAATACGCGTGCGGTCAATATTTGTCCGGGGCCGAATATTGTAAATTTTTCTAAAGTGGTTTCTTTGCAAACTATGACCGATCATATCTATGGAAGAAAGAATATTCTTACCCATGCGAACAGGCCCCATATGTTTATCGCGGAACTGTATTTATATATTGACTTTCTGAAAGAGCAGCTTGAGGAAGAAACAGAACCGGATCAGTTGAATAAAAAGAAAAAATACTATACTGCCTTTTATAATAACCTACGGGATGGTATCCTGTATTACAGGCAGTTGCCAGGAGTAGCCAACGCCGGTAAGGAACAGTTTGCCAAGGACCTGTTTTATGCCGATAAAGAACTGGATGTTTTAAATTACCGGTATGAAATTGGTGAAAAAAACTGATCACTAAACAGAAGCGCTTCCCATTTCTTTCAAGGCAGTTACGAATATATCCAGTTCGGCAACCGTTGTAAAAATATTGGGTGTTATCCGGCACCCATGCACATTAGCGCCATCAATAGCTACTGTGTACACCTTATATTTTTTCAATAAGGTTTCAGCCAGTACACCTGGCTTCATTCCCTTGATGCCTACATTAGCTATGGCACAGGCGCGTTGCGGATCTGCCGGTGTATTCATCACTATATTCGGAATATCACGAACCTTACTGGTCCAGTATTGCTGTAAATACCGTAAACGCGCTTCTTTTCTTTCCGCACCTATCTTATGATAAAAGGCAATCGCATCATTAATGGCCAGATCACTATGAACCGGGATAGTGCCTGTATGATTTAAAATGCTGATATCTCCTTCCGGTCTGTCGCCTTCAGCAAGTAATGGCCAGATCTTATTAATGTGTTCTTTTCTTATATACAGCATACCTACACCCAGGGGCACACTTAACCATTTGTGTAAACTGGCGCCATAGTAATCGCAGTGCAGATCAGGAATATTGAATTGTATATGCGCAATCGCATGCGCGCCGTCTACCATTACCTGAACACCTTTGCTATGCGCCATATCACATATTTTACGAATGGGTAAAATATGTCCCGTTATATTTACCATATGACAAACCATGAGCAGTTTTGTTTTGGGTGTAATGGCATCCGCATATAGTTGTATAATCTCTTCATCTGATGATGGTTGGTTCGGTAAAGAAATTATCCTGTTTACCACCCCATGCCTTTTGGCAACCTGTTTAAACATTTCAAGCATGGCTCCATAATCCTGTTGAGCCATAACAGCCTCATCTCCTTCATTCCAATGAAATCCGCCTATAATCATATCAAGCGATTCGGTTGTATTTCTGGTTATAATAACTTCATCTGCTGTACAACCCACCAGGCCGGCCAGTGTAGCGGCAGCCTTTTTTTTATTATCGTATTGCACCGTTCGCATATAATAAGCGCCCTGGTAATTTACCTCGCGTATATGCCCAATATAATTTTCGAGAATTTCTTTTGGAAGAATATTATAGTACCCGCTCTCCAGGTTAATATAGTCGGGTTTAAGCAGGTATTCACCCCGGATACCTGCCCAGAAATCTTCATCAGCGGCAACTTTATATGGCGATAGTCCGCTCACTTTATCAATCCATTTATCCATGGAAGAACCTAATAAAGGAGTACTTAAACCGGCCAATGCCAGTCCTTTTAAAAATGACCTTTTTTGCATTTGTAAAAATTATTGAGGTAATGTATAGTATGAATGTACAATTATTCAGTGATTTGTTAAAGTGAATCTACTGATATTGCTTTTGTATAGTAAACGTAAACGGATAAGCGGGCTGGTTCCTGGTATTATTTTATCAGACCGATTCGTTTTGAATGTGCGATTGCTTCAATACTATGCGTAAAGAAACAGCAGGGTACCCCTTTGTCTTCCATTGCGTGTAAAACATGCTGAACCAGCCGGCTCTTCTTTTTATGTATATCCCGAATATAGATGGCATGAATTCTTTCGGGGAACAGTTCCACTATATTGGTGTAAATATTGGGATCCTGTTGTGAACTATCACCTAGTAAGATGAATTGCTGCTTCGGAAATGCTTCCAGGATGCGCACAATACGGGCAAATTTAGAGCCATGAATATTTTGCCCGGTTCTTAGCAGTTGTGACAGTTTCTTAATGGAACTTAATATCAATATTCCTTGTGGTAAACCATTTATCTGGATAAATTCGGTTATATAATCAAAGAGGTTCCACTCACTGCTGGAAACATAAAAAAAGGGGTTGGGTTCATTTTCTTTTGTATGGGCCTGAGCTAGTAACTGGTAATGATTCACTACCCCTTCGAAGGGCTTTCTGGTTCGGGCGTTGCGGGTGAATAAAACGGCTAATCTTTTTCGAAAATTGGCTGAATGCGAAATGAGGAAAGTGTCATCAATATCAGAAATAAATCCAAACTGGGTGGAATGCGGAATAAAAACAGAACCTGTAGCGGTTGCCATCACTGCTTCCTTTGTATTCAATAGTTCTACCGGCATTGAATGCCATCCAAAATTCATGGGTTCTTCTGAATGCCATTGCAATTGGATAAAACCATCAGAACTGGTGGTTGTGTTGAATAGGTTGTTTTCCCATTGCAATCTTACTTTGTGTCCGGCAATCTGTTTAACAATAAATAAGCGGATAAGCGCCAGAAGATCAACCAGGAAGTAGGTAGAATATTTATTTCTTGCCAGTGGTGCAAATGAAAGCGCATGGCCATACATAACCAGGTGTGCCGCATGACCATACCCGGGGTACAGTTTAAGGGTTGGCTGATGTGTAAAGCCCATCCACTGCCAGCATTTCTCTATCCAACCTGTCTTTTGTTTCTGTTCAGGTTTTTTGGGTACTATACTTGTTGTAGTTTGCATGTAGAATTGTCAAATATTGCCGGTAATATGATGGAAGTAGATGAACAGTCAAAATTACTATTTGTGATCAATCCGGTATCCGGAGGGAACGAAAAAACATTGTGGGTGAATGGCATCCATCAATATTTTGAAAATTCACCCGGGTGTTTCAGGATATTTTTCCTTACCGGTAAAAATGATGCAAAGGCGGTAACTGAACACATCTCATCTTTTCAGCCGGATAAAGTTATTGCTGTTGGCGGAGATGGAACAATAAAATTAGTGGCGGAGCAATTGATTGGCTCCAATCTGCCCTTAGGCATTTTGCCGGCAGGGTCTTCTAATGGGCTGGCTAACGACCTCAATTTGCCCTTTGCTATTTCAGAAGCGCTGGATGTAGTAGTACATGGGGTTATTACAAAGGTAGACCTGCTCCTTCTCAATGATAAGGAGGTATCTGTTCATCTATGTGATATTGGAATGAATGCTTTATTCATAAAATATTATGCCATGAACAGGGAAAGGGGCAAATGGGGTTATGCAAAAGCCTTCTTCCGTGTTTTCTGGCAAAGAAAAATAATTAAAACTGAAATTCTGATAGAGGGAATAACCATTTTGAGATGGGTTTATATGGTAGTGCTGGCTAATGCCCGTTCGTATGGTTCTGGCGCACTCATTAATCCGTTGGGCGATGTAAGCGATGGGAAATTTGAAGTGGTCATTTTTAAGGAATTGTCGGTTTGGGAATTACTAAAAATGCTGTTCACGCACAAACCCTTTGATCCTGAAAAAATTGAAATACTTCAGACAAATGAGGTGACACTTACCACCCGTAAAAAAGTGCATTTCCAGATTGATGGAGAGTGCCGTGGTAAAGTGAACACCGTTAAAGCAAAAATCCTTCCTGGTGCGCTGAATCTGCTGTTGCCTGAATGATAGCTGTCTATCTTCATTAACAGGCCGGCAACTAATTATTGATCGCGGAAATATGTGAATGATGTAATTTCTTTTATTATTTGTGTAACAATCCACCAGACAAACTAAAGTTACTTTGTGCCGTAAGCAGCGAATTTGAAAGCCTTGTAGGTTTTTATTTTCAGGAAAAATGAATAGTCATGTTTCCTGAATTTCGCGTTAAAAACTTATTACATCATATGAAAAAAAGAAAATTAGTATTGATGCTTTTTATCTGCATCTTTTCCATTTCAATGAATGCTTCTGCACAAAGTTACCATACAGGGGTAGGGGTAAGGTTTGGGGGGTTAACCAGCGGCTTAACAGTTAAACATTTTAACAGCAGTAAAACGGCACTGGAAGGAATTCTGAGTGTTGGAAATAAGAGTTTTATCGTAACCGGTTTGTATGAAGTACATGTGCCGGTAGATAATTCCAATGCATTTAAATTTTATTATGGAGTGGGTGGTCACCTGGGGTTCTTTCGTGATGGGGGAAGCTATTATTATAATGGTAACCGGTTATATACCAATGCAACTGTAGCTGGTATTGACGGCGTGTTAGGACTGGAATATAAATTCGGAACTGCGCCGATAAGTTTAGGAGTAGACTTTAAACCTTTCATTGATTTCTTTAACGGAAGCATTGTTTATTTTGATGGAGGGTTGAGTCTGCGATACACTTTTTAAACAAGTAGGTAACAATATTCTTTTGATATCAATTAAAAGTTAATTATGGGAAACTTATTATATGCAATCGCGGTTATCCTGGTTATTTTATGGGCTATCGGTTTTGTTGGCTATGGCACAGGTGGCATCATTCACCTCCTGCTGGTTATAGCAATTATCGTTGTCTTGTTGCGGGTAATCCAGGGAAGAAGGCCATTGTAGAAAAGGGCTGTTTTAAATAGCTTACACACCTCATCTACCCAATAGATGGGGTTTTTTGTATAAAAAACCGGATTCAATGCTTTTGTTGCTCCATTCATGGTTTTCAATAACAATATTGTTTACCAGTTAATATGTGAATGATGTAACTATTATACTCCATTGTGTAATAATTATACAGGCATACTGTTGCAGCTTTGTTAAACTGTTTTTTACCTAATGAAAGGTGAAAAGCAAACACTAAAAAAAGTCATGAGAAAAATTTTAGTTATGAGAAAAATCTTATTATCATTTGCGTGTTTTATTTCTATAGCATTGATTAGTGTTACAGAAAGTATCGCACAGGACACATCTACAAGGGTTTCAACACTTATTGAACCTCCGTTATTTACCGGTAACCAGGGTTTCAGAACCTGGTCTATTGGATTACATGCAGGTGCTTTGGCGCCATTTGCCGCTACAGGTGGTAGAAATGATTTTTCTAAGTGGGTTCCAACACTTGGTTATGGCGCATACATCAAATACCAGGTCTCTCACGGATTAGGATTGCAACTTGATTTTTTGAAAGGCGCTTTAAAAGCCAATAACGACAAACTATGGGCCGGCGCTCCTCCGGTTAGTCCTTTCAAGTCATTTTCAACTAATATTAATTGGGCAACCAGTTTAAGTGCAGTAGTTACATTGGGTAATATTAACTGGTCGCAGTTACACACTTCTATACAACCGTATATTTCGATAGGCGGTGGTGCTGTAAATTTTAATCCAACTACCATAAGTTCTACCGGCACTTCGGTAGCATTTAAACCTGCGGGAAGCCTGACAGAATTTTATATTCCCTTCGGTTTGGGTATCAAGGCCAATCTTTCACCCGGTGTGAATCTTGATCTGGGCTATACCATGGCTTATGCAGATGCGGATAACCTGGATGGCTATTTTAAGGCACCTTATATTGGAGATAAATTTTCGTATGCACATATCGGTCTTGAATTTGCTTTGGGCAATGCCGGCAAGCCTCAATTGGCCAGGCATAATCCTCCTGCACAGTTGGCAAAGAATATGAATGAGCAGGATGCGGCATTACGGGCATCATTAGCAGCCAGTGAGGAAAGATATAATCAACGCCTTGCCGAAATCAATGCTTTACGTGATGATGTGAGCAGAATGAAAGCTGATTCAGATGGTGATGGTGTATCTGATTATTTTGATAAATGTCCGAATACGCCAGGAGGTGTGAAAGTAGATGGCGCCGGTTGTGCCTTACCTGTTGCGGTACCGGTAAAAGATACGGTTGTTAAAGTGCTGAATAATACATATATCATTTCAGAAGAAGATAAAAAAATTGTACGGGAAGCCATCAGCAATCTGGAATTCGATTTTGCAAAATCGATTATCCGGGCGAGATCATTCCCTTACCTGAACAGGGTAGCCGCGATGCTGATAAAAAAAGGATTCAGTCTTAAATTAGGTGGGCATACCGATTATATCGGATCAGACGCGGCCAATATGCGCTTATCGAAAAACAGGGCAGAATCAGTTAAAAATTACCTGATTTCGCAAGGTGCGGGTAATGAGCGTATTGAAGCCGTTGGTTATGGTGAATCACAACCCATCTCCAGTAATAAAACAGCTAAGGGACGCCAAAATAACAGACGAGTAGAGTTTACATTGTATTAATCTATCATACTATTTCATTGAAGGGTTTGCAGGATTTTTTTGCAGGCCCTTTTTTATATAAATGATACAGTATTGGATAACACTTTGCGTGGCCGAAAAATTCGTACCTTAACATCGCTATTGAGCAAGGGCCCCTCTGAAATTTTAAAACAGCTATTATGTCATTTATTGATTATTACGAAATATTGAAAATCAATAAAACGGCTACCGGTGATGACATCAAAAAAGCGTATAGAAAATTAGCCAGGAAGCTACATCCCGATCTGAATCCGAATGACAAGGAGGCTAATAAAAAATTTCAACAAATCAATGAAGCCAATGAGGTGTTGAGCGATCCGGAGAAAAGGAAAAAATACGATCAATATGGTGAAAACTGGCAGCATGGTGAAGAATTTGAGAAAGCAAAGCAGGCGCAGGGCCGTTCCGCAAGAGCGGGTGGTCAGTCTTTTTCAGGCGGCTTTGACGAATCGGATTATTCAGATTTCTTCGGCTCCATGTTTGGCGGTTCAACAGGTGGCGGCAGAAGCCGCCAGGCAAAATTCAGGGGTCAGGATTATAATAGCGAATTACAAATTTCATTGCGAGATGCATTTGCTTCTCATCCACGAACTTTAAATATCAACGGAAAACAGGTAAGGATACAAATACCCGCGGGGATCGAAAACGGGCAAACCATTAAATTAGCAGGCTATGGCGGTAAGGGGATGAATGGTGGTCCGGATGGTGATCTCTTTATTACCTTCTCCATTATAAGTGACCCCCATTTTAAGCGGGCAGGGAGTGATCTGTATACAAGCTTCAACCTTGATTTATATACCGCGGTGCTTGGTGGAGAAATTATGGTTGATACGCTTACTGGTAAAATCAAATTAAAAATTCCTCCTGAAACACAGAATGGAACTAAAACAAGGGTGAAAGGGAAAGGCTTCCCGGTTTATAAAAAAGAGGGGCAATTCGGTGATTTGTATGTGACGTATCAAATTCAAATACCAACCCAACTATCAGAACGGAAAAAAGAATTATTTACGGAACTGGCCAACTTGTCAAAATAAACCCATTCCTATGGAAATACGGGAATACATACCAATAGATATCTTTTGCAGGCAGCATGGGGTAGATATTACTTTCATCAGCTCTTTAGAGGAATATGGATTGATAGAACTGGTGAAGATCAATGAGGCTGATTGTTTAACCCGTAACCAATTAGTTGAAGTAGAAAAATTCGTTAGGTTAAATGCTGATCTGGAAATAAACCTGGAAGGTATAGATGTGATCACACATTTACTAAACAGGGTAAAAGAGATGCAGGATGAAATGCAGCAATTGAAAAATAAGCTTCGGCTGTATGAAGTAAGTAATCCGCAGAACAAATAATGAGAAGTAAACAAACGTATTTACAGAAGATCACAAAAAAATTACGCGTACTGGGCCCGGGCCTGGTAACCGGCGCCAGTGATGATGATCCCTCAGGTATTGCTACTTATTCCCAGGCAGGGGCTGTATTCGGGTTGGCAACTTTATGGACAGCCTTACTTACTTTTCCTTTAATGGCAGCTATCCAGGAAATGTGTGCCAGGATAGGAATGGTTACCAATGAAGGGCTGACGACTACCCTTAAGAAAAGATATCCCAAAGCCATTTTATATATAATGATCCTGTTTAGCTTTCCGGCTATTACGCTCAATATCGGAGCAGATATACAGGGAATGGGTGCAGTGGCACATTTAATATTTCCGCAGGTTCCTGTATTTGCTTTCAGTGTTGTATTTACCGCGTTACTTATTTTTTCTATCATCCGGTTTTCTTATCAGCGATTGGCCGCCATTTTAAAATGGTTATGTATGGTCCTGTTATTATACATCATTGTTCCTTTTATGGTAGAAGTAGATTGGATAGATGTGTTCAGGCATACATTGATGCCGACCATTCAATTTAATAAAGAATTTTTTGGGATACTGGTGGCCATTCTGGGTACCACCATTTCGCCCTATTTATTTTTCTGGCAGGCAACTATGGAAGCAGAAGATATGGCACATCGCAAAAAAAAGATCATGATTAATAAAAGACTCCTGGACAATATGAAAAATGATGTTGATTTTGGGATGCTGTTTTCCAACGTGGTTATGTTTTTTATCATTCTTACTACGGGTACGGTATTATACAGCGCCGGGATCAGGCAAATTGATACCGTAGATCAGGCAGCAAAGGCATTGGAACCTTTAACCGGTAAATTAACCTACCTCTTATTTAGTTTTGGAGTAATTGGTACAGGTTTTCTGGCTATTCCGGTACTGGCAGCATCATTGTCTTATATTATTGCCGAAACGTTTACGCTGCCAAAGGGGTTAGACAAAACTTTTAGTGAAGCGAAGGGATTTTACACAACCATTATTGTATCATTAATAGTAGGGTTATCCCTGGATTTACTCGGCATATCACCCATTCAGGCATTGATTTATACGGCCTTGCTCTATGGGTTAACTGCTCCGGTGCTGATTGCCATTGTACTACATATTTCCAATAATAAAGCAGTGATGGGGAAATTTACCAATGGCGTATATGCAAATATTGCCGGTGTCTTTACTTTGTTGCTAATGAGTGCAGCCATTATTGCATTGATCTATTTTCAGTTTAACTGAATGGTACTCGGAAAGGCTTACATAGGATAAGAAATTTTCCATAACAAAGGATTCCTCATCCGTTTCAGTTATAAATTAAAAAAAATCTTTATACCTTCTATCCATCTATCTGTCTATATTTAAAGCGTAAAAAGAGGGTTGGGTTGCACAATTCTCAACCCAATGCATCGTTTGTATTGGAACTGTGGTCATAGATGTTTGGTTGCTGACAATTAGGGTGTTGTCGTTAAAGGTTAGGGAAGAAATTTCTAAAAAAAATTAACAAAAGATTTGTTTTGTAATAAATATGTGTATTTTGTACATGCTTAATAACCAATAAACTGCCATTTATGAATTTTTCGAAGCTTGTCAGACCCATTCTCATGGGTTTATTTGCTTGCTTGTTAGTTACCTCCTCGCAAGCCCAAAACAAAACCATTTCCGGTAAAGTAACGGATGCCAAAGACGGGTCACCCCTGCTTGGCGCATCAATTGTTGTAAAAGGATCAAAACTTGGCGCCCAAACCGGCGCTGATGGTACTTTTAAGATTGCTGTTCCGTCAGCTACTACCACTTTGGTTATTTCCTCTGTAGGGTTTGCCTCCCAGGAAATCAATATTCAAAACAAAACATCCGTTGAGGTTTCTTTGAAGGCCACCAATGAGCAACTCGGTGAAGTGGTGGTAATTGGTTATGGTACCAGGAAACTGAAAGATGCAACCGGTTCGGTTGTTTCTTTGGGTGAGAAGTCGTTTAACAAAGGCATTATTTCTTCTCCGGAAGAACTTTTCCAGGGTCGTACCGCCGGTGTAAGTGTTACACCTTCCAGTGGCGAACCCGGAGCTGCTATTAATATTAATATCCGCGGTACCAGTTCTATCAGAAGTAATAACAATCCGCTGTTTGTAGTGGATGGTGTTCCTTTAGATGCGGGGGGTACTTCAGGAACTGCCAGCGGTGTGGAAGGCTCTTCAACTCCCAAGAACCCATTAATCTTCTTAAATCCCAATGATATTGAAAACATCAGTATTTTAAAAGATGCCTCTTCCGCAGCCATTTACGGAGCGAGAGGCGCCAATGGGGTTGTTTTAATTACTACTAAAAGCGGTAAAGGAAAAGGCGGATTTACGTTCAGTACTTCCACCAGTTTTTCCAAAACCGCTAACAGATATGACCTTTTAAGTGCACAGGACTTTTTGTTAGGTGTTAAAAAAGCCAACCTGGATGCCGGTACAGATCCTGCCAGCGCAGCAGCAGCGGTACTTTCGGTTGATAAAGGATTTAGTACCAATTGGCAGGATCAGATTTTCCAGACCGGAATTTCTCAAAACTACAATTTGGGCTGGGGCTTTTCAAAGAACGGAACCGCCTTACGTATCAGCGCTTCTTATGATGATCAAAAAGGTATCGTAAAAACCAGCGGTTTAAAGAGGGTAACTTCCAGGGTTAACTTTTCTCAGAAATTTGCGAATGATAAATTGAAATTTGATGCCATTGTAACGTATGCGAATGTAAAAAACCAATATGCGCCCAATACGAATGATGCCGGTTACCAGGGAAGTTTGATTGGAGCAGCCATTGCATTTAACCCAACTTACCCGGTATATAACGCGGATGGTACTTTCTATGATCCATTAGACGGTAATAGAAACCCCGCGGAAATGCTGTCTTATTTTACTGATAAAGACAACCTTGACCGCTTCTTAACCAATTTAAGCCTTAGCTGGAATATTACCAATGGCCTAACGTATAAGATTACCTATGGTTATGATAATTCTAAAAGTATAAGAAAAGGTTTTGCCGATCCACGTTTGAGTCCCAATGCATTTGGTGGTACCAATGGCATTGGTTCTGTTAACCTGAATAACCCGATTAATGGTAACGGTAGAGGTTTTAAACAAGACTATACCTTAACCACTACCCTGATTGAGCATACACTTAATTATGAGAAAACATTTAAAAATGGTGGCCAGTTAAGCGCTATCGGTGGTTTCTCTTACCAAACCACTAAAAATTACCAGGATAACCGCGTTTACTGGGGACTGAGTAAACCAGTAGTAAAAGCTACGGATGTATTTGTGCAGGACCTGGCTAAGTTTACCAATAATTCATGGCAAACCGGCGACAGCAGTAAATATGATCTGCAATCGGTATTTGGCCGGTTGAACTATAGTCTCCAGGACAAATACTTCTTAACTGCTACTGTGAGAATGGATGGATCATCGAGGTTCGCTGCTGGTAATAAATATGGTACTTTCCCGTCATTTGCCGCTAAATGGAAATTGATCAACGAAAATTTTGCCGCTAATTCTTTAGGTAAATTATTCAATGATTTCAGTATCCGGGCTAACTATGGTATTACCGGTAACCAGGAGTTTCCTAACTATGCTTCTTTAGCTATTCAACAAACTATTCTGGGTTCAACAACTATTATCTCTAACTCTAATCCAAATTTGAGATGGGAGTCAACCACAACTACAGGTGTTGGATTAGATTTCTCTTTATTTGATTACAGGTTAAAAGGTACTATTGACTATTTCAAAAAATCAACTAAAGACCTTGTGTTCTTAGCCTCTTATCCTCAGCCAGCAGCTTCTGCTAACAGATGGGTTAATTTGCCAGGATTAGTAGTGAATACCGGTTTGGAACTTGGATTAGATTTCCAGGCTATCAGAAGAAATACCGGTTCATTTAGCTGGGATATCAATTACAATATGACCTTTCTGAAAAACAGGGTTCAGGACTTCGGACAAAACTCAGTAATTACCGGTGCCGTTAACGGACAGGGTTTATCGGGTGCTTATGCACAAACTATTGTAAACGGGTCACCTTTGTTTACCTGGAAAATGCCACAGTATCTGGGCTTAGATGGTAATGGAGATGCACGTTATGCAAATGGTGCACAGGATCAGTTATTAGGTAGCGCGTTGCCAACCTTTACAGCCGGCTTAACCAATAGCTTTACCTGGAAAAGATGGAGTGCCAGTATTTTTGCAAACTCAGTTCGCGGTTTCTATATTTATAACAATACCGGGAATGCTTTATTCCTGAAAGGAAGTTTGAAAACCGCCCACAATGTAACTTATGCGGTTGCCAATAGTGCTGAGGACCCAATTAACCCGGGTAGCGTTTCTTCACGTTTTCTTGAAAAGGGTGATTTTATCAGATTATCGAATGTTAGTTTAAGTTATTCATTTGCTATTAAGAGTACTGTTATTAAATCTTTGACAGCATCTCTTTCCGGACAAAATCTTTTGTTGATCACCAATTATTCCGGTTTGGATCCAGAAGTGAATGTTGACCACCAATTAAACGGTGTGCCTTCACGTGGTTTTGATTATGCAGGTTATCCTAAAGCAAGAACATTCACTATCGGATTAAATATTGGGTTTTAATTTAAACAACACTTAAAATGAATTTTGTCATGAAAACGATAAAAAATAATCAATTATTCATTCCGCTATTTGTTCTCTTCGCGGGCATCGGAATGTCGTCCTGCACCAAGCTGGATGAAACGCTGTACGGCACCAGAAGCCTTGCTACCACTACCGGTGGGGCAGCAACACCCGGCAATTTAGCCGGTGTGTACAATCAGTTAAATCAATTACCTGGTCAGGGTAACTGGTTTGCCCTCCAGGAACATACTACCGATGAAATATTAGGGCCCACTCGTGGTACTGACTGGGATGATTTTGGTACCTGGCGCAAACTGCATTTACATGCATGGGATGGTAACCACAACCAGTTAAATGATACCTGGAATGGTTTAAATGGCGCCCTGTTTCAGGCAACTTTGCTGGCCGAAACCGCCTCTGGCCAAACCAAAGCGGAAGCTCAGTTTATCAGGGCCTATTTTGCCTATTTAGTTTGTGATATATGGGGCCAGGTTCCTTACAGAGCAGCAAAAGATGGCGCTGATGTGGTACCTAAAGTATTCAGCCGTACAGAAGCGGTTACTTTTATTCTCGCTGATTTAGATGCCGCTATTGCTGCCTTACCAAGATATACCAAAGCAACCAGGGGTAAAGCAACCAAAGAAGCTGCTGAATTTTTGAAAGCAAAAGTTATTTTGAATAAAGCGGTATTTACACAAAGTCCGGCAACACCAGCCGGTCCATTCACTTTTGCTCCTGCAGATATGAATACGGTTATTGCTTTAACTAATGATATTGCCAGTAATGCTGAATTAAGTATCTCTAATTACTATTGGGATAATTTTAAATGGGATAATGGCGCAAAATCAAGTGAACTTATCTTTACCCGTGCCAATTCTGATGGTATAAACGTAGTTTGGGCCACTGCCATGGGATTCCATTATAGCCAGGCGCCTAGTGGCTGGAACGGTTTTACTACCTTATCTGATTTCTATAACAGTTTTGAAGACGGCGACGTTCGTAAAGGTGATGCTATCCCGGGTTATACAGAGAAAGTAGGTAGTAAAGCAGGATTCCTGGTTGGACAAATTCAGGGACCCCAGGGTGGAAGTATTGGCAATCCGTTGGTTGATTTGAAAGACAGAAGCGGAAACCCACTGAAATTTACGCCTGATGTAAGTTTGTTCTTCTCTAATGAAACCAAAGGTATCCGTACAGTAAAATATCCACTGGATCCCGCTTCCATCAATGGTGGTGGTTGGGGAAGTTCTAACGAATTTGTATTCTTCCGTTTTTCTGATGCCCGTTTAATGAAAGCAGAAGCTATCTTAAGAGGTGGTGCCGATGCAGAAACACCATTGGCTATCGTAAATGGTATCCGGTCAAAAAGAAATGCATCAGCTCTTTCTTCTGTTACTTTAACAAACCTGTTGGCCGAACGTGGAAGAGAATTATACCTGGAAGCCTGGAGAAGAAATGACCTGATCCGTTTCGGTAAATTCAACGATCCTGTTGGAGAAAGGCCAGCTAAATCTGATGGCTATAAAGTAATATTTCCGATTCCAACGGTAGCCGTTTCTTCAAACCCTAATTTGAAACAGAACGTAGGTTACTAAGTTTTTTTATCATTCATCTAAGAAGAGGTTGTATGTTTCATACAGCCTCTTTTTTGTAATTTTAGGCATGTACAGATTTAAATGTCAGCTATCCCTTTATTGTGTAGTCATATTATTGACCTCCTGTAATTCAACTAATACAGGCAGTGAATTGTTTGAATTGAAAAAGAATACCGGTATAGATTTTACCAATACGATTCAGGATGCCAAATCGATGAATATTTTTAATTACCGCAATTTTTATAATGGAGGTGGCGCTGCTATTGGCGATATTAATAACGATGGATTAGCGGATGTTTTTTTTACAGCGAACCAGGGAAAAAATAAATTATACCTGAATAAAGGCGATTTTAAGTTTGAGGATATTTCAGTAAAAGCGGGGTTTACAGAAAAGCAACAATGGAGCACCGGCGTAGTATTCGCGGATATTAACCAGGATGGCTGGTTAGATATTTATATTAGTAACGCGGGTAATATGCTGAATACGGAGTTGCGAAAAAATCAATTATTTATTAATAATAAGGACCTGACCTTTACCGAATCCGCGGAAAAATACGGCCTGGCTAACTCTGGGTACACCACCCAGGTTTCCTTTTTTGATTATGACGGAGATGGTGACCTGGATTGCTTTATGATTAATAACAGCCCCATTCCCGTAAACACATTAAACTATGCCAACAAGAGAGAGCTACCCGCACAAAACTGGGAGGTTCCTGACATGTTAAAAGGTGGCGGAGATCATCTTTATCGAAATGAAGATGGAAAATTTAGGGAGGTTTCACAAGAAGCAGGTATACACGGCAGCCTGATTAGTTTTGGATTAGGGGTAACCGTAGGAGATGTGAATGGGGATGGCTGGCCGGATATCTATGTTTCCAATGACTTTTTTGAAAGAGATTATTTATACATCAACCAGCAAAATGGCCATTTTAAAGATGAGTTGGAAGAAAGAATGCAACATACCAGTTTAGCATCGATGGGCGCCGATATGGTGGATATGAATAATGATGGCTTCCCGGATATTTTTACAACCGATATGCTGCCCTTAGACAATTTCCGGTTAAAGACCACTACTTCCTTTGATAATATTGATGTTTACCGCTTAAAAGAAAATTCAGGGTTCTATCACCAATATATGCAGAATACCGTTCAACTGAATAATAAAAACGGAAAGTTTATGGAGATAGCCAATTATAGCGGTGTACCCGCTTCAGACTGGAGCTGGGGTGGTTTACTGTTTGATGCTGATAATGATGGGTTCTCGGATTTATATATCTGCAACGGCATTTTTCATGATTTAACCAACCAGGACTTTATTGATTTCTTTGCAAATGATGTTGTGCAAAAAATGGTGATCACCGGAAAGAAAGAAGAAGTGGATGATGTTATTAATAAAATGTCTTCAACCCCTCTCAAAAATAAAGTATATAGAAATACAGGTAAACTAACATTTGAAGAAGCTGGCGATAAATGGGGCTTTACGCAGCCATCATTTTCAAATGGCGCCGCTTATGGTGACATGGACAATGATGGTGATCTGGATTTAATTGTCAATAATGTTAACCAGCAGGCTTTTGTTTATCAGAATAAAAGCGTTGAAAAAAACAGGACCGGTTATATCGCTTTCTCTTTAAAAGGTTCAGATAAAAATACATTCGCCATCGGTGCGAAAATTAAAGTATTCATTGGCGACCAGGTATTAAGCAGGGAAATTATTCCCAGCAGGGGCTTTCAATCTTCTGTTGATTATAAAGCGGTTATCGGTTTAGGAAAAAACAGCGCCATTGATTCAGTTCAGATAATTTGGCCCAACCGTGCTGTGAGTCATTACCGGAAACTATCCCTTAATAAGGTTCATACACTAACACAACCTACCACTGATGCACCATTATTTTTACCGGAAAAAAATGAAGTAAAACCTTTATTACAATCCACAAAATCCAGCTTCGATAAACATGAGGAAGATGATTTCCTGGAATTGTATACCGAAAGAAATATTCCGGTCATGCTTTCGAAAGAGGGTCCGGGGGCAACGGTAGGAGATGTGAATAGTGATGGCTTACAGGATATATTTATTTGCGGGTCTAATAATAAGGGCGGCCAGTTATACCTACAGACCAAAGGGGGGGCTTTTATTAAAAAATCGGTCAAAGCCTTTCAGGAGGATGCCGGTATAGAAAGTACGGCCTGTTTATTTTTTGATAGTGATGGGGATGGTGACCTGGATTTGTTTGTTGGCGCGGGTGGTGACCGACAGTTGGCAAACAGTTTATTAATGCGGAATCATTTATATGCAAATGATGGTAAAGGGAATTTTATAACAGTACCCAATGCCTTTACAAATACCAATGCGAATACGGCTGTTGCGGTACCACTTGATTTTGATAAGGATGGTGACCTGGATTTATTTATTGGTGGCAGAAATATACCATATCGCTATGGGGCCAATCCTGCCAGTGTATTATTAGAGAATGACGGGAAAGGTAAATTTATGGATGTTACCAAAGAGAAAGCGCCCATGCTTACCGCTATCGGAATGGTTACTGATGCTGTTTGGGTAGATATTATTGGCGATGCTAAACCAGAATTGGTAATAGTGGGAGACTGGATGGCGCCTCATATATTTTCATATACCAATTCGGTATTTCAGGAAACAGCAACCAACCTGGCTGATCTGTTTGGATGGTGGAGGTCCATTGCTGTAGCTGATTTAGACGGGGATGGAAGAAAAGACATTATCATCGGAAATATCGGAGAGAACGGATACCTGCATCCCACAAAAGAGAAGCCTGTAAAGTTGTGGTTGAATGATTACGACATGAATGGTAACCTTGAAAAAATAGTAACCCAAACAATCGATCAGAAAGATGTGACTGTTTTTTTAAAGCATGATGTAGAAGAACAAATACCTTCTTTAAAAAAACAGAATTTAAAACACGAGGTTTTTGCCAAAAAATCTATCCAGGAATTATTTACTGCCGATATTATTAAATCATCTGTTGTAAGAACTTTTAATTTTTGCAGCTCTGTTATTGCCTGGAATAACGGGAATGGACAATTTACCATTAGTAATTTGCCCCCCCCTGTTCAGTTCTCTTCCGCTAATGCCATTTATTGCACCGACATAAATAATGATGGCAAACAGGATATACTGATAGGAGGAAATGAATTTGGCTTTCCTCCCCAGTTGGGTAGAATAGATGCCAGCTTTGGTTCCTTGTTACTGAACCAGGGGAATAAAATATTTAAAGCATTGGATTATAATGAATCCGGCCTGGAAATAACCGGGCAGGTTAGAGATATCCGGGAAATAAAAGTCGGTAACCAAAAAAATATTCTTTTTCTGCGCAATAGTCTGTACCCGGTTCTTTATGAAGTTTCTTCAGCTATTAAGGCTCCCTTATCAATATCGAAAAAATAATTATGCGAAAGAGGCGGGATAAGAGTACTGATTTTTTTTATGCACACTGTTTACTGATAGTGATGGGCTTTGTGTTTTTTTCCTGTAAGCAGGAGGCAAAAACCGGGATAGTATTTGAAACCCTTGGTAAAAATAGTACCGGAATTAGTTTTACCAATCAAATGCGCCCAACCCCGCAATTCAATTTATTTAAATACATGTACTACTATAATGGTGCAGGAATAGGGGCCGGTGATTTTAATAACGACGGTAACATCGATTTATTCTTTGCGGCCAATCAGGGCAATAACGCATTGTATCTGAACGAAGGGAAGCTGCACTTTAAAGACGTAACCAAAGAAGCCAATATCCCAAACGATGGGGCATGGAATACCGGTATCTCTGTTGTAGATATCAATAACGATGGTTTACTCGATATCTATATCTGCCGTGTAGGGAACTTTAATTTATTGGAAGGCAAAAATCAACTCCTTGTTTGCAGGGGCATTAAAAACGGGATACCTAATTACGCGGATGAAGCAAAAGAATATGGTTTAGATTTTTCGGGATTCAGTACGCAGGCGGTTTTTTTCGATTATGACGGTGACAGTGACCTGGATATGTTTTTATTAAATCATTCTGTTAATCACGAAGCACGTTATGCGCCACGCTCAGGCTTTTTAGGAACCTACGATTCGCTTTCCGGAGATCGTATGTATCGTAATGATGGTAAACATTTTGAAGATGTAACGCGGCAATCAAAAATGAATAGTTCTGCTATCAGTTATGGATTAGGTGTGGCAGTGGCGGATATCAACCTGGATGGATGGCCTGATTTATATGTTGGAAATGATTTTCATGAAAATGATTATTTATACATCAACCGGCATGATGGAACATTTACCGAGGAGAATAATCAGCAACTGATGCATACCAGCCAGTTCTCAATGGGTGTTGATGTGGCAGATGTAACGAATGACGGCTATCCGGAAATTATTTCGATGGATATGCTGCCATCAGATCCAACCATATTAAAAAGGTCATTGGGTGAAGATGACTATGATATTTTTCAGAATAAACTGAACTTTGGCTATAATTACCAGTATGCACGCAACAATCTTCAGTATAACAGAAAGGATAATCATTTTAGCGAAACAGGTTTTTATTCAGGCGTATATGCTACTGACTGGAGCTGGGCCCCTCTCTGGATGGACTTTGATAATGATGGCTTAAAGGATTTATTTGTATCGAATGGTATTCCTAAAAGGATGAATGATATTGATTATATAAATTTCGTGTCAAGTGATGAGTTGCAGCAAAAATTGCGACAAAATAAATTGGATGATAAGGACCTCTCGCTGGTTAATAAATTTCCTGCAATAAAAATTCCCAATAAATTTTATCATAATAAGGGTAACCTTTTATTTGAAGACATGCGTTCCGTTGTTCTGAATAATCTGCCCTCTTTTTCAAACGGCGCGGTATATGCCGATTTAGACAATGATGGAGACCTGGATGTGGTTGTGAATAATATAGATGACCCTGTATTTATTTATGAGAATAAAACCAACAGTACCGGTTCTGTTGATTTTGCCACTATCCGCCTGGAAGGACCGGCCGGGAACAGCCAGGCAGTGGGCGCCAAAGTGGTTGTATTCGCGAATGGTGGTATACGAACCTATGAGAATAATCCAGCCAGGGGATTTCAATCAAGCATGGCCATTCCCCTGCATATTGGATTGGCAAATACAAAAATTGAGGCTGCTTTTTTAATTTGGCCGGATAACACCTATACGCCTGTTAATCTTCAATCAAAGCAACCCCATCTTTCGATAACCTATCAGCCGGGGCTTCCTGCATTCGATTATAACCGGATCAGGTCTTATTTCAAAAACGAAACAAGACCCATGAAAGATATTACCACAGAAACCGGGTTCAATTATGCGCATCGGGAAAATTCTTTTATTGAGTTTAACAGGGAATACCTTATTCCACACATGGTTTCAACAGAAGGCCCGGCCCTGGCTGTGGCTGATATTAATCATGATGGACTGGAAGATGTATATATGGGGTCTTCCAAAACTTTTCACGATGCTGTTTTTCTGCAACAGCCTAATGGCCGCTTTATTCAAACAAAGCAGCCATCCATGTTTTTAGATAGTATGTATGAATCGGTTGATGCAAAATGGATAGATGTAAACAATGATGGCCATCCGGATCTGGTACTGGCCAGTGGCGGTAATGAATATTTTGGGAAGGATGAACATTTACTGCCCAGGGTATATCTGAATGACGGGAAAGCGAAGTTTACCAAACTGGCCAATGCATTCAGTAATATATATGTTACACAATCCTGCATAGCTCCTTATGATTTTAACGGGGATGGCTTTGTAGATTTATTTATTGGAGGAAGGGTAGTACCATGGGAGTATGGTAAAATACCACAATCCTATTTACTGCAAAATGATGGTACTGGAAAATTTACAGATGTAACAAAAAAGTATTCAGCGGAATTGGCCAATATTGGTATGGTAACACAGGCTTTGTGGTACGATATGAATAAGGATGGACTGAATGATTTGATTATTTGCCGCGAATGGGGTGGAATTGATGCCTTCATCAATAGGAAGGGGTCTTTCACTAAAAAAAGAATTACCGATAAAAAGGGCTGGTGGAACTTTGTATTACCTGTTGATATTAACCAGGATGGCAATATTGATTTAATAGCAGGCAACCTCGGTTTAAATGCAAGATTGCATGCAACAACAGAAGAGCCGGTACGCTTATATTATAACGACTTTGACGACAATGGGAAACATGAACAGATTCTTACTTATTACCTGAATGGGAAAGAAATTCCGTTTGCCAATAAAGAGGAACTGCAGAAACAAATACCCATTATTAAAAAGAAATTTCTGTATGCAGCAGATTTTGCCAATGCGGGTTTAGCGGAAATACTTTCACCCAATAAATTGAATAAGGCGCAACAGTTAACGGCTGATTATTTTTCAAGCGCGGTATTAATTAACCAGGGTAACCTGATTTTTACTATAGATGCATTGCCATGGGAAGCACAGTTAAGCCCCATGCGTGATGCCATGGTGGTTGATGCCAATGGAGATAAATGGCCGGATATTTTATTGGTTGGTAATTTCTATGATAATACTATCCAGATGGGCAGATATGATGCGGATTTTGGCACCCTACTCATTAATAAAGGGAATGGAAAATTTGCAACTGAAAAAATAAACGGATTGGTACTGAAAGGACAAATCCGTCATATTGCCGCGGTACATATCCGGCAAAAGCCAGCTTATATCCTTGCTAAAAACAATGATTCTTTACAGGTTATTCAATTTAAAAAACCGGGTACTTTACATAAGTAACCCATTGTGCTGTATCCTTTACTTGTATCCTGTCGGTAACCAACAATTGAAAGGGAACGGCCGGAGAGGCTTTATTATAATCGATCATAAATTTTTTAAGGGCTTCTTCCCCTTTTAGAATACTGCTTTGGCCGCCGGTTACTTTTGCTTCCAGGATATTCCCCAGCACCATTTTTTTAAGAATGATATCCCCATTAGCTGGAATGTCTTTTACCAGTGGAATGGCCACCATCACCTCATATGTATTTTCCATTGATATATTGATATTGAGCATCGGAAAATCTTTTTCTACTCCCCCTTTTAAACTTATGTACGCTTTTAGTTTATCTATCAGTTTTGCCACTTCTTCGTCTGTTGGAAACTGATTAAATGTTTTGGACGTAGAGATAAGCGAAGAATCTTTCACTTTCGCCTGAAGAATAGTTAATCCATAGATATTTTCGTTTTTCTCTGCAAATTGTTTTAATGCGGTAAGAATAGTTTCCAATTGTTTTTTGATGGCTATCGCTTTAAAATAATAATCCAGTTTATGTATGGGGTTTAGTCCTGGTGCAAAAGGCAGGTACCTGTACTCTATAGCGCAAGTATCTCTATATAATTGCAGGGCAGCTATTTCTCCGGTTATGGTTAATTGGCCGGAACTTGTCTGTATAGCAAGGCTTCCCGATTTTGATTTTGGTATGGTGTATCGGTAACCTTGATACATACATACAGTGTCATTGATGATTTCTCCGGGCCACCATTTTTGAATGGCATCCGGGTTTTCAAATAAGCGGCTGATGGAAGCTGCCGGGCAGTTTACTTTTTTATCTCCTGCTATTGTTATTTCACCGGGAATAAATACAAAGATGGATATTATTGCTGCAGTTGCGATAACCAATAGAATCAAAAACCATTTTTTCATACGATGCATATTTTCTATAATACACAATATTAAGATTTAAAGCCTATCATTTTTTTAAAGATGCCTATATCCCAAATCTTACCCCCCCCCTTTCGGGTAATTGCAGAAACAAAAGGGGGAACCAATCCGTATTTTGCCACCGGTGAGGGGGTATTATACAGCGTATTCTGATGGGTTTTGGAGGGTTGGAAATTACAGTTCAGGGTATTATGCAGGTGAAATCTGCCCCGCCCAAGTAGTGGAAAGGCCTGATTATCAAAAGGGTGTGGCTTGAAAAAAAATCTTTTCAGTTAAATAAGATTGTGGTATTTTCACGGTACTTGAAACGAATCGCTTCCATACTGCTATTGGGGATTCTTCTGTTTAATATGGGAGGCTACCGTTTATTGAGTAATTACTTCGAAGACATGGCCGACCAGCGCATGCAGGCAGAACTGGATATGAATCTCTACAACGAGTCTGATTTGATCAGCATCAAGGTAGCAGCCGGTCTTCCCTATGGAAGCAGTTCAGAAATATTTCAAAAAATAGAAGGTAATATTGATATCAATGGTGTAAACTATACCTATGTAAAACGCCGTTTCTACCAGGATTCACTCGAGTTGCTCTGCATACCGAATACGGCCCGTGCAGGTGTTAAAAACGCGAGGGATGAATTTGCAAGGCTATCGTATGATTTTGTAACCAATAATACCTCTAAGAAGGCAACATCACATCACACTCATTCGGCTAAATTCTCTGTACTTGATTTTACAGATGATCACCATTCCTTTTCCTGGCAGTTTAGGGATATGGATCTCTCTGCAAACTGGTGCACGAAAATCTTTGCTGATTTGAAGTCTGAATATCCCGGCCGCTTAGACAGGCCGCCACAAGCCTGAGGTTGGTTCATTAAGCAATTTTTTCTTATTTAATTTCCCTACTAATTTTATAGCATATGAAGAGGCTCTTTATTGGGCTTTGCGCTGTTGTATGTTTATTTGCCTGTAATAAAAGCAATGAATACAAAACATACCTGCACAATCCGGAATTATTCAGTCAGACCGTACATGAATTAAATACTGTGGTGATGGGTAACAATTTTCCACCCATGGTAGCGTCAAGAAACTATGTATACGCGGCTATTGCATCTTATGAAGGGATCGCTTCGGCTTATCCTGATCAGTATCAGTCACTGGCAGGACAGGTGAATGGCCTGAAACCGGTATCCTTACCGGCAGTGAATGCAGCGGCGGATATTGAACTGGCTGCATTATTGGCTTATATGAAAGTAGGGGAGGCAGTTACTTTTCCTGAGGGAAGTATGCAAACGTACAAAGACAGTATTTTAAAGATAGCCCGCGATAAAGGCTTACCGTCAGATGTAGAAAAAGCCTCACAATTATTGGCAGATAGTGTATCGGCTTCTATTATCCGTTGGAGTAAGAAAGACAATTACCTGGAAACGCGCGGCGCCGAAAAATATAATGTGATGGATATTCCCGGACGTTGGGTACCCACACCGCCTTTGTATGGGTCGGCAGCAGAGCCTCATTGGATGGAGATACGGCCGATGGTAATTGACAGCGCTTCTATGTTTGCACCGCCACCGCCACCTGCTTTCAATATCACTGATAAGAATAGCATGTATTACAAAGAAGTAATGAAAATTAAAAATGCGATTGACAGTTTAACGCCGGAACAAAAACATATGGCTGAATTCTGGGATGACAATCCGTTTAAAATGAATGTAACAGGGCATGTAATGTATGGAAGCAAAAAATTCTCACCTCCCGGTCACTGGATGAGTGTAGTGGGTATATCAGCCAAAGTGGCAAAAGCGGATTACGCAACAACCGTATATGCATTCGCCAAAACAAGCATTGCCTTATTTGATGCATTCATACAATGCTGGTATGTAAAATATACATACAATACGGTCAGGCCCGAAACAGTGATCAATAAATATATTGATGCTAACTGGCGCCCTTACCTGCAAACACCGGCATTCCCTGAATATACCTGCGGGCATTCTACTATTTCCTCTTCAGCGGCAGAAGCATTAACGAGTGTGTTTGGCGATAATTTTGCTTACACCGATTCTACTGAACTGGAATTTGGTATCGCAAACCGTTCATTCAAATCATTCCGTGCAGCCGCGGATGAAAATAACTGGGCCCGTTTTTACGGTGGATTACATTACCACCATTCATGTATGGTAAGTACGGAAGTAGGAAAAAGTATTGGTCAATTAGTGGCTGACCGTTTGAAAATGAAAAAGAAATAATTTTTTTCAACACCATTATTTATCGCTAAAAAAACTTAAATTTTCTATTATGAGAAGATATAATACTGGCTATTGCAAAAAAAGGTTGCTCAGTCTTTGCATGCTGCTTTCATTTATACAGCTATCTGCCCAAACAGATATGGATGCCATTATGATGACTAAAAATAATTTCTGTACCGGTCTGATGTATAATAGCAGCAACTGGACAGACTATTGGGAAGGAACACTTAAGAGAAATAACGAGAACCTTGGAACAGTTTCAACAAAAATGTATGCAGTAATGGGTAACTATGGCGTTTCGGATAAGCTGAATCTTTTGTTTGGCATCCCTTATGTACAAACCAGGGCTTCTGCCGGAACTTTGCATGGTTTAAATGGCATGCAGGATCTTTCTTTATGGGTAAAATGGAACCCGATAGAAACGAAATTTGGAAAGGGAACGCTATCTGTATATGGCCTTGGCGGGATATCTTTCCCTACTACTAATTACGTGGCCGATTTTCTGCCTTTGTCTATTGGTTTGCATAGTACGAATCTTTCTTTGCGCGGTATGGTGGATTACCAGGTTGGTAAATGGTTTGCCACGGCATCCGGTACGTATGTGGTGCGAAGCAATATCAAAATAGACCGCAATTCATACTATACAACAGAGCAGCACATAACAAATGAAGTGTCTATGCCCGATGCATCCAATGTTCAGCTCAGAACGGGTTACCGAAGCGGTCGTATGATCGCTGAAGCGATCATTAATAACTGGACTACCCTTGGCGGTTTTGATATTACGCGGAATAATATGCCTTTTCCCAGCAATAAAATGAATGCCACTACTGCGGGTATCAATATCAAATATAATATACAGGCAGTGGATGGGTTAGCGCTGATAGGTGGGGGAAGTATTACCCTTGCCGGAAGAAACATCGGCCAGGCAGGCAGTATTAACGGAGGTGTGTTTTACATTCTTGATTTTTCGCACAAAGCCAAAAAGACAACCCAATTAGCTCAACCTGTAAAAGAAAAATAACATGAAAAAGATATTTTTATCAACATTAATTATCATTGTAGTGATTATTGCAGCGCAATTGTCCTGCTCTAAAGTTACTTCGGGGCGAACTGATTATCTTCCAGCGCTAAACCCATCTAAAACAGATATTGACGCGGGTTCGTGGAAAACGGTTTTTTTGACCGGCCCAACAGAATTCAGTGTAGCGGCACCGGTTGCCGTAACCACACCGGCTTATATTGCAGAGCTGAATGAAATTAAGGCCCTGCAAAAAAACATCACCAAAGAGCAGGAAGAAAAGATTGCTTATTGGGGTGCGGGTGGCGTATTAAGATGGAATGAACTGATGAGGGAACTGGTGGCAAAATATAATCTTCCGCCTTATCAAAAAGCAGACGGTGTATATCCCGCACCCAGTGCCGCTAATCCATTCGCGTATCCTTTGTTTCCTTTTGCCAACCCTCCATATGCGGCAAGGGCCTATGCTTATATCAGTGCGGCACAGTATGATGCATTGGTAGCTGCCTGGCATTATAAAAAATTATACAACCGTGCGGCGCCGTATAAAACAGATGTAGCTATTCAGGCTAAATTGCAGCCAACAGACCTGCCTTCCTATCCTTCAGAGAGTGCTGTATTAGCGGGTGTAACTGCCGAAATGATGAAGCTGTTATTTCCGGGTGAAATCGCCTACATACAACAGAAATTAGAAGAGCAGGAACTTACAAGCATCATGGCTGGCGCCAATACGCGCGGTGATGTTGAAGCAGGTGAAGCGCTGGGCAGGCTGGTGGCACAAAAAATTACTGCAAGGGCAAGAACCGATAAAGCCGGTGCCGCAATAGGTACCCCGGCCGATTGGGCACAAATAGAAAATGCTGTTACCGCCAAAGGTGAAATAGCCTGGATCAGCCTTGATAATCCGAAAAGGCCACCCATGTTACCGCTTTTCGGAAAAGTAAAACCATGCCTGTTTGATGAAGCAACAACGGTTGCCTTACGCCCGTTACCGCCACCATCAACTACCAGTGAGCAACTGAAAAAAGAAACAGCAGAGATATTAGACTTTGTTACGCATCCAACGCGTGAAAGGATCCGCATTGTACATTTCTGGGCCGATGGTGTGGGTACTTACGCACCACCCGGGCATTGGAATGCGATAGCGGCGGAAGACTTCATTACCAAAAATTTCAGCGAAGTCCGTTGGGCGCGTAATATGGCATTAGTGAATATGGCTTTAATGGATGCAGCGATCGTTTGCTGGGATACCAAAAATTTTTATTCAAATCCTAGGCCCACACAAATGAACCCGGCCATTAAAACATTAACAGGCATCCCTAATTTCCAGGCTTATATTTCCGGGCACTCTACTTTCAGTGGGGCGGCAGCTTCTATCTTAGGTTATATCATACCTGAAAGAGCAACTGCTTACCAGGCTATGGCATTGGAAGCTTCTTTGTCGCGCATGTATGGTGGCATCCACTATCGCAGCGATTGTGAAGTGGGACTGACTACCGGGCAAAAAGTGGGTAGTTATGCTATAGCGAGGGCTAAAACGGATGGCGCGGATTGATTTTTGGATATGATATATGACGTTCAAGGAAATAGCAATTTTATTGAACAGCCCCTTCGGTTTCTACCTGGGGGCTTTATTTAGTTTTAATTTTAAAATATTTAATAGTATGATACCGCGTAACATAATACTTATATGTATATCCTTTGCCAATATTCTTTCTGTTTTTTCTCAAACAACTGAAAGCAAAGACACTTTACAATCAAAGAATATAGATAGTGTAACGGTAAATAGTTATCTATACTCGATACAAAAATCAACCCTTCCCGATGTGCAGGGTACCTATATTTTTTCTGGAAAGAAAACAGAAACAGTTAACCTCCTTTATACCGATGCTGATATGGCCAATAAAGTTGGCCGACAGGTATTTGCTAAAATACCAGGCGTATTTGTGTATGATATGGATGGATCAGGTAATCAAATTAATATTGCTACTCGTGGATTAGACCCGCACAGGGGCTGGGAATTTAATATCAGGAAAGATGGCATCCTTACCAATTCAGATATGTATGGTTATCCGGCCAGCCATTATAATATGCCATTAGAAAGTATTGATCATATTGAATTGGTTCGTGGTACAGGCTCGTTGCAATATGGCGCGCAATTTGGGGGTATGCTTAATTATATTAATAAACGAGGAGATACATCAAGGCCCTTCTCTTTCGAAAGCATTACTACAGCCGGCTCTTACCATTTGCTCAGTACTTACCTGGCTGTTGGCGGGCGTGTAGGTAAACTCTCTTACTATGCTTATGTAAATAAAAAAGCAAGAGATGGTTACCGTAAAAATGAACATACCGATGCGGAAGCAGAAGCCGTTATCCTGAACTATGAAGCATCCGCTAATTTTTCTGTACGAGTAGAATGGGCGCGATCTGCGTATACTTACCGTATTCCCGGACCATTATCCGATCCGTTATTCGCTGCAGATCCAACACAGGCAACCCGTTCCAGAAATTATTTTAATCCCGATATCCATATTCCTTCCCTCACTATCAACTGGCAACTGCGTCCACAAACCCAATTACGTTTAAGTACCTCGGCTGTATTGGGCAATAGAAACAGTGTGCTCTTTGATAAACCAACGAATGTAGCCGATACCATTAACCTATCTACCATGCAATATAATAACCGGCAGGTAGATATTGACGTGTTCAATAGTTATACCACAGAACTCAGGTTATTACAGCAGTACCAAACCGGTAAACGACAACATAGTTTTGTTGCCGGTATTCAGTATATGAATAACGATCTGCATCGCAGGCAAATGGGTAAGGGAACCACAGGAAGTGATTATACACTAACGCTGGTAGATCCTGCCTGGGGCAGAGACCTGCATTTTAAAACAAAGAACCTCGCCATTTTCGCGGAGAATAAATATACCCTCTTACAAAACCTGGTGTTTACTGCCGGGGCAAGAGTAGAAATGGGACAAAGTAAGATGACTGGCGTTATCAATTATTATCTCGATAACAAAATACCATTAGCCATTGATCACCGGTTTCCACTGCTGGGTGCGGGTTTGTCATGGCAAATAACCGACAGAACACAATGGTATGCGGGTTGGGCACAGTCGTACCGGCCCATGATATTTAAGGACCTGATACCCGCTTCTACTTACGAAAAAACAGATCCGTTAATAAAAGCGGCCAGGGGCTATAATGCGGAGATCGGTTACAGGGGTAGCTGGTATTTTCTGAAATGGGATATTACGGGTTTTCTGTTACGCGAATATGATCGTTTTGGAACACTGGCCCAAACAGATGCTGCCGGTGTATTATATACTTTTCGAACCAATATCGGACATTCATTAAGTAAGGGCATAGAAATATTTATACAGGGAGATTGGGTTTTAGGTAAACGAAATAGTTTGTCGGTATTTACCTCAACTGCATTTATGAAAGCGAGATATACGGATGCGGTAGTTAAAAAAGGAAATGTAAATACAACCATCAATGGCAATAAAGTAGAGAGCGCCCCTGATCTGACTACGCGCAACGGTATTACTTACCGGTATGCCGGATCGAGTATTTCTGTATTGTACAGCTATACAGCGGAAACATTTGCCGATGCACTCAATACGGTAACACCCACACTGGGTACCGGCGCCGTAGGGCTGGTACCGGCTTATGGTATTGTGGACCTGAATACCACCTTCCGGCTATCCAGGCAAATAGAGTTGCGGGTAAATATCAGTAATCTCACTAACCGTCAATATTTTACCAAGCGGCCCTTATTTTATCCCGGGCCCGGTATCTGGCCGGCTGATGGGCGGAATGTTAATCTGAGCATTGGTATTAAGTTATAAGTAATAGGTTATAGATGAGGGGGTTATGATTTTTATCGGCATTCAGGAACTTGCAGTTCCTGATTTTTATTGTTTCTAAAACCTGCTCAAAACAGAAGGGTCCCCCCCTGCTCCCCGCTGGGAGAATTTTCTTAGAAATAGTCAATTAAAATAGTATCCTCATTCGTTAGTTTTTGTATATTCGTATCCCCTTTTTTATTATTTATAGTACTACACACATTTTAACCTGGCCTTGTTGTGCATTAGCCCCAAGCCGCTTTTACGGGTAAGTATCATCATTTCTCCTGGATATGCAGAGGAATTGGGGGTTGCTTATTAAATGGCTGGCTGGCAGGAAATGGCATCTTATTTATTTCTTTACAGTGGTTTTTTATAATGAAAGCCTCTGCTTTTTTGAAATAGTTGAAAACTAAAATGTAGCGTAAATATTAGTATTTCTGCAAATAAATTAACATAAAATTACTCCTATGAAACTGAATCATTTTCTGAAAGTAGCGCTAATCATCTTTTTCACGCTCTTTATTCTCTTTGTTGGGTCATTAATCTTTTTTTATTCCTCAGCACGTAATTAACCATCAACATCTTTGTATGAGCTTAAAACAGATGCTGGTTTAGCAAAAGCTGGTGAGAATGATTATTGCTTCTTCCTGCAGAAGGATACAGTCATTCAGATTATAGACCAGGCTAAGTGGCGTACAGCAATGTGAATAGAGAAGAAGCCATAAGCAAACATATTCACAAATTGGCTTCTCCCGGAAACCACCAAATTTTTATCAATCAATTAATATAATTTTCTATTTCTTTTAATAAGTACGTATGTTGCCAAAGCAGGTATTAGATAAATGGATAAAAGCTTTTAATGAAGCTGATGCAAATGGGCTCGCGGCTTTGTATCATGAAACCGCGATCAATCACCAGGTTGCCAATGAACCTGTTACGGGCAGGGATGCCATTCGTGCGATGTTTGCGGCTGGATTTGCCGCTGCAAAAATGGTTTGTATTCCTGAAAATATTTTTGCGGATGGTGAATGGGCTATATTGGAGTGGAAAGACCCCAATGGATTACGCGGCTGTGGTTTCTTTAAGGTGGTGGATGATAAAATTGTATTTCAAAGAGGATATTGGGACAAATTATCATTCTATCGGTTGCACAATATTCCATTTGAGGTATCATAAGTTTTTAAAACATTTTTTTAAACTTACCTTTATCAATAAGTTTGCCATAAAGAATACTTAAAAAAATAAAATGAAAATTTTACATAAACTTTTTTTTGTAATAGTAGCTGTTCTTATTACTGCTTGTAATTCCTCAAAAAAAATTCAATCAGAAACTGCTAATAAATATTCACCGGTCTCAAAAGAGATATATGATGAGATTGTTTCCATGGATAGTATTTTCTTTGAAGCATATAATACCTGCAAGCTGGATGTGATGGCTTCAATTCTGTCTGATAATATTGAATTTTATCATGACCAGGGTGGCTTATCAACCTCCAAAAAGGATATTTTGGAAGCACTTAAAAATAATATTTGCGGAAAAGTTACCCGTGAACTTCAAATAGGGAGTATCGAAGTGTATCCCATACCCGGCTATGGCGCTGTAGAAATGGGCATACATGGGTTTCACAATAACCAGGAGAAGACCGGCAATCCAACCCGTTTCGCCAAATTTGTTCAGCTCTGGCACAATGAAAACGGGCAATGGAGGATGACAAGAGTAATCAGTCTTCATTAATGCGCTCGTCCACCACTTCCAGTAAACTAAATGAATACGGCTCAATACCTGGTATTCATCCGGTTAATCAAATATCTGGTTGGTTAAATGTTTGAATGCCTCCATGGCGCCCAGGTATTCGCAGGTTCTGGCGCCGGCTTTATTGCCATTGGTAATAATCTTATTCCAGTCAGTAATTGATAAGGATTGAATGGCAGAAAGTGATTTATTACTTAATTGATAGAGTACCGCTCCAACAAATGCATCGCCTGCACCGGTAGTATCAACCGGCTTAACAGGAATACCTGGAATGATAGTGGTCTTACCATCATAACCAAACAGGGCGCCTTCTTTGCCTAAGGTAATAGTGAAAATGGCTGAAGTTTTTTTGAATAAAATCGTTGCAGCATCATCTAAGTTATTTACGCCGGTGATGAGCATAGCTTCTTCATCGCTCAGTTTAAAAAAATGGCAGGCCTTTAAAAATGCCCATGACAGATCTATAAAATCCTGTGTATTATTTTTAAATAAGAGGTGCCGGTAATTGGGATCAAAGCTGATAAAAATATTTTTCTGTAAGGCTTTCTGCAGCAGACCCAGATAGGCGGCCTGTAATGGGCCGGGTAAAAAGCCTGTGGCAGAACCAAAATGAATAATGGATACCTCCTCCAGGTCAATGGCATCTACTTCTTCCAGCGTAAGTTCACCATCGGCCCCACGATTAAAAACAAAATCGCGTTCGCCATCTTCCAGTAAAGATACAAAAGCGAAAGTGGTGAAATGCGTATTATCCTGGATCATCCAGCGGGTAGATACCCCAAATTCCCGCATTACGCTGATCAGTTGTTTGCCAAAGGGATCATTACCTACTTTGGCAGCCAGTTCTACCGTTCCCCCCAATGCCGCAATAGCCGCGGCCACATTGGTTGGCGCGCCGCCCGGCTTTTTTAAAAAGTGATTACCCTCCGATAATGAGCTGCCTTTTTCTGTACAGATCATATCAATTAAGGCTTCACCAATACAAAGTATTTTCATTAAGTATCCTTATTATTTATCAGCCTTATCCTTCACCTTGATCACTATCTTCTTAATCCATCCCTCCCCAATCATTGGCGCATGTACATCATCCGGATAAAAAATAACGAACTGGTTACCGGTTAACCCAAAAAACATATCCGGGGCATCCTCATAAAACAACACATCTTTCTCTACACTATATTCCCCTCTTGGTAACACGCAGGCAGCGCGCGGTTTCCATCCAAAAATTTCCTTACCGCTAATACAAACCTGGATATCAATATGTGCATTATGGCATTCAAAAAAGGCGATACTCTCTGCAACGGTCGTTCCTTTTTTTGCAGCCACAATCGCAACCAGGTCATCACCATCAATATTGAACCTGCCTGTTTCCAAAGTAGCCAAATCAACAGAATGCAAATAGGCAAATGCTTTTGCAAAGAGTGGATTCAATGAAGCATATTTATCAGCCTTTTCTAAACTATCAATAATCATAAAAAATCATTTTCAAATCTTCAAATCATCACATTTTCAAATTATCTCTGCACCCTTCCGCTTCCGTCTCCCTTCATCAATTCCCTCACTTCCTGAAGGGTAGCATGGTTCAGGTCGCCCGGAATAGTGTGTTTAAGGGCAGAGGCAGCTACCCCAAACTCAGCGGCTTCCTGCATGGGCAGCCCGGTTACCAGGCCATAAATAAAACCACTGGCAAAAGAATCGCCACTGCCTACGCGGTCAACAATGCGAACCTCATACTGTTTGGTATGGTAGAATTCATTTCCATTGTACACCAGGGCGCTCCATCCATTATCAGAAGCGCTATGGCTTTCGCGTAAGGTGGAAGCGATGTATTTAAACCCAAATTTTTCTTTCATTTGTTCAAATACATTTTTATATCCTTCCAGGTTCAATTCTCCTTTGGTTATATCGGTGCCTTCGGCTTTAAAACCGAGCATGGTATCGGCGTCTTCTTCATTACCGATACAAACATCAACATAGCGGCAAAGCCTTGTCATCACTTCTCTTGCTTTTTCTTTGCTCCATAACTTTTTACGGTAGTTCAGGTCTATGCTGGTGGTAATGCCCCTGGCTTTGGCGGCTTGTAAAGCGGCTTCGGTTAGGGCTGCGGCCTTATCGCTCAGGGCAGGCGTGATGCCGGTTGTATGGAACCAACTGGCGCCATTGAATATCTTATCAAAATCAAATTCACTGATCGCTACATCGGCAATGGAGGCGCCTGCACGGTCATAAATAACCTGGGAAGCGCGCATGGAAGCACCGGTTTCCAGAAAATAAATACCCAAACGGTTACCACCCCGGGCAATGAAACGGGTATCTACCCCAAAACGGCGTATATGGTTGATGGCCGCCTGCCCGAGTGCATTATCCGGCACTTTGGTAACGAATACGCCATCCAATCCATAATTGGCCAGGGCCACGGCCACATTGGCTTCGCCGCCGCCATAGGTAACATCAAAATGATTGTTTTGCACAAATCTTTCAAATCCCGGAGTAGACAAACGCATCATAATCTCTCCGAGTGTAACAACTTTTTGGGGCATGATTAATCGTATTAGGATAAATATTTCAGTGGTAAAGTGTTTATATTATTTAACTTCAAAGTTCCTGCCGTGCAATTGCACTAATTGCTGGCAAGAAATAAAAGCAGGTCTGATTCATTGCATGAAAATACATAAAGGTTTGCGTAATTAAATAACAGGATATTAATTGGTTCAGATAACAGGACTACAGAAAATTAAGCCATATGGAAAAGAAAGACGTTCTGCTTGCGTTAATTCCCCAACAGGGCCTATTGCCGCTTTACTTTTATAAAGACAGCAACGTAAGTATTGAAGTGCTGAAAGCCTTATATAGTGCCGGTATCCGAGCGGTTGAATATACCAACCGTGGCGAAGCGGCCTTGCAGAATTTTAAAAACATGCGTAAAATTTGTGATACCGAACTCAAAGGCATGTACCTCGGTATTGGCACCATCAAAAATGCGGAGATGGCAAGGATCTTTATTGATGCGGGTACGGATTATATCATTTGTCCGGGTTTAGTGGAAGAAGTTGCTTCTGAGGCCAACAAAAACAATATGCTTTGGGTGCCGGGTTGCATGACACCTTCAGAAATTATCCGGGCAGAAACACTGGGTGCCACCATCATTAAATTATTTCCGGGTAATATACTCGGTCCGGGTTTCGTATCAGCCATCAAAGAAATATTTCCCGGTTTATTATTCATGCCTACCGGCGGTGTGGAGTTGGATAAAGCTAATCTTGCCGGATGGTTTAAAGCCGGTGTTTGTGCCGTGGGTATGGGCAGCAAACTTATTACCCGGCCATTACTCGACGAAAAAAATTATGCACAGATTACGGCCGCTACCCAAGAGGTACTGTCTATTATACAATCAATCAAATCCTGATTCATGACACTATCAGCAGCCAAAATGAGTCAATACCGCTGGACGGTTTGTGCATTAATTTTCTTTGCTACTACCATCAACTATATTGACCGGAGTGTGATCAGTTTTTTAAAATCAACTTTCACCCAGCAACTGGGTTGGAATGACGCCGATTATACGAATGTGGAGATCACTTTTAAAGTATTTTACGCGGTAGGCCTGCTGGGTGCCGGGAGTTTGATTGATAAGATGGGAAGCCGTATCGGGTATGGCTTGTCAACTTTTTTATGGAGTCTTGCCGGCATAGCCACGGCACTGGTAAATACCGTGCCTGGATTTCAGATAGTAAGGGGCATCTTAGGGTTAACCGAAGCAGGCAATTTTCCGGCTGCTATTAAAACAGTGGCAGAATGGTTTCCCAAAAAAGAAAGGGCCCTGGCAACGGGTATCTTTAATTCAGGTGCAAATATCGGCGCGATACTAACCCCCTTAACTGTGCCATTTATTGTAGTTCAATGGGGATGGCAATGGGCCTTTATCCTGACCGGTTTGCTGGGTTTTGTATGGTTAATCTTTTGGTTTGTATTATATGAGGTTCCCCGCAAGCACAAGAAAATATCAGTAGCGGAATTAGCTTTTATTGAAAGTGATCAGGAAGAAGAAAAAGGAACGGTGGGAGATGATTCGCTGCCTGCCTTATCCTGGCTGCAATTATTAACATTCAGGCAAACATGGGCCTTTGCGATAGGGAAATTTTTAACCGATCCTATCTGGTGGTTCTATATTTTCTGGCTACCCGATTTTTTTGAAAGTATCTATCATATTAAAATTACTGCTGCGAGCTGGCCCGTTGCCGTTGTGTACCTGGTTTCAACGCTGGGCAGTGTGGGTGGGGGATGGTTGCCATTCTATTTAATTCAGCATAAAGGATGGGCTGTGTGCGAAGCCAGGAAAATATCGATGCTCCTGTATGCATTTTTTGTATTACCCATCCTGTTTGCACTGGTGTTAGGATCCATTAATATGTGGCTGACAGTGGGAGTTATAGGCCTTGCAGCCGCTGCACACCAGGCATGGAGCGCGAATATGTATACTACGGTAAGTGATAGGTTCCCCAAAAAATCTACTGCATCGGTTATTGGTATCGGGGGTATGTTTGGTGCATTGGGAGGGATATTATTATCGTTTCTGGTACAGAAAAATATATTTGTGCATTACCGTGCCATCAACCAGATCGAAACTGCCTATTACATTATGTTTGTGGTATGCGCGGCTGCATACCTGACTGCCTGGGTGGTGATGCATTTTTTGATAGGGAAGAAGAATGTGAATGTTAAATATTGAATGGTAAAGCAGAAGGGATTACTTTGCCGGTTTATTTTTTATACAATTATTTTTAGATGAAAAATTTATTACTTGGCCTGTTAACCGTGTTGATTACCGGCATCGCAATGGCACAATCGAAAACGAAAGTGTTGGTGAAAAAGGATACTGACAAACAGAAAATCAGCATCAGTATTGGCGGTAAATTATTTACTGAATTTATTTATACAGATACAATGGAGAAGCCTTTTCTCTACCCCATTTATTCACCCGGCGGCGAATCCGTTACAAGGGGTTTTCCCTGGTATACAAGGCCCAATGATCCTGTTGATCATCCGCACCATATTGGTTTATGGTTCAATTATGAAAATGTGAACGGGCTTGATTTCTGGAATAATTCTTATGCCATTCCCGCGGAGCGGAAAAAGCAATATGGCTGGATACGCACAGAAAAAATCCTGCAAACCAAAAATGGCCGGCAGGGGCTACTTGTATATGCAGCTAACTGGACCAACCAGCAGAAAAATAGTTTACTGAAAGAGAAAACAACCTATGTCTTCAGTGAGCCGATGAAGGGTATTTGGATGATTGACCGCCAAACTGATCTTACTGCTGAACAGGAGGTAACCATGCCGGATGTAAAAGATGGTATGTTGGGATTGCGTGTGGCACATGAACTGGAATTACCTGTACTGCAAAGCAAGGAATACAAAAACGAAAACGGAATAATCACAAAAGTTCCGGCTGCCAAAGACGCTGCCACAACCGGAAACTATCTTAGCGCTGAAGGCAAAGAGGGAGAGGCGGTATGGGGAAGCCGTGGAAACTGGTGTATGTTGTTTGGGAAAAAAGGCAATGATACCATCAGCATTGCCATCATCGATCACCCGCAAAATCCCGGCTATCCTACTTATTGGCATGCACGTAACTATGGATTATTCGCAGCTAACCCTCTCGGACAAAAAGTTTTTTCAAATGGTAAAGAGGTACTTAATTTTAAACTGCACAAAGGTCAATCTACTACTTTCCGCTATAGAATTTTGATTGCGTCAGGAAAAGAAAGGCTTACAACAGCCAGTCTCGATCAATTAGTAACCTCATTTACAAATAGTAAGTAACTACAAAGCCCCTTGCAGTAGTGATCAATTATTAATTTTTAATGACTAATTATTAATTGTTTCCCTCTTTCTCTACATTTACGTTTCATACTATCCTATGCAGCATAGTTTTTCTTACGAAAAAAAGAAAGTGATACAGGCATTGCGCTACCATTTTGTGCAGCGGATTGAAATACGAATTCTCATTATTTTAGTGAATGTATTCGCTATTATAGCCGCGGTATTATTTTATACCCAAAAAATCCGTCCCGAACCTTTTCTGTTGGGGTCTTTTGTCTGGCTGATGCTGATGGCAACTTTCTGGTATTTCCTGCCTCAAAGTATTTATAAAAAATCGGCCACTTTCCGCGATTCATTTATCATAGACTTTACTGAGGAGGGGATAAGGCTGGAAAATGAACGTGGCTTTACCAACTGGTCATGGCAGACCTTTACCCGTTTCTTTGAGAGTCCTCATTTTTTTCACCTGTATTTTGATGCCAGATCATTCTTTCTCATCCCCAAGGAGAATATGGGTGAAGCGTTCAGACATGAGTTGCGTGGGATGCTGGGGAGGAAAATAATTAAAAATTAATAATTACAACTCCTTTTCCATCACATGATGTGGAATAGTTACTTCTTCGAACTCATGACCGGTTACTTTGTAGCCACTTTTTTCGTAGAAACCAAGGACAGATTTACGGGCGTGCATGGTAATACGGCGATAGCCATGGTCGCGGGCTATATTTTCGGCAAAACTCATCAATACCCTTCCGATGCCCTTTCCCTGTAATCCCGCCCCAACCGCCATTTGGCGTAATCTAACCGTTTTGGGGTCTGTTTTGGTGAGAACGCAGCAGGCTTCCAGCTTATCATCATCATAGCAGCCGATCAGGATATCATTTTTTTCTGCGGCCAAATCAGCCTCTGTAAAGCTCAAACCAAGGGGTTTTCGCAGTATTTGATAGCGCAGATCAATCATTTTTCGATAATCCCGGGAGCCGTGATCTATTATTTTTAAGGCCATAGATAGGGGGTAAGGTGTACAAGATAATGATCATTTTACAAAAAAAATAGGGTAAAAATGTCAATCACGCAGAAAAGACCGAATATTGTCTTAAAAACAAATGTGGCTTAAAAGATTGCTTATTTAACAAAAAGTATATTTTTGCGGCTGTAACAAAAACATTTACAATGTCAGATATCGCTACAAGAGTAAAGAAAATCATAGTTGACAAGTTAGGAGTTGATGAAGCTGAAGTAACCAATGAGGCTTCATTTACTAACGATCTCGGTGCCGATTCACTGGATACCGTTGAATTAATTATGGAATTCGAGAAAGAATTCAACATCTCCATCCCTGATGAGCAGGCTGAAACCATCACAACCGTTGGTCAGGCTGTAGCTTACCTTGAAGAGCACGCCAAGTAAGACATTACTCCAGCTATGGAATAATTTAATCCGCCTTTTTGCGGCGCCTAGTGCCACAGAAGGCGGATTATCACTTCAAACAGGTAATGAAATGCAGTTTAAAAGAGTTGTTGTTACCGGCATCGGAACAATTACGCCACTCGGGAATAATCTGACTGATTATTGGAATGGGTTGCTGAATGGTGTTTCCGGTGCAGACTCCATCACTTCGTTTGATGCGTCTAAATTCAAAACCCGGTTTGCCTGTGAAGTAAAGGGATTTGATCCTACCGAATTTATGGATAGGAAAGAAGCCCGCAAATTAGACCGCTTTGCGCAGCTGGCCGTTGTGGCCAGTGATATGGCTGTGAAAGATGCCGGTATCAGCAAAGACAATGTTGATGTTGACCGTACCGGTGTGATCTTCGCCAGTGGAATTGGTGGGTTAATTACTTTCCAGGAAGAAATGCTCAACTTTGCCAAGGGGGATGGTACCCCCAGGTTCAATCCTTTTTTCATTCCCAAAATGATATTGGATATTGCGGCAGGACAGATATCCATGCGCCATGGTTTCCGTGGTCCCAATTTCGCGGTAGTTAGTGCCTGTGCTTCCAGTACCAATGGAATGATTACGGCTGCTGATAATATACGTTTAGGAAAAGCAGATATTATTTTAAGTGGTGGATCAGAAGCCGTTATTAGCCTCGCAGGTGTGGGTGGTTTTAATGCCATGAAAGCCATGAGCGAAAGAAACGATGATCCCAAAACAGCCAGCAGGCCTTATGATAAGGACCGTGATGGTTTTGTGATGGGTGAAGCCGCGGGTGTGGTAGTATTAGAAGAATATGAACACGCCATAAAAAGAGGCGCTAAAATATATTGTGAATTGGCCGGTGGTGGCGCTACGGCTGATGCCTACCATTTAACCGCTCCGCATCCGGAAGGATTGGGGGCGCGCAATGTGATGATCGCTGCATTGAAAGATGCCGGTATGCGCCCTGATGAAATTGATTATATCAATACCCACGGAACTTCAACGCCTTTGGGTGATGGCGCCGAAACAAAGGCCATTACAGAAGTATTTGGTGAGCATGCGTATCATTTGAATATCAGTGCCACCAAATCCATGACGGGCCATTGTTTAGGCGCCGCAGGTGTTATTGAAGCTATTGCCTGCATTCAGAGTGTGATACATGATATTGTACCCCCTACGATCAATCACTTTACCGATGATCCTACCCTGGACCCCAAACTAAATTTCACTTTTAATAAACCGCAGAAAAGAGTAGTAAGGGCAGCCTTAAGTAATACTTTTGGTTTTGGCGGACATAATGCTTGTGTGATTGTAAAAAAATTCGTAGCTTAAATCCGTGCAATTTCTCAAAAATCTCTTTAAAAAGTCTGACGATTCGTCTTTTGAAAAACAATTGAAAAACGTGCTGGGTATCCAGTCCGGAAATATTCTGTTGTATCGAACGGCCATGAGCCATCGCTCGGTAAAGGAAACCGCCGATGAAAATAATGAGCGGCTTGAATATTTAGGGGATGCCATTTTGAGTGCCATTGTTGCCGATTATCTCTTCAAGCGCTATCCATACAAAGGGGAAGGTTTTTTAACTGAAATGCGCAGCAAAATGGTTAACCGTCAGCAGTTGAACGATATAGCGCTGAAAATGGGCCTTCGCAAACTTACTTTCTACAATAAATTCGACAATGCCCTGAAAGGCAGCCAGATTTTTGGCAATACACTGGAAGCATTGGTTGGAGCAGTATACCTGGACAAAGGGTATGCCAAAACCCATAACTGGGTACTTAAACAGATTGTCATTCCTCACATGTTTGTAGATGATCTGGAATTAATAGATATCAACCTGAAAAATAAACTGATTGGTTGGGCCAATAAAAATGGAAAGGCATTAAGCTTTGAATTGGCTGAAGAAAAAATGGAAGGCAGTCGTCGCCTCTTTACTATCAATGCCATGCTGGATGGTCAGTTATTGGCACAAGGGAAAGGATATAATAAAAAAGATGCCAGCCAGGTGGCCGCACAGGTAGCCATAGAAAAACTCAGCCTGCAATGAGTTATATGGGTGATCAATTATTTCATCTCCTCACATAACTCAACCAATACCCCATTTGTATTTTTTGGATGTAAAAAACATACCCATTTATTGTCGGCCCCTTTTTTGGGTTCTTCATTCAGTAGCACAAAACCTTCGGCCTGTAATCGTTTCATTTCTGCCCTGATATCGCTCACTTCAAAAGCAATATGATGGATGCCTTCTCCTTTTTTCTCAATAAAACGGGCAATCACTCCATAGGGGTCTGTACTTTCCAGTAACTCAATTTTGGATTCTCCCTGCCTGAAAAAAGCAGTGTTCACCTGTTCAGATTTAACAACTTCGGTCTTATAGCATGGCGTATTGAGCAACTTCTCAAAAAGAGGGATAGCTGATGCAAAATCTTTGACTGCCATACCAATATGCTCAATTTTTAACATGATTTTTTAGTTTATACCAAAGCCTTTACGAAATAGGAAAAATCACGCCGAACGGGCTTTGGTGCCCAAATTTATAGAACCTATTGACATACTTTTGTGTTTCATAGAGATTATAAACTTGAAGTGTATATGTTGAAATTACCAATTTACCTTGATAATAATGCCACCACACCTATGGATCCAAGGGTACTGGAAGCGATGCTGCCTTATTTTACTGAGCATTTTGGTAATGCGGCCAGTCGTAACCATCCTTTTGGTTGGGAAGCGGAAGAAGCTGTTGATTATGCACGTGAGCAAGTAGCGAAATTAATTGGCGCTGATCCAAAAGAGATCATTTTTACATCAGGCGCAACGGAAGGAGATAACCTGGGTATCAAAGGTGTATTTGAAATGTATGCCGGTAAAGGAAATCATATTATTACCTGTACAACAGAACACAAAGCTGTTTTAGATACCTGTAAGCATATTGAACATTTAGGAGGGGAGGTTACCTATCTGAAAGTAAATGCTGATGGCCTGATTGACCTGAAAGAACTGGAAGCGGCCATAAAGCCAACTACGATCCTGATTGCTATCATGTATGCCAATAATGAGATTGGTGTAATTCAGCCGGTTAAAGAGATAAGTGCCATTGCAAAAAAACAGGGGATACTCTTTTTTTCAGATGCCGTTCAGGCAGTAGGTAAAATACCCGTAGATGTAAATAAAGACGGTATTGATATTATGGCATTTACCGCGCATAAAATGTACGGTCCCAAAGGAATTGGCGCCTTGTATGTGCGCCGTAAAAATCCACGCGTAAAAGTAACCGCGCAGATGGATGGTGGCGGCCATGAAAGGGGTATGCGCAGCGGCACATTGAATGTACCCGGAATTGTTGGTTTTGGTAAAGCCTGTGAATTGGCAAGACTGGAAATGGCTGATGATGCAGTACGTTTAAGTAAACTGCGCGACAAACTGGAAAATGCATTAACACAAATTGAAGAAACCTACGTGAATGGTAACCGCGAACATCGTTTGCCCCATGTAACCAATATCTCTTTCAAATATGTGGAAGGAGAAGGGTTGTTGATGGGCTTCAACAAAAACATTGCCTTATCATCCGGCTCTGCCTGCACTTCGGCTTCACTGGAACCCAGTTATGTATTAAAGGCATTGGGTTTGGGTGATGACCTGGCACACAGTTCACTTCGCTTTGGATTGGGACGCTTTACAACTGAAGAACAAATAGATTACACGATTAAATCAGTAAGTGAAACGGTTTTGAAGTTAAGAGAAATGAGCCCGCTTTGGGAAATGTTCAAAGAAGGGGTGGATATGGAAAAGATTGAGTGGTCGCACCACTAGAATTTGAAAATGAGCTAATTTGAAAATTTGAAAATGAGTTCAAATTAGCTTACCATGAAATGTAAAATGTTTTTCCTCATTTTCAAATTAACTAATTTTCAAATTTTCAAATTAATATTATGGCATATTCAGAAAAAGTAATTGATCATTACAGCAATCCAAAAAACGTAGGTACGTTGGACAAGGCTAAGAAGAATGTAGGCACCGGTTTGGTAGGCGCTCCGGAGTGTGGTGATGTGATGCGTTTGCAGATTGAAGTGGATGACGCAACCGGTGTGATTACCGATGCTAAATTCAAAACCTTCGGTTGCGGATCCGCTATCGCGTCTTCTTCGCTGGCCACAGAATGGTTAAAGGGTAAAACCGTTGACCAGGCTGTACAGATAGATAATATGGATCTGGTAGAAGAATTAAATCTTCCTCCGGTAAAAATTCACTGCTCAGTTTTGGCAGAAGATGCCATCAAATCTGCCATCAACGATTACCGGAAAAAGAACGACCTCGAAGAACTGGTCTTCGAAGAAAAAATACATTAACTCCCAAATTATTAATTACTAATTACTAATTATTAATTAAAAGTATGACCGCTACAGAAAACAGTATTTACGTAAGTGATAAGGCCAAAAAGAAAGTGCATCAACTGATGGAAGACGCAGGTGTGGGCGGAGATGATACTTATTTTTTGCGTGTGGGCGTGGTAGGTGGCGGATGCTCCGGCCTAAGCTATAAACTGGATTTTGATAATGAAGTGAAACCGATGGACCAGGTGTTTGAAGACAATGGCATTAAAGTAGTTACTGATCTCAAAAGCTTTCTTTACTTAGTGAATACTGAACTGGATTTTTCTGACGGATTAAATGGAAAGGGCTTCTATTTCAATAACCCGAATGCCAGCAGAAGTTGCGGCTGCGGGGAAAGCTTTGCCGTATAACCCCCAGGCACAAATGTGATAAAATCCATAAAGTGGTTTCAAATAGTCAACACCCATGCGCCGATTGCCCAAGAACAGTTAGTTTTGGCAGATGTGGATGATCTGTAAAAAAGAATGGCAACAATTTTTCAGCAGCCTCACCGGCTATATTGCTTTGGTGGTGTTTCTTTTGCTGAACGGCCTCTTCCTTTTTGTTTTTCCTGATACAAGTATCTTATACTTTGGCTATGCTTCGCTGGGCAGTTTTTTTAACCTGGCTCCCTGGATATTATTATTCCTCGTTCCAACCATCACCATGCGCAGCCTGGCAGATGAGTACAAAGCAGGCACTTTCGAATTACTTAAAACCATGCCCCTAACACCTGCACAAATCGTGTGGGGTAAATTTTATGGATCGCTATTGGTTGTGATTACCGCTTTATTACCAACTATCATTTATGCAGTATCGGTTCAGCAACTCAGTATAACCGGTGGCATTGATATTGGTGCTACCATCGGCAGTTATATTGGCCTTGTTTTTTTAGGCGCCGTTTTTACTGCCATCGGAATATGTGCCAGTAGTGTAACCAATAACACAGTAGTGGCCTTTATCTCAGGCGCTTTTGTCTGTTTTCTCTTATACAATGGGTTTGATGCCATCAGTAAATTACCTGTATTCAATGCAGGATTGGATTATTATATTGAAATGATGGGGATCAATTTTCATTACCGCAGTATCAGCAGGGGGGTGATTGACAGCAGGGATATTATTTATTTTATAGGAATCATCGTTTTGTTCCTTTCTATCACACAAAAAAATCTGACTAAGCGTTAATTCTATTCTTCATGCGGAAATTATGGCATCATAAACAGGGTATTGGGGGTTTAACAGGGCTTTTCATGATCCTGATCTATCTCTCAACACTCATTTTTTACCGGCTGGATCTGACTGCCGAAAAAAGATATAGCCTTACCCCTTCTGTCAAAACACTATTGCAAAATGTAGACAGTGCGATTACCATTCAGGTATTTCTAACCGGAGACCTTCCCGCTGATTATAAAAAACTGAGTATGGCAACAAAGGACCTGTTGGATGAGTTCAAATCCTTATCAGGCAATCTGGTTAAAGTGAGTTTTGAGAAACCGGGGGAAGAGATTACCAATGATACTGCCAAAGTGTTATACTACGATAGTCTTTCCAGATTAGGCGTGGTTTTCGAAAGGAATGAACAAACATCTTCCAAAACTGAAACAGAGACTAATCAATTGATTATACCCTCAGCATTGGTAAGTTACCGGAAAAATCAAAAGCCCATTGCGGTTGACCTTCGCAGCAGCCGCAAAGTGTTTAAACAATACAATGTAATTACCGATAACCCGCAGGAAGATGTGGAAGCTACCCGGAATGCCGCGGAAGCGTTGCTTGAATATAAGTTTGCAAACGCGATTGATAAACTTACCCGGAAATATGTACCTACTGTTGCGTATGTAGTAGGAAACGGGGAACCCACTGATTTTAAAGTGAATGATTTGGGCGAAAGCCTGCGTAATGAATACCGGCTGGCAGTATTTGATTTGAAAATGGGTTTTCCGGATCCCGGATTGATGGATGCTTTGATGATTGTAAAACCCACTCAGCCATTTACTGATGAGGATAAACTGAAAATTGACCAGTTTGTTATGAATGGTGGTCATGTTATCTGGTTCATAGATAAACTACATGCAGAACTGGACAGTTTGATGCGCAGCCAGGCTGAGTATACAGCGTTTGACCGGGGATTGAACCTGGATGACCTTCTTTTTAAATATGGCGTTCGTATCAACCCGGATCTGGTGCAGGACCTCAACTGCTCCAAGATACCCATTGTGGTAGGCGCGAATGCTGATGGCAGCCCCAAAATGCAGCGCTCTCCCTGGCCTTATTATCCATTTCTCTCTGCCAGAAGCAACAACCCTATTTCTAATAACCTGGACAGGGTGTTGCCGATATTTCCATCAAGTATTGATACAGTGAAAGCGCCTGGTATTCTTAAAACCATTTTATTGGCAACGGATACCAATAGCCGCCGAATCAGTTCCCCCGCAATCGTTTCTATCAATAGCGTAAAGGGGGATGATGATCTGGTAAGTTTTAATAAAAGCTATATACCCGTTGCTGTTTTACTGGAGGGAAAATTTACTTCTCTTTACAGCAATCGACTGAGTAAGAATGTGATGGATTCAGTATTGCGATCAACAGGCAAACCTTTTCTTAGCGCAGGCATAAAAGCAGGCAAACAAATTGTGGTGGCTGACGCGGATATTGTAACCAATTCGGTTAGTAACACAGCAGGACCCCTGGCCATGGGTTTATTGCCCCTGGAAAATTACCGGTTTGCCAACCGGGAATTTTTTCTAAACGCTATGGATTACCTGGTAAGTAATAACCATCTTTTTGAAAGCCGTAACAAAGATTTTGTTTTACGCCTCCTGGATAAAACCAAAGTGGAAGAACAAAAAACTATGTGGCAGTTTATTAATATCGCTTTACCGGTTACATTGGTGATAGTAATAGGTGTTTTCTTTCAGTGGCAGCGAAAAAAGAAATATGAGTTGTAATTATCTTGTTAAACAGAAAAGGCAGATCAATCATTATGTTAATTAGTAAATCTGTTTAAAGCGTTCAACTGTTTATCTTTGGCATTCAAATCAAAAGCATGTCTACCCACCAGGTCGTTTATTTAGTGTTCGGAATTGTATTGGCTATCGCTTTGGTATTTGATCTGGGTCTGCTCAGCAAAAAGAATCAAACGATAACGATTAAACAGGCTTTGTACCAGACTTTTTTTTGGGTAGGGCTGGCCCTGCTGTTTTTTGTATTCATGTGGATTCAGGGTCCGGCTCTCGCGACGGAAAATACCGAAACAACTGCAACAGGTATTGCTGCAACCGGCTCGCAACTGGCCCTGGAGTTTTTAAGCGCTTACCTGATGGAGTGGAGCCTGAGTATTGATAATATTTTTGTATTTATCCTCATCTTCTCCGCGTTTAGTGTAAAAGAAATTCATTATCCAAGGGTATTATTGATCGGTATATTGATGGCAATTGTATTCAGGGTTGCTTTTATAACTATCGGCGTAGCCCTGGTTGCCCGATTTTCCTGGATATTATATCTGTTCGGCGTTTTCTTATTGTATACCGGTTATAAAATGTTTACTGCAAACGAAGAACAGGAGTTTGATCCGCATGATTCCAAAGTGTACCGGTTTCTCAAAAAATTTCTGCCCCTTGTTAATCATGATGGCAACGGAAAGTACATCATCCGTGTAAAAGAGAAACCCGCCTATACTACTTTATTTGTGGTAGTGGTATTACTGGCTGCCATTGATTTGGTATTTGCACTTGATTCCATCCCTGCCGTAATGGGTATATCCAAAGATCCCCTGGTCATTTATACCTCAAATATTTTTGCTGTACTGGGCCTGCGTTCCTTATTCTTTCTATTAAGGGGAGCTGTAACCAAATTTGAATACCTGCAACAGGGCATTGCCATGGTACTTATTTTTATTGGCGTTAAAATGTTGGGAGAACATTACCTGAATCAATGGATGTCGAAATCTACACAGGTATTCTTATCATTAGGTGTTATATTGGTATGTATTTCCGGATCTGTTTTTTATTCCATTTTTGTAAATAAAAAAGGTACACCCAAAGATGTGAACGATGGTTCTCTTTAACTGATACTGATATCTTGGCTTATACCATTAAACATATTGCGGCAATTATTCAGGCACTGCCTTGCCCCGTAGATGATTCAGGGATTGAATACCTGTTAACCGACAGCAGGAAAATTGTATTTCCTCAAACCTCACTCTTCTTTGCCCTTAGTGGCCCGCGACGGGATGGTCATAGCTATATCAAGGAAGTGTATGAACGGGGCGTCAGAAATTTTGTTGTAAAGCATAGTCCTGCTATAAATGATTTTCCCGATGCAATATTTTTAGAAGTACCGGATGTACTCACCGCCCTACAGCAATTGGCCGCTTATCACAGAAGTTTGTTCAGGATACCTGTGATAGGTATTACCGGAAGTAACGGTAAGACCATTGTAAAGGAATGGCTCTTTCAATTACTCCTGCCCGATCATACGATTGTACGAAGTCCGCGCAGCTACAATTCACAGATCGGTGTTCCGCTAAGTGTTTGGCAAATTAATGCGCAACATACGCTGGGCATTTTTGAAGCAGGTATTTCTACCGTGCATGAAATGGCCATGCTTGCCAATATTATTCAACCCACAATGGGTGTATTTACCAACCTGGCAGAAGCGCATAGTGAAGGATTTACCAATAAAAAGCAGAAGGCAACCGAAAAAGCGAGGCTGTTTCGCCAGGCCGGTTCATTGGTTTTTGGCAGAGAAGGGATACAGCCCTCTTTATTGCCTGAATCGGCCGACAGAAATCTTTTCTCCGGCGAAACCCGGTTTTTTAGCTGGAGCAGAGAAACGGAAGCTACGCTTCGGATTATAACTGCAGAAAAACAGGATCAGCACACAATGGTTACAGCCGACTATATGAGGCAAACCATTGTGCTCAGGATTCCTTTTACCGATAAAATTTCTATCGACAATGCCATTACCTGCTGGTGTGTACTGCTGCAAATGCAATATCCGGAGAGTGTGATACAGGAACGCATACTGCAATTGGAACCTGTTGATATGCGGATGCAGTTAAAGAAAGCCATTCATAACTGTTATTTATTGAATGATAGTTATAGCAATGACCTGTCATCACTGGATCTGGCGCTCGATTATCTTCAACAGCAGGCAGGTAATCAATTAAGTAGTTTGATCTTATCCGATATTCTGCAATCCGGTATGCCGGAAGAAGAGTTGTACCGTGCGATTGCACTAAGCGTTGCCGGCAGGGGCATTGATAAATTGATTGCGATTGGTCCGGCTATCATAAAATATCAACAATTATTTTGCCAGGCAGAAAGGCCAAAGGGAAAAAAACCATTGGCAGCTTTTTTTTATCAATCCACCACCGAATTTCTGCAGCAGGCGGGTGTGCAGCATTTTAAAGATGAATACATTTTGTTGAAAGGGGCACGCGTATTTGAGTTTGAAAGAATTTCCAATTGGCTGGCGCAAAAAGTACACCAGACCGTGATGGAGATTAATCTTTCGGCAATGGTGCATAATCTCAAAGAGTACCAAAAAGTACTCCGGCCCGAAACTAAACTGATGGCCATGGTGAAAGCTTTCAGCTATGGAAGCGGCAGTGCAGAAGTAGCCAGGATTCTTCAGTATCATAAAGTTGATTACTTAGCGGTAGCCTATGCAGATGAAGGGGTAGAACTAAGAAAGGCCGGCATCAGTTTGCCCATTATGGTGATGAACCCGGATGAAGCCGGTTTTGATGCATTAGCCACGTATCACCTTGAACCGGAAATCTTCTCTTTTCCCTTATACCATTCGTTTCATACCTATCTTACTCACCAGGGCGTACAGACTTTTCCTGTGCATATCAAATTTAATACAGGTATGAATCGCCTGGGTTTTGAAATTAGTGATGCGCTTGCGCTGGCCCAGTTACTACAACAAGCGGATACGATGGCTGTTAAATCTGTTTTCAGTCACCTGGTGGCCAGTGAAAGTCCGGAGCAGGATAGTTTTACAGAGCATCAGATGGCATTATTTACAGAAGCCTGTGCTTTACTGCGAACGAAACTGGGTTACTCATTTATCAGGCATATCGCCAATTCTGCAGCCATTTTCAGGCATCCCGGCTGCCAGTTTGAGATGGTTCGGCTGGGTATAGGTTTATATGGGGTAGAAAGTACTGATGAACAGGGACTATCGCTTGAAACAGTGATGGTACTTAAATCTACTATCGCACAAATTAGAAAAGTGAAGGAAGCTGATACCATTGGGTATAGCCGTAAAGGAACGCTTAACCGTGACAGCCTGATTGCCACCGTACGCATTGGGTATGCCGATGGGTACGACAGGCGATTTGGGAATGGTACCGGCAGCATGTACCTCCATGGGAAACTGGCACCGGTTATCGGGCATGTTTGTATGGATATGGCGATGATTGACGTTACGGATATACCCGGTGTACAGGAGGAGGATGAGGTCGAGATTTTTGGAAATCATTTAGCTGTCAGGCTACTGGCTCAATGGTCGGGCACCATAGCTTATGAGATCATAACAGGCATCAGCCAACGGGTGAAACGGGTGTATATGGAGGAATAAAAGGTACAAATGCTAAACTTTTTACAAGATATCGCACCTGTAACACTCAAATACTATCTTTGCCCACCATCAAAATAAAGTTTGTGAAAGGAAGACAAATCATATTTATCATTCTGCTGGTCATCTTTGCCGACCAGGCTTTGAAATTTTATATTAAGCTGCACTATTTTGCCGGAGAAGAACATAATATGCTGGGTAACTGGTTTAGGCTGCATTTTGTAGAGAATGAGGGCATGGCCTGGGGCTGGAAATTTGGGGGTGGTTTTGGAAAAATCGCGCTTACTTTATTTCGTTTGGTAGCGGTTATCTGGGGAAGTTTTTTATTGAGAGATTTTGTTCGTAAAAAATATCACCGGGGATTCATCATCTGTGCCTCATTAATTTATGCCGGCGCGCTGGGAAACCTGATTGATAGCCTCTTTTATGGTTTACTATTTGAACAAAGCAATCCCATTTCACAAAATATTGCCAGGTTACTGCCCCCCGGTGGAGGGTATAACGGCCTGTTGCATGGTAAAGTAGTAGATATGTTATATTTCCCCATCATCACCAATGCACAATACCCCTCATGGTTCCCTTTTATCGGAGGTGATTATTTTGAATTTTTCCGGCCCGTATTTAATCTTGCGGATGCCTCAATATCAACCGGGGTAATCAGTATCCTTCTTTTTCAAAACAGGTTCTTCAGGAAGAATAAAATTGTTACACATCATACGATTGAAACGGATAGCCTGGTAAATGATAGAAACCAGATTTTTTAATGGCTGCTCCCTGTTATTTATTGAATAGTGGGTGTTCTGACTATTGAAACATTTTGATTGCCAATTACCTGGTCGATTAAACCATAGCCTTTGGCATAAAAAGAATTCCCGATTAATAAAGTCTGATAGTTGCCACTGCTGTTATCTGCCAGGAACTGAATCTTCCTTTCTACATTGATCACATTCAGATAAGTTTTTCCCGCGATGGTATACGTTCCATTCATAGATATGATGGTAAATACCGCTTTAGATATGCCTCTTGCGCCCTTCGTCCAAACCGGCCCATAACTGCCGCTTTCCCAGGTTTCTGTAACAGAAGCAGTCTCTTTCAGAAAGGGATAAGAGATAAACTTATCAGGGATGGTATCAAAAAGAAAGGTATAATCAAAATCAATGGTGCTGTAAGCAAAATAGGTTCCTTTACCATTTTTGGCAAAGTAAAACGTATCAGCTAAAGAAGTGGCGAATTGTGCATAGCTCAAGGTATCAATAGGAACCAGGCCGGTAATAGTAGTTACTTTAAAGGTATCAATTGCTCCGAGTTTGGGTAAGTATTGATAGGTCCAGAAGGATCCTGATGTTGTTGGAAAATAATCACCGCCCGAACCTGTGCCGCCCCCGCTACCGCCACCACTTCCTCCGCTACCACCTCCGCCCATTACACTTCCGTTAACACTTATGGCGAAACCGCAAATATTGTTATTAAAATAAATAGTAAAATAAGTGGTCCTGGGAAGTATGGGTGTTCCATACCCTTTTAGTTTGATAACAGCTTCTCCGCTACTTACCGCAAAACCCGAATCGAGAAACCACATACCATTTATCGTATCAGTATAAATTTTGTATTTGCCCTGCGCGGTAAAATTTACTTTAATTGAGGTATAGTGCGTAGAAGTACTTATTGCCGAATCAACACTGTACTCACCGGTAATAACGTAAGATTTACAATTGCCCAAAGAATCAACCAGTTCGCCCTGTGCTGTTCCGCCAAATCCACCGTTCTCAATACTAAGTTCTTTTTTACATGCCATGAACATGCAAAAAACAGCCGTAATGATACCTATGCGTAGAGTTAAATGCTTCATGGTCTTGAATTAGTGTTTCCTGACTTCTATTACGAATATCAGATAAAATTTATACCAATAACGCAGCCTGATTATTCAAATTACCCATTTTTAATAGTTGCTGTACATTATTTAACGTGGTAGTAGCAATTTGACTGAGCGCCTCATCTGTAAAGAAGGCCTGGTGAGCGGTGATCAATACATTGGGAAAACTCATAAGGCGCTGTATTTCATCATCCTGAATAACAGCGGACGACAAATCCCTGAAAAAAAGATGTTCTTCCTGTTCATATACATCTATACCCAGGTAGGCAATTTGCCCTGATTTAAGTCCCTTAATTGTTGCTTTGGTGTCTACCAGTCCGCCCCGGCTGGTATTAATCAGCATTACTCCTTTTTTCATCATGGCAATAGTATCATCATTAATCAGGTAGGCTGTCTGGTTATTAAGCGGACAGTGAAGGGAAAGGATATCCGATTTAAATACTTCTGTCAGTGGATGGTAGGTTACGCCCAGGGCTTCAAGGTCTTTATTGGCAATCAGATCAAAAGCCTGCACTTTACAGCCCATACCCAACATGATGCGGCAGAAGGCTTTTCCAATATTTCCTGTACCAATCACTCCCACCGTTTTCCCATGCAGGTTAAAACCCAATAATCCATTGAGCGAAAAATTCTGCTCACGTACACGGTTATACGCTTTATGTGTTTTTCTGTTTAACGTAAGTATCAATGCCAGTGCATGTTCTGCTACTGCCTCTGGTGAGTAAGCCGGAACACGGCAAACTCTTAAGCCATTCGCTTTAGCCGCCTCCAGATCTACATTATTAAAACCTGCACAACGAAGCGCTATTATCTTAACCCCTTTTGCTGAAAGTTCTTTACAAACCTCAGCAGTCACTTTATCATTTACAAATACACAAACAGCATCTGCACCATCAGCCAGGTTAATGGTTCGTTCTGTTAACCGCACTTCCTGGAATACCAGTTCAAAACCAAGTGTATCATTATACCGGTTAAAAAACAGGTTGTCGTAGGGCTGGGCAGAAAAGAAAACGATTTTCATCTGCTAAAGTTACTTCAACCAACTAAGTATGTAAAATGTTTAGGGTGAGTGGTGAGAGAGTCGTCTTCCGCGTGTTTCACAATTCAAGATTGACCCTGCCTTCTCAAGTTTCACATCTCAATATTTCCTACCTTCGCAGCCTTTAAAACTCGCCTTTGACCGGACGGGCAGTACATTTCAAGCGATTTTAGGCTATGAGCGTTAAATATCCAGAATTTTCCGGGCTCAATCTCCCGGCAATAGAACAGGAAATATTGGCCAAATGGAGCAAAGAACAGGCTTTTGAAAAAAGCGTTTCGCTGCGTGAGGGCAGGAAGCCATTTGTGTTTTATGAGGGGCCACCCAGCGCCAATGGTATGCCCGGAATTCACCATGTGATCTCCCGTACCTTAAAAGACATGGTTTGTCGTTATAAAACCATGCAGGGTTTCCAGGTAAAAAGGAAAGGAGGATGGGATACCCATGGACTGCCTGTTGAACTGGGGGTAGAAAAGGAACTCGGTATTACCAAAGAAGACATCGGAAAAAAAATATCCGTAGAGGCGTATAATAGCAAATGCCGTGAAGCCGTATTGCGCTACAAGGATACATGGGATGACCTGACCCAAAAAATGGGGTACTGGGTAGACCTGAATGATCCGTATATCACTTTCGATAACAAATACATTGAAACACTCTGGTGGATATTAAGCGAGCTCTATAAAAAAGGGTTCCTGTACGAAAGTGTGAGTATTCAGCCCTATTCACCGGCAGCAGGAACCGGGTTGAGTTCACATGAACTTAACCAGCCCGGAACTTATAAAGACGTAAAGGACACGAGTGCGGTGGCGATGTTTAAAGCGGTAAGGAATGAGAAGAGTGAATTCCTGTTTACAACAATATCGGATGGCGACATTTTTTTTGTTGCCTGGACTACTACGCCATGGACATTGCCGTCGAATCTGGGGTTAACAGTTGGCCCGGATATTGAGTATGTGCTGGTTAAAACATTTAATCCTTACACGCATATTCCTGTAAATGTGGTTTTGGCGAAAGCCTTGCTGGGTAAGTATTTCAAGCCTGAGGGAGAAAATGGTGATTTTGATGGGTATACTGAAAAAGTAAAAATACTGCCCTGGAAAATATTGGCAGGGTGCAAAGGATCGAAAATAGAAAACTGCGAATACGAGCAACTGTTGCCCTATAAAGCAAACGCTCCTGAAGTTATCAGACTCCAAACGCCGGATGCCAAACCCTTTCGCGTTATTCTCGGTGATTTCGTAACCACCGAAGATGGTACCGGTATCGTACATACTGCACCGGCTTTTGGTGCGGATGACTATCGGGTAGGTAAGAAAAATAATATTGGTATACTAACTATGGTAGACCGGCAGGGAAAATTTGTAGAGGGCCTGGGTGAGTTCAGCAACAGATATGTAAAGAATTATAAAGACGAGCCGGACTATATAGATGTGAATGTTGATATAAGTGTAAAATTAAAAAAAGAGAACCGCGCATTTAAAGTTGAAAAATACGAGCACAGTTACCCGCATTGCTGGAGAACAGATAAACCAATTTTATATTATCCCCTGGATGCATGGTTTATTAAAACGACCGCGGTAAAAGACAGGATGATAGAACTGAACAGGACCATCAACTGGAAACCCAAATCAACCGGTGAGGGACGTTTTGGTAACTGGCTGGAGAATATGGTAGACTGGAACCTGAGCCGCAGCAGGTATTGGGGAACACCTTTACCTGTCTGGAGAACTGCAGATGGAGAAGAAGAAGTATGTATTGGTTCGATTGAAGCATTAAATGAAGGCATCCGTAAAGCCAGTGAATTATTAGGGGGCGATGTAAATAAAAATTACTTACATGAAGGGATACTGGATCTGCATAAACCTTTTGTAGATGATATCATATTGGTAAGCGCGTCTGGGAAACCCATGCAACGTGTTCCTGATCTGGTTGATGTATGGTTTGACAGTGGGGCCATGCCCTATGCCCAATGGCATTATCCTTTCGAAAACAAAGACCTGATAGATAAAGGGGAGGCTTTCCCTGCCGATTTTATAGCTGAAGGGGTTGACCAAACCCGTGGCTGGTTCTATACCTTACACGCATTGGGAGTGATGTTGTTTGATAGTGTTGCCTACAAAGCAGTAGTGAGTAATGGGTTGGTGCTGGATAAAGACGGTAATAAAATGAGTAAGCGTTTGGGCAATGTGGTAAATCCTTTTGAGACCATCAAAAAATATGGCGCCGATGCAACCCGCTGGTATCTCATCACCAATGCTTCGCCATGGGATAACCTTAAATTTGATATGGCAGGCATTCAGGAAGTGCAACGTAAGTTTTTTGGTACCCTCTACAATACGTATCAATTCTTTGCGCTCTACGCCAATGTAGACGGGTTCGCTTTTAAAGAAGCCGCTATACCCATCACCGAAAGGCCGGAGATTGATCGGTGGATCTTGTCATCCCTACATACACTGATTCATAGGGTAACAAGGTGTATGGATGATTTTGAACCCACATTGGCCGGGCGTGCCATTGAAGAATTTGTTGATGAACACCTGAGTAACTGGTATGTTCGTTTATGCCGACGCCGTTTCTGGAAAGGCGAGTATGAGCAGGATAAAATAAGCGCTTATCAAACATTATACGAGTGCCTGGAAACCATCATCCGCCTGATGGCGCCCATTTCACCATTCTTTAGTGATGCGGTTTTCCGGAACCTGAATGCGGTTACAGGTAAATACAAAGAGGGGTCTATTCATCATACTGACTTTCCGGTAGCCGATGAATCAGTTATTGATGGCCCACTTGAGGAAAGAATGCATTTGGCACAGGATACCTGTTCATTGGTACTATCCCTACGTAAAAAAGTGAATATCAAGGTTCGGCAGCCACTTCAGAAACTATTGATCCCGGTGTTGACCCCTGCGATGAAGGAGCAGTTGGAAAAGATTGAGGACCTGATTAAAGCAGAAGTAAATGTGAAGGAGATGGCATATATCACTGAAACCGAAGGGATAATCAGTAAAAAAATAAAAGCCAATTTTAAAGTACTGGGTAACCGGCTGGGCGCAAAAATGAAATTAGTTAGCGCAGCTATCAGTAATTTTAACCAGTTGGATATTACAAGGATTGAAAAAGAGGGGCAATATACTATACACATTGAAGGAGAACCGGTTACTATTGCATTATCCGAAGTGGATATTGTGGCTGAAGACATTCCGGGCTGGAGTGTTGCCAGTAAGGGTAGTTTAACGGTGGCGCTGGATATTACCCTCTCAGATGAACTAAAACAGGAGGGAGAGGCAAGGGAATTTGTAAACAGGGTTCAAAATATCAGAAAAGAAAGTGGTTTTGATCTCACAGACCGTATATTCGTATCTGTTCAGGAAGCCCCCTTACTGAAGCCCTCTATTATTAAATATAACGACTATATTTGCCGCGAAATTCTAGCAGATAGCATTGATTGGGAGCCCGAAATAACGAACGGTGCCGACATTGAAATCAATGGTATTTTGTTGAAAGTGGTAGTTAATAAAAAAGGATAAACTTGTATGCCTACTAAGAAACCTGCACCGAAAAAGGTGGCTCCGGCCAAAAAAGCGACTGTGAAAGCAGCGCATAAACCTGTCCCAACCAAGGTGGTTAAAGCTGTGCCTGCTAAGAAAGCTGCTGCAAAACCAGTGCATAAACCTGCACCGGCAAAGGCCTTGAAAGTTGTTCCGGCTAAGAAAGTAGTGGCTAAACCAGTGCCCAAAAAAGCTACTTCGGTACCTGCTAAAAAGGCGGTGCCTGCAAAGCCGGCGCCTAAAAAAACTGCTCCGGTACCTGCAAAGAAAGCTGCACCTGCAAAACAGGTAGCCGCAAAACAAATATCTGCAAAACAAGTACCTGTCAAGCAGGTGCCGTCAAAACAGGTTAAAGAAGTACCCAAACCTGTTGCAAAACCAGTGGTGCATTCAAAAACAGTAGTGCCTGCTAAACCGGCGGCAAAAGTGGTTGCAAAACCTGTGGCTCCGGCCCCGGTTCCGGTTAAACCTGCAGTTCCGGCTGCAAAACCAAAAATTGAGGTGAAAGGCCCCCCGGCTCCTCCTGTAAAACCTATAAAAAAACAACCAGAACCTATCAAAGACGTGAAAGTACCCAAAATCAATACGAAGTCGAGTGTTCCTTACAAGCCGGGATATACACAATTAGAAAAAAGAGTGGCGGAACTGACTGCCAGTAATGGCGAACCGCTGATTAAATACAATGATACTGATCTGAATGAATTCAGGGACCTGATTGGCAAAAAATTGGATGCGGCTAAAAAGGAATTGGCTTATTTACAGGGATTGATTACCCGCAAAGATGAAATGGGTGGTGATAATGATGATGCCCGTTACATGACCATGGAAGATGGCAGTATGAGTATGGAAAGGGAGCAATTGAGCCAGATGGCCAGCAGACAGATCACTTATATTGATCACCTGGAAAAAGCCATGATGCGCATCGAAAATAAAACCTACGGTATTTGCCGTGTTACCGGAAAACTAATTGATAAAGCCCGTTTACGCGCCGTACCCCACGCCACATTGAGCCTGGAAGCTAAGCTGGGATTGGTTAAAACATCAGAGCAATAAAAAATAAACCTTACCATTAAAAAGCCATCTCATTTGAGGTGGCTTTTTCTTTTATCTCACTTCCTGCATATCCACCAGTCTCCTGTAAATGCCATTCTGCGCCAATAACTGATCATGGTTACCCCTTTCTACTATCTCCCCTTTTTGTAATACGATGATTTCATCTGCATGCCGGATGGTAGATAAACGGTGAGCAATCACCAATGATGTTCTGTTCCGCATCATATTATTGATCGCATCCTGCACCAAACGTTCACTTTCTGTATCCAGGGAAGAAGTGGCTTCATCCAAAATTAAAATGGGGGGATTTTTTAAAACTGCCCGGGCAATGGTTAAACGTTGTCTTTCACCACCACTTAATTTATTGCCACGATCTCCAATATTCGAATCAAATCCTTCCTCTTTCTGTTTGATGAACTGCAACGCGTTGGCTACAGTTGCGGCGTGTGCTATCTGTGCCTTAGAAACATGATCCACACCTAAGGCGATATTATTAGAAATAGTATCATTGAACAGGATGGGTTCCTGTGTTACAATACCCATTAAACTTCGAACAGAATGCAGTGTATAGTTTTTAATATTCACACCATCAATCAATAGTTCTCCGCCAGATACATCATGAAATCTGGGAACCAGATCAGCCAATGAACTTTTACCTGCACCTGATGAACCCACTAATGCAATGGTCTTTCCCTTCTCAATGGTGAGGTTTATATTGTGTAAAATGATGTTATCCTCATAGGCAAAAGAAACATTCCTGAATTCAATGCTATGACGAAAGTCGGTAATGGGGGTTGCTTCCGGATGATCTGTTACCGTAACCGGAGCCAGTAAAATTTCTTCAATCCGCTGAATGGCGGCGCTACCGCGTTGTGCATTGTAATAGGCTGTGGATAAGGATTTAGACGGATTGATAATCTGTGTAAAAATCAATATATAGGTTATAAAACTATCCGCACCCAATCCGGCCTCATGGTTCAGTACGAGTTTACCGCCAAACCATAATATACAAGACAATACCAATACGCCCAGAAACTCCGACATAGGAGAGGCAAGGTCGCGGCGGAAATTCATCCGGTTACGGATATGGTTCAGGTTATCATTTGTGTTGAAAAATTTACCGCGTAGTATTTTTTCCGCGTTAAAAGCCTTGATTACCCTTAACCCGCCCAGGGTTTCATCCAGTATCGACATTAGCGTGCCCAGTTGTTCCTGTGAATGGGTTGACTGTTTTTTTAATGAGCGGCTTACACGCCCGATAATAAATCCGGTAAGCGGTAATAATACCAATAAGAATAAGGATAATGCGGGGCTGATATATACCAGGGTAACCAGGTAGATCAGAATCGTTAAAGGATCCCGGATCAGGCCCTCTAAGGTGCTCATCACACTCCATTCCACTTCATTGGCATCGTTACTCATCCGGCTGATGATATCACCTTTTCTTTGTTCAGTGAAAAAACCAATGGGCAGTTCCAGTATTTTAGCGTAGAGGTCAGACCTGAGCTTGGTCATAACATAGTTACGCATAGGCGCTAAAACGCGGAACGACAGGTACGTGAACATGTTTTTGAAAAATACCGATACCACAATGATGAAACAAATGGCGCCCAGTGCATACACTTCATTGTGTTGGGTAATGAGTTGACTGATGATGTATTTTAAATAGTTCAGGAAGCCGGTAGCATTCAACTGCCACTCAGGCGCCACATTCATCAATTTCTCTTTCCCAAACAACATTTGCAGAAAGGGGGCCAGCATGGCAAGGGAAACCAGTGAAAAAAGGATGGATAACAGATTGAAAAGTACATACAATAGTATGTTCCGCTTCTGTGTTCTCAGGTAAAACAGTATTCTCGAAAATCGCTTCATAAAGGATAAAACACTTAAAACAGCGCAAAGTAAGTAATTTTGCAGTCAATCAAATGTTAGAATATGGAGGAGGGAAAACGTCAGCGGCAGGTTGCAGGTGCTTTACAGGAAGAACTGAATGATATTTTCAGGCGTTTAGGTCTTGGCATGATCGATGGAGGTATGGTATCTATTTCTTCTGTAAAAGTAACCCCTGATCTGCTGGAAGCGCGTATTTATTTAAGTCTTTTCCAGGTAAATGACGCGGCAGCGGTTATGAAAACCATTGAATCAAGAGCATGGGAAATAAAAAGGGAACTGGCCACCCGGGTAAAACACCAATTACGCAGGATACCCGTTTTACATTTTTACCATGATGACACATTGGATTATGTGTTTAAGATGGAAGAAATATTTAAGAAAATAGGAGAAGAAAAGACAGAAGGCAGTTCTACCGAGGGAGAACCCACTAATCCATAAACTAATAAACCAAACTTGAACCTCCTCTTCGCCTGGCGATATTTCAGATCTAGTAAATCTACCCATGCCATCAATATTATAGCATGGATAAGTATGATAGCCATAGCCGTGGGGAGCGCAGCATTGATAATTGTACTGAGTGTGTTTAATGGCTTTGAAGATCTGGTAAAAGGGTTGTACGCTGATTTTTATGCCGATATGCGTATTGTACCTGCCCGCGGTAAAACCTTTCATATTTCTCCATCCCAACTGCAACAGATTCAATCAACAAAGGGCGTTGCTGTTTTTAGTTTTGTGGCCGAAGAAAAAGCTGTTTTGAATGGCGCTTTTCAAACAATTGTTTCTATAAAAGGGGTGGATGAAAAATTTACTTCCGTTAATCAGATCAATAGCGCCAAACATATTCCCCGTGGCAAATTTGAAACAGGCACTATCCAGGAACCCAAACTGGTAGTAGGGGCGGGCATTGAAAATGCCGCCGGACTGAATGTTGAAAAGGGGTTGTATCCCGTAACTATTTATCTGCCCAACCGGCAGGCTGCCAAACTGATTGCCGATGATGGCCTGAATTCATTCAACGTTATACCGGCAGGCACTTTTGCGGTGCAGCAGGATTTTGATAACAAATACGTATTCAGTAACCTGGCATTTGTAAAATATATGCTGGGTATGGCCGCTGATGAATATAGCGCCATCGAAATAAAAGTAGCGGATGATCCGGATAAAGTAAAAAAATTGTTACAGGCGCAACTGGGTAATTCGTTTCTTGTTGAAACCCGCTATGAACAAAACAAAAGTTTGTATGCAGTTATGCAGGTAGAGAAATGGGTGATTTATGGAATTCTGTCGCTGATACTTATTGTAGCCGCTTTCAATATGATTGGTGCGCTAACTATGTTGGTATTGGAAAAACAAACTGATATCGCCGTATTAAAAGCGATGGGCGCCGGTGAACAAAAAATTCAGCATATTTTTTTAAGTGAGGGCTTATTATTGGCCGCACTGGGCGGTGGCGGCGGCATTTTGCTGGCAACCATTATTTGCTGGATTCAAATCCGTTTTCAGGTGATAAAACTAGGGGGCAACACTTTTATCATTGATTATTATCCGGTAAAATTAGTAGCTGCCGATTTTATTTTGGTAACAGGCACAGTAGCATTCATTGCCCTACTGGCTGCCTATATTCCTTCCAGAAAAGCCAGCCTGCAATTGTTCTCACTCAAAAGTTGAGTAATGCCATTAATAATCACCTAATGTTTCGGGCAATTGGGCCAATGCCTTAGCTAACTGTTCATCATTAGGGGAGATGCCATGCCACTCATGGGTACCTTCCATAAAGTCGATGCCTTTACCCATTTCTGTTTTCATCAGAATACAGATGGGTTTACCATGGCCCGTGAGCGATTTTGCTTTGTTCAGTGTAGCCACTGTATCATCCATATCATTCCCGTTCATTTCTATCACTGTCCAGTTAAAGGCTTCAAATTTTGCACGAAGGCTATCAAGTCCCATTACTTCTTTGGTGGGCCCGTCAATCTGTTGCCCATTCCAGTCTATTGTTGCAATCAGGTTATCTACTTTATGATGCGCGGCAAACATGATGGCTTCCCAGTTTTGTCCTTCATCCAACTCGCCATCTCCATGTAAAGAAAATACCAGGTGATTGTCGCCATTCAATTTTTTGGTTAGGGCCGCTCCAATCGCCACACTCATACCCTGTCCCAGAGAGCCACTCGCAATTCTTACACCGGGTAAATGCTCATGTGTGGTTGGGTGGCCCTGTAAGCGGGAACTAATCTTTCGGAAACTGGCCAGTTCCTTCACTTCAAAATAGCCTGAACGGGCAAGCGCCGAATAATATACCGGTGAAATATGTCCATTGGAAAGAAAGAATAGGTCTTCATTTTTCCCGTCCATCGAAAAATGCGTATCGTAGTGCATAATTTGAAAGAAAAGGGCGGCAAAATAATCAGCACAGCCCAATGAACCGCCGGGATGGCCGCTTTGTACGCCATGCACCATTCTCACAACGTCACGCCTGAGCTGGCTCGAAATATTTTGTAATTCCTGGATGCTTGCCATCGTTTTGTTTTTTATGGCTGCGAAGATAACCCAACTATTCATTATTTTCGCCTCAGTTTAAAAAACAAATTATGTTGGAAGAATTACAAATAATTGTAGAAGAAGCGGAAGATAATATGCGCAAAGGGATCAGTCACCTTGAAGTGGAACTGACTAAAATAAGGGCCGGGAAAGCCAATCCCACTATGGTAGACGGGATTAATGTAGACTATTATGGGGCAGCAACACCCATTGCACAGGTAGCCAATATCAGTGTGCTGGATGTGAGAACCATCAGTATCCAGCCCTGGGAAAAGAATATGCTTCAGGCAATCGAGAAAGCCATCATGCAGGCCAATATCGGCATCACCCCACAGAGTGATGGTAACCAGATTCGCTTGTTTCTTCCCCCACTAACGGAAGAAAGGAGAAAGGAACTCTTTAAAAAAGCCAGTGGAGAGGGTGAACATTCCAAAGTAGCTATCCGGAATATACGCAGAGATGCCATTGAACAGATAAAAAAATTAACCAAAGACGGACTTAGCGAAGATGCTTCCAAAGACGGCGAAAAAAGTGTTCAGGAAATTACCGATAGATACATCCTGTTGGTTGATAAACATTTGTCTGCCAAAGAGAAGGAGATGATGTCTGTGTAAATCATTTTTTATTCGCCAGGTATACCCCTACAAGAATAATACCCAGGCAACCTATCTGAAATAAAGTGACTACCTCACCATACCATATGCCCCAGGATACCGCAATAAAGGGTATGCCATAGGTAACCATGGAGGCGAATAAGGCGCCTGCCCTTTTTACCAGCATGTAAAAAAGTATGGAACCTACCGCTGTACCCAATATGCCTAATACAAAAGAGGCGAGGGTAGCCATCAGCAGCGGTTTTTCTGTTAATGATAAGGCAAAATAACCGGTGAAGTACAGTATGATAAGAGATGGTATGATCAGAAAAACAAATGCGAGCGAAGCAATATGTAAAGAACCGATTCCCCGCATATGCCTGCCTACCAAATTTACATTCAGTCCATAAAAAACAGTGGCTGCCAAAACAAATAAAGAGTAAGAAAAGTTTTGAATGCCCAGCGTTAATTCAGGTGTTACTAATAGTAACAGGCCTGTAAAACCAATTAAAACGCCCACTATCTTTATTGTTTGCACTTTAAACTGAAAGAAAGCAATACCTACCAGTATGGTAAATATGGGTGTTAAGGCATTTAGCATACCCGCCAGTGAACTGTCTATTTTGGTTTCGGCAATGCAAAACAGGTAAGCGGGAAAAAAACTCCCCAGCAGTCCTGATAAAATAACCAATGCCAGTTTGTTCCCGGGCACTGCTAACAGGGCTTTTCTGGCAAAGGGGATCAAAACGAGTCCTGCGCTGAGTATGCGTAGAGAGGCAACCTGGTATGGTGATAAACTGCTCATGCCTGCTTTCATCAGAATAAATGAGCTGCCCCAGATAAGCGCTAACAGGGAAAAAAGTCCCCAGTTGATCAATTTTTCTCCCACAGGTTTATTTTGGTCAAAGTTGCCGCTTTTACAAAAGCAAAAGTATAATTTTAAGAAAACACAGTTTCCGTGCGAATCATCGACCCGGAATAGATCAGTACCCCGGACTAAAGAAATAAGGGGGCTATTTCGGATTGAATAGTTTACTAGTATTTTTAACCGATAAAACCGATTGTTATGGGTATGATAAAAGAGTTTAAGGAATTTGCCATGAAGGGTAACCTGGTAGACATCGCCGTTGCCTTTGTTATGGGTGCTTCTTTTGGAAAGATAGTAAGTTCTTTTGTGGATGGGATAGTTATGCCGCTGGTAGGTATGCTAACCGGTGGGGTAGACTTTACCGACAAAGTGCTGGTACTAAAACAGGCGGTACCGGCAGAACAGGATGCAGCCGGAAAGCTGGTAACGCCCGCTATTGCAGAAGTGGCCATACAATATGGCGCTTTTATCACCAACCTGTTTGATTTTGTGGTGGTAGCATTCTCTGTATTCCTGGTGATAAAGGCCATCAACCGAATGAAAAAAACAGAGGCCCCTGCACCGGCTGTACCCAAAGAACCATCCGCTACGGAACAGTTACTGGCTGAAATTAGGGATGCGTTGAAGAAATAGTTAGGAGTTGGGAGTCTGGAGTAAAACATTTTCTCATGACTCATCCTTCACTTTCACTCCCAACTCCAAAAGTCCCCCGTGGATAACTATTCCCCTTCCCCTGGCTTTTTTCAGGCTGATTCAGTTTTCTTTGCATCTAAAGTTTTGACCAGTGAATAATGTGAGTTACCAGATTAAGTTGGATCAGTTTGAGGGCCCTTTCGATCTCCTCTTGTTTTTTATTGAAAGGGATGAACTGGATATTTATAATATACCTATCACAAAAATCATCAATGATTTTCTCGATTATATCCACCAGGGTGAGAAACTGAATATTGAATTGAGCAGTGAATTCATCCTGTTTGTTTCTACACTCATGCGTATTAAAGCCAGGCTATTATTACCCAGAAAAGAAATGGATGCGGATGGTAACGAAATAGATCCCCGCCAGGAACTTATTGATAAAATTCTGGAATACAAACGCTTTAAAGAAGCGGCTGTTCAGATGGCTGAGATGGAAGCGCAACGAATGCTGATGATAAAGCGCGGCAACCTGCAGCGGGAAATAGTACAGTTAGGTGAGGATGCTTCAGAAGGTACGGAGATACAAACCATTACTATGTTCAAACTCATGAAGGCGTTTGAAAAAGTGATGCAGCGTGTGCATGAGCGCCAGAATAAACCGGTACATACGGTAGTGCGCTATAATTATACCATGGAAGGCAGCCGCGATTATATGCTGGACCTGGTACAAAAAGAGAAAACGGTTTCTTTTGAAAAAATATTTTCGGTCTGTAACGACAGGATACATGCCCTTTTTCTCTTCCTTTCACTGCTTGAATTATCTCAGCAAAAATTCATGAAACTATTGGTGGGTCAGGGGATGAATAATTTTATTGTTGAATGGAATAATCACCGCAAGGAAGACCTTGAGGCGGAGGGATTGGTTGGTGAAAATGATATTATCGAAGAAACGCCGATCTCTGAATAGCAAGCTAAACTTAGCCTGCTATCATAGAACCTACACTTACTTTATCTTTCATCAGTTCTCTCACCGCGTCCGCAATGCCTTGTGCATCATATTCACATTCTCTGTATAATTCTTTGAGCGAGCCATGTTCCACCAAACGATCGGGGATACCTACTATTTTTACGGTTGCGTGGTAATTATTTTTTTGCATGAACTCAAGAATAGCAGTACCAAATCCTCCAACTACTGTTCCGTCTTCCACCGTTACTATTTTATTGTATTTGCCAAAAGCTTCATGCAAAAGGTCTTCATCAATCGGCTTCACAAAACGCAGGTCGTAATGGGCAGGGTTAATTCCCTGCGTTCTTAGTTCACGGATAGCGGCCTGTGCAAAATTGCCGGGGTGGCCAAAACTCAGAATGGCTATTTCATCACCATCTTTTAATTTTCTGCCTTTACCAACCGGAACCGCTTCAAATGGCGTTTTCCATTCCGTCATAACGCCTTCGCCGCGCGGGTAGCGAATTACAAAAGGATATTTATTTGACTCAAGTTGCGCGCTGTACATCAGGTTGCGTAATTCCTGTTCGTTCATGGGGGCGCTGATTACCAGGTTGGGTATACAACGCATAAAAGGAATATCATAACATCCATGATGGGTGGGTCCGTCTTCACCAACCAATCCGGCCCTGTCTAAACAGAATACCACCGGCAATTGCTGTATCGCCACATCATGCACCACCTGGTCGTAAGCCCTTTGTATAAAGGATGAATAGATATTGCAGAATACACGCATACCCTGTGTTGCCAAACCTGCGCTTAGCGTAACCGCATGCTGTTCGCAAATGCCCACATCAAAAGCACGATCCGGCATTTTATCCATCATGAACTTCATAGAAGAACCACTGGGCATAGCGGGCGTTACACCCATGATTTTAGTATTCTGTTCTGCCAGTTCAACCAGGGTATAACCAAATACATCCTGGTATTTGGGCGGCTGTGGTGCATTTATATTTTTCTTATATATCTCACCGGTTACTTTATCAAAGAGGCCCGGTGCATGCCATTTGGTCTGATCTTTTTCGGCTAATGAATACCCCTTGCCTTTTACCGTTACTATATGCAGCAGTTTTGGCCCGGGAATATTTTTCAGGTCCTTGAGCGTATCAACCAGGTTAGTGATATTATGGCCGTCTATCGGACCGAAATATCTTATTTGTAATGCTTCAAACAGGTTACTGCTTTTATTTACAACGCTTTTCAGGCTGGCTTCGAGTTTACTGGCCATCTCCCTGCTGAAATTTTTACCAACAGGCAGTTTGCCCATCAGGTTCCATATTTCATCCCTCACTTTATTGTAGGTGGGAGAAGTACTGATGTCGGTCAGGTATTCTTTGAGCGCCCCAACATTGGGGTCAATGCTCATACAGTTATCATTCAAAATAATGAGTACATCACTATCTGCCACCCCTGCATGGTTCATCGCTTCAAATGCCAAACCCGCCGTCATTGAACCATCGCCGATTACCGCTACTGATTTCCGGGTTTCACCCTTGTATTTTGCCGCCATGGCCATACCCAATGCGGCTGATATAGAGGTGGAGGAATGCCCTACCCCGAATGTATCATACACACTTTCACTTCGCTTGGGAAAGCCGCTCAGGCCCTTGTATTTGCGGTTGGTAATGAACTGATCTCTCCTGCCTGTAAGAATTTTATGTCCATAAGCCTGGTGGCCTACATCCCATACCAGTTGATCATAAGGGGTATTATAAACATAATGCAGGGCAACGGATAATTCTACCACTCCCAAACTGGCCGCGAAATGCCCGCCATGAACGCTTACTACATCTACAATGAACTGACGCAACTCGTTACAAACCTGGTGCAATTGTTTACTGCTGAGCTTTTTAAGATCATCGGGATGATCAATAGACTTTAATAAGGGTCCTGCTGTGATCTGCATTCAGGCTTGGTTTAGACTGTAAAAATACACTTTTATGCGTGAGCAAAAAAGCGAACTGAACAATTGAAATGACCACAACCGCCGGTAATTATATAAAATATCCGATAAAGTGGATAGTTCAACGGGTCAAACCAATATTTTCTGCCAAACAAGCGCTCTTTTTGCCTTTAATCAAATTTATCAAAGAATGGCGGATGGTTTCATTTTATATTTGCGCTAACATGAGAAGTAAATCTTCCTTATACTGGTTTTGCCAGCTGGGTGGCTGGTTATTGTATGGCTTAGCCATGGTGTTCTTCGCATTTATTTTCGAGAACAAGACCAACAATATACTCTACCCAAGAATCGCCATAACCATCCTTTTCGGACTGGTTTTTACCCATTTATTACGCGAATTGATTGTAAGGCTGCGCCTGCGGCCCCCGATCCATGTACAAAAATGGTGGTTACTCACTGTTTCAGTGCTAAGCATTGTGGTGTTGTTTAACCTTGCCAATAGCGCCATTGTGGAATGGTTGCATATGTACGATCCAAAGGTGAAGGTTTCTGTTGAAAAAAGATTCCTTTCAAACTTAATCTTAGACTCTCCCCTTGTTCTGGTATGGGTTTCCGTTTATTATATCTGGCATTATGTAGAACTGGGTTCCAAAACAGAAATCCAGAAAGTGCGCCTGGAGAGCATGGTAAAAGAACTGGAACTAAAAACCATCAAATCACATATCAATCCCCATTTTATCTTTAATGCATTGAACAGTATACGTGCATTGGTAGATGAGAATCCCGAGAGAGCAAGAACTGCCATAACCGAGTTAAGCAATATACTGCGAAGCAGTATGCAGGCCGAAAAATTGGAAACCCTCCCTTTCGAAAGGGAATTGAGTATTGTAAAAGATTACCTGGCCCTGGAATATATCCGTTTTGAAGACAGGTTGCAGGTAGAATATGATATTGATGAAGATACCCTTGATCAGCCTGTTCCCCCCATGATGCTCCAGACACTGGTTGAGAATGCCATTAAACATGGTATTGGCAAACATAAGGAGGGCGGTTTAATAAAGGTAATATCTGATTATCGCGAGAACCATCATGAGCTGATAGTCCGGAATACCGGTCATTTACAGGAAGAGGACAGTATTAGTGACGGATTTGGCCTGAACAGTACCCGTAACCGGCTTAAATTATTATTTGGCGGAAAAGCCAGTTTTGAGATCAGGAATACCGATGAAGGAATGGTAGAGGCTATCGTAAAAATGCCGGTAGAGCCATTACAATTGTAAATTCAACCATTAAATTTGTGCTATGGCGATCAAAGCGATTATTATTGATGATGAAAGACTGGCCCGCAATGAATTAAAAAAATTATTGCAGGATCATGCTGATATTGAAGTAATAGAGGAAGCGGCTAATGTGGATGATGGTATAGAAAAGATTGAAACACTGAATCCGGATTTGATATTCCTGGATATTCAGATGCCCGGCAAAACCGGTTTTGATTTGCTGGCAGAAGTAGAAAAAGCGCCCAAAGTAATCTTTACAACTGCCTATGATGAGTATGCCATTAAAGCCTTTGAAGTTAATGCGCTGGACTATCTGCTAAAACCCATAGAACCTAAACGCCTGGCTGATGCGATACAGAAATTACAGGCCGAAATATTCAAAGAAAATATTGGCATCAATGGAGTTAACCGTGGGCCTTTAACTGAGTTCGACCAGGTTTTTGTGAAAGACGGGGAACGTTGCTGGTTTGTAAAACTTGGCGAGATACGCCTGTTTGAAAGCGTGGGAAATTATGCCAAGGTATTCTTTGGCACACATAAACCTCTAATCTTAAAATCGCTGAATTCGCTGGAAGAAAGACTGGATGAAAGAATGTTCTTCCGCGCCAACAGAAAACATATTATCAACCTTCGATGGATAGAAAAAATTGAACCCTATTTTAATGGCGGTTTACTGGTAGACCTGAAAGGGGGTGAAAAAATTGAAGTAAGCAGGAGGCAAACCGTTAAGTTTAAAGAAATGATGAGTCTCTAAGAAGTTGAAAAAATTAAAATTGTTACATGAAAAAAATTAGTCTCGTGTTGTTATTGATTTCAATAACAACATTTTTATTTGCACAGAAAGAAGCGAATGTTATCAACGCAAAAGAAGTGGAAAGAATTGAAAAAATTTTGTCGGCAGATGATATGGAAGGCAGAAAAACCTTTAGTAAAGGGATTGAAAAAGCAGCAGCATTTATAGCGGATGAATTTGCCAAAACCGGTTTGCAATCATGGAACCATACAGGTAATTATCTGCAGGCATTTGCGATGGTAAAGCCAAAATTCATTAGCGCTGACTGCAGTTTTGGTGGTGTTTCGGTAGCTACCAGGGATGTGATAGTGGTTACCTGTAAAGAAGAGCTGAAGATAAATGAGCAGTCGGGTTATGAAAAGGTAACCATTACTGCCGGGGCCAATTTCAATGCAGAAGCACGCAAGTATTTGACTGCTAACAAAAACTATTTTGTACTGGTGGATACGGTGTTTGCTAAAGCGTTTTTTAATCTTACCCGATTCAAATCACAATTATATAAAACGGATAAGAGTGTAGTATTTGTATTGACAGCACAAAATCCTGCAACCTATACCCTTGAGGCGAAACACCAATTTACTGAGCAGTCACTGGCCAATGTGCTGGGCATTTTGCCAGGTAAATCGAAAAAAAATGAATACGTCATTTTCTCCGGTCATTATGATCATTTGGGTATCATGGGTAAAGACAGGTTGGGGAATGTTCTTGCGGATTCGATTTTTAATGGCGCTAATGATGATGCCGCAGGAACAACGGCGGTGATTATGCTCGCGAAATATTTTAAAGCGCTGAACAATAATGAGCGCACATTAATTTTTGTGGCGTTTACCGCGGAAGAGGTTGGTGGATTTGGGGCACAATATTTTTCCAGGCAATTCAACCCGGAAGATGTAAAAGCCATGTTCAATATTGAAATGATTGGAACGGAAAGCAAATGGGGTAAGAACTCGGCATATATCACCGGCTATGAAAGAACGGATATGGGTAAAATGCTGCAGGGAAACCTGGCAGGAACCGGGTTTAGTTTTTATCCGGATCCCTATCCCGCACAAAATCTTTTTTTCCGGTCAGACAATGCAACCCTTGCAAGACTGGGCGTTCCGGCACATACCATTTCTACATCCAAAATGGATAGCGAACCCAACTATCATACATCCGGTGATGAAATTGGTACATTGGATATGGAGAATATGGCCATGATTATCAAATCAATTGCCTTAAGCGCGAAAGGTATTGTAAGCGGGAAAGAAACGCCATCACGGGTAGATGTTTCTGAATTGAATAACCCGGGAGCATCGAGACCAGTGGCCCCGCCTGCGGGGAAGAGCCAGTAAATGCGTTAAGCGTTGTGTGTTCCGAGTTCTGCATTTTGCGTACTATGCACCGCATGACTGATTTCGGCAATCAGGGAAGCATCTTTTTCAATGGCATTGCCCACCACAATTACATCGGCGCCTGCCTTGCAGTTGCGGTAAGCTTTTTCCGGTTCGGTAATGCCACCGCCAATAATGAGCGGTATCCTGATATTACGGGCCACTATTTCGATCATGGTTTCGGTAATGGGTCTTTTGGCGCCACTGCCGGCATCCATGTAAATGAGCTTCATGCCGAGCATCTCGCCCGCCATGGCGGTACACATGGCAATGTCATTTTTATCGGCAGGAATAGGGGTTGCATTCGAAATATAGGAAACGGTGGTAGGGGCTCCGCCATCAATCACCATATAGCCTGTTGGCATAATCTCCAGTCCGCTGTTTTTTACAAAGGGGGCACTGATTACATGCTGACCAATTAATAATTCCGGGTTGCGGCCGGATATCAATGAAAGATATAACAGGGCATCTGCATACCTGCTTACCTGTGAAGGGGAACCTGGAAATAACAATACGGGGATAGTAGCGCAGGACTTGATCTGCTGGATACATTGATCCAGATGACTGGATATCACCAGGCTGCCGCCCACTAAAAAATAATCCACTTTCGCGGCAACAGCAAGGGTAAGCAGCTGATCAATTTTTTCATTGTCAACTTTATCGGGATCGATCAGAACAGCAAAAGATTTTTTGCCCGATTGCTTTTTTTCAACAAACTGCTGATATAAGGCCTGCTTCATTCAGAATGAGATGGTGCTGGTGCAAAAATGCACAAAAGTTTTTACTTATTTTTTTAAGGCAGATTCGTGTGCCTATAAAACGGAAAGATAGGGCATTATTCCTTATCCCTCCGGGGAGTGAACGGCTACCCCCGCCGCCGCCCCCAAACCGCCTAGACACATTTAAGCAAAATAACCCATTCTACAACGTTTTTTCTCAAAAATTCTTTTCTACATGTGTTAATATTCGCTCAAATTCAATGGGGATTTGAAGTGCGAAATAATCCCCCTTCCTTATCCACAATGTGTTGATATTTACAACCTTGATTTGTGCTTACGGAAGGATATTTTCGTCAACCGCTTAACAATTCGTTAACCACGGGGGCCCATTACAATTACCTGTTAAACTGAAATAACGCATGTCTAACCCACGCGCCGCCAAAGGCTTACAATTTGGCCGTAGATTCACCCAAGAAGGTGTTAGTCCCTTTGATATGTTTGAATATGATTACCGCGACAGCGTAATCAAAAATCCGAATGGAGAGAAAGTATTTGAAATGAATAATGTAGAGGTTCCCAAACAATGGAGCCAGATTGCTACAGATATTCTCGCGCAGAAATATTTTCGTAAAGCGGGTGTACCACAGCCGGATGGGTCGATTGGGCGGGAAACCAGCGTTAAAGAAGTGGCACATCGTATGGCCAATTGCTGGCGTGTTTGGGGCGAGCGTTATAATTATTTTGCTTCTGAAAAAGACGCATTGGTATTTTATGATGAGCTGGTATACAGTATTCTTAACCAGGCCTGTGTACCCAATTCACCACAATGGTTCAATACCGGTTTACACGAAAGTTATGGCATCACCGGTAAGCCACAGGGTCACTATTTTGTTGATCCGAAAGATCGTAAACTGAAGAAATCAACCAATGCATACGAACGTCCTCAACCACACGCCTGCTTTATCCTGAGCGTGAGCGATGACCTGGTGAATGAAGGCGGTATCATGGATCTCTGGACCCGTGAGGCGCGCATTTTCAAATATGGGTCAGGGGTGGGTACCAACTTTTCACAAATACGCGGTGGGGGAGAAAAATTAAGTGGTGGCGGTACATCCAGCGGTTTGATGAGTTTTCTGAAAATAGGCGACCGTGCCGCAGGCGCTATCAAAAGTGGCGGAACTACCCGCCGGGCGGCCAAAATGGTTTGTCTTGACCTCGATCACCCCGAGATCATGGAATTCATTAACTGGAAAATGGGCGAAGAGAAAAAAGTAGCTGCCCTGGTAGAAGCCGGTTACGACAACAGTTATGAAGGAGAAGCCTATGCAACGGTTTCCGGCCAGAACTCCAATAACTCTGTTCGTATCCCTAACTCATTTTTCAAGGCCCTGGAAGAAGGTGGCGATTGGGAACTGAAAGCCAGAACCGATGGCCGTGTGATGAGCAGAATACCCGCCCGCGAAGTATGGGAAAAAATTTCTTATGCCGCCTGGCGCTGCGCCGACCCCGGAACACAATATGATACCACCATCAATGAATGGCATACCTGTCCGAAAGGCGGACGTATCAATGCTTCCAACCCATGTTCAGAATACATGTTCCTGGATAATACGGCCTGTAACCTCGCTTCCATTAACCTGCGTAAGTTTCATACCGAAGAGAATAATATTTTTGATGTAGAAGGGTTTGAATATACTACCCGTTTATGGACCACTGTTTTGGAAATATCCGTATTGATGGCTCAGTTCCCTTCCAAAGAAGTGGCGCAGTTATCCTACGATTACAGAACACTCGGACTTGGCTTTGCCAACCTCGGTTCCATGCTGATGGTTAGTGGTATTCCTTATGATAGTGAAGAGGCGCGCGGTATAGCAGGGGCCATTTCGGCTATCATGACCGGTGTTGCTTACACGACCTCTGCAGAGATGGCCGGATTTCTGGGTGCGTTTGATAAATACGAAGAGAATAAAGAAGATATGCTTCGCGTAATGCGCAACCACCGTGCGGCCGCTTATGACGCGGAAGAGGCATACGTTGGTATTGACATTAAACCACAGGGTATCAAGGCGCAATATTGCCCTGATTATATTTTGAAAGCCGCTACCAAAGCATGGGATGACGCGGTGCAGTTGGGAGAGAAAAACGGTTACCGCAATGCACAAACTACCGTGATTGCCCCAACCGGAACCATCGGGTTGGTGATGGACTGTGATACCACCGGTGTTGAACCCGATTTTGCTTTGGTGAAATTTAAAAAATTAAGTGGTGGCGGGTATTTTAAAATCATCAACCAATCCGTACCACAGGCTTTAAGAAACCTTGGGTATGATCCAACCGAAGCAGAAGCCATTGAGAAATATGCAGTAGGCGCCGCCAGTTTTGAAGGTGCCCCTTTTGTGAATCCCGCCTCATTAAGTGAAAAAGGATTTACCGCGGAAGAAATTGCGAAACTGAACAGTGTGGCCAAGTCTGCTTTTGAAATCGGTTTTATTTTCAACCGCTTTACATTGGGTGATGAGTGTATGCAGCGTCTTGGTTTTGCCGAAGCACAATACAGCGACTGGAGCTTTAACCTGCTCGAAGAACTGGGCTTTACAGAAGATCAGATAGATGCTGCCAATGATTATGTGTGTGGCACCATGACCATTGAAGGCGCACCCTTTCTGAAAGATGAACACCTGCCTGTATTTGACTGCGCTAACAAATGCGGTAAAAAAGGAGAAAGATATATTCATGCTTATGGGCATATCCGTATGATGGCCGCCTGTCAGCCTTTCTTAAGCGGGGCTATCTCTAAAACTATTAACCTGCCGCATGAAGCAACTGTTGATGAAATTGCTGATTGTTACCTGCTGAGCTGGCAACTGGGATTAAAAGCGAATGCACTGTATAGAGATGGTTCTAAATTGAGCCAGCCATTGAGTAATAAATCAGACAAGAAAAAGAAAGCGGAAGAAACAGAAGCTACCAGTGATCATGCACAGGCAGTAATTAGTGAGGCGCCTTCGAATATTGTTGACCTGAGTACATTAACGGTGGATGAATTACTGGAAGAAGTGCAAAAACGTATGCAGGCTTCTACTGATACCAAATTCAAACGTGCTTTATCGGGTATTGTAGAAAAGAAATCATTGCCGGGTAAACGCAGGGGCTTTACACAGAAAGCGAAGATTGGCGGACAGGTTATTTTCCTCAGAACCGGTGAATACCAGGATGGTACTTTGGGAGAGATATTTATTGATCTGGCCAAAGAGGGTTCAACCCTTCGCAGTTTCATGAACTGTTTCGCTATCGCTATTTCTGTGGGTTTGCAGTATGGTGTGCCGCTGGAAGAATTTGTAGAGAAATTTGTGTTCACCAAGTTTGAACCATCAGGCATGGTGGATCACCCGAATATCAAGACCACTACTTCGTTGGTTGACTTTGTATTCCGTGCCCTTGCATTTGAATATTTAGGCAGAACAGATCTGGTACATGTACTCGACAAACCAACTATCGGTAATACCGGTGAAGGAGAGGAGGGAGAAGCTACTTTTTTGGGAAAGCCTGAGTTGAGCAGTGTACGCGTTACTGCTCCTTCAGCAAATGCAACTACGGCGGCACAACCACAAAAACTGCAGAGGGCCACGGCGCCTGTCAGGGCCGAGTCTGGTATGGATGCAGTGAATGCCGCCGCCAAGAGTATGCAGAGTGATGCGCCCGCCTGTAATACCTGCGGCCACATCACCATCCGCAGCGGTACCTGTTATAAGTGTTTGAACTGCGGTAACAGTATGGGTTGCAGTTAATTAATTCGGGTATCAAAATATAAAAGAAGCCACTTTGAGTGGCTTCTTTTATGATAAGGCGAAAAATTTATTGGGTTATCTTACCACAACTTGCCATTGTTGGTCTGCACCTGTTGGTCTGCACCTGTTAGTTGCCCGACCACAGGTGTTCGGAAGAATTAAATGTGTTTCTCTATGATGTACTCGGAACTAAAGTTCCGATGTGGTTTTCCTGAGTTATATTTTATCCACGCTCTAAAGAGCATGGCAACACAAAATTCACTTTGCCGCGCTCTTTAGAGCGTGGTAAGAATAGCCATAATTGATCTCGATTTGGGACTTCAGTCCCGTGTAAATTTTTCTGAAACAATAAACCGAAATCTTATTTTTCTGATAGTCTATCGAAGAAGACCCTGCGGTTTGGAAGCTGCGGAAGATTGGCTTCACGGAATTTCATGCAAATAGCAAAGTATTATCAGTTTGCAGATTTCTGCTTACTCTTTACAAAATATTTATAAATAACTAAAGTTAAAATCATAGGTAAGACTCCCACCATTGTTGGTTGCCCGACCAACAACCATTCCGTCCAACAAAAAATATTTTTGTACTAACCGAAATATCTTACATTCATTCTCTCTAACCATACCAAAAACACGACTGCTTTATGGGAGATCTCCAGATCAAAAAACAGGCAAAGAAATATGATGCGGTGATTGTAGGTTCAGGCGCCGGTGGTGGCATGGCTGCCTATACTTTATCAAAGGCTGGCTTAAAAGTTTGCCTGATTGAAGCGGGCCCTGATTATGACCCCGCCAAACACTCTTCTCAACTAAAAAATCCATGGGATTCACCAAGAAGAGGCGCCAGCACTAAGTTCAGGCCATTCGGCGATTTTGATGGCTGTTACTGGGGCTGGGAAATTGATGGGGAACCCTATACTATGGCGGAAGGCAGCGACAAATGGGACTGGTGGCGTGCGCGTATGATTGGGGGAAGAACCAATCACTGGGGACGTATCTCACTGCGTTTTGGTCCGAAGGATTTTAAGCGTAAAAGTATTGATGGTCTGGGCGATGACTGGCCCATCAGTTATGATGATGTAAAACCTTATTACGATAAAATTGATAAGTTGATAGGGGTATTTGGTTCCAATGAAGGATTACCGAATGATCCGGATGGTATTTTTTTACCTGCACCCAAGCCAAGATTGCATGAGCTGATGATAAAAAAATCGGCAACCGGGTTGGGCATACCCGTGATCCCTTCTCGTTTATCCATTCTTACTAAAAAAATAAATGAAGAGCGTGGCGCCTGTTTCTATTGTGCCCAGTGTAACAGGAGTTGTAAAGTGTATGGCGATTTTTCATCCTCCTCTGTATTGATCAAACCCGCGGTAGCCACCGGAAATATTGATGTGATTACCAATGCCATGGCACGCGAAGTAATTACGAATGCGGGTGGTGTGGCAACCGGTATTTCTTATATAGATAAGACGGATAATATGGAATACCAGGTAAGTGGCAGAGTGGTAATATTGGCGGCCAGTACCTGCGAAACAGCGAGACTATTACTGAATTCAAAATCTACCCGCCACCCGAATGGATTGGCCAATGATAGTAATGTAGTTGGTAAATACCTGCACGATTCTACCGGCGCCGCCATTGGTGGTGTATTGCCACAACTCTTTGGCCGTAAGCGGTACAATGAAGATGGGGTGGGTGGTATGCACGTGTATACGCCCTGGTGGCTGGATAATAAAAAATTAGATTTTCCCCGTGGCTATCATATTGAATACTGGGGTGGTATGTCGCAGCCCGCCTATGGTTTTGGTTTTGATATGCAGGGCCAAAACGGCAAGTTTCAGGTGAATGGTAAAACCAAGGATTCAGGGGGGTATGGTGCATCCTTAAAAGAAGATGTTCGGTTCTTTTATGGTGCAGGCGTGGGTATGGCAGGAAGAGGAGAGGCTGTGGCCAATATCAATAACTACTGCGAAATTGATCCGGCTGTGGTGGATAAATTTGGTATTCCTGTTTTACGCTTTCATACTAAGCATTCTGATTATGAAATTAATCAGGCCAAACACATGAAAGAAACCTTCAAGGAGATATTACACAATATGGGAGCTGTGATTACCTGGGGGGGAGAAGATACCGCCAAAAATAAGTATGGTTTGAATAACCCCGGTAATATCATTCATGAAGCGGGTACCGTACGGATGGGCAATGACAGAAAAAATTCGGCTTTGAATAAATGGAGCCAGGCGCATGATTGTAAAACCCTGTTCTGTGTAGATGGCAGCCAGTTTGTATCACAGGCCGATAAGAATATTACCTGGACGATACTGGCTTTATCCATGAGAACATCAGAATATATTATTGAAGAAATGAAAAAACAAAATCTTTAATTCACACTAATCTGCGATATATGGACAGAAGAAAATCGATCAAAGCCTTACTGATAGGCACTGTAGGTGCCGGTGTATTGGTAGATGCCTGCAAAAACAGCGATAAGAAAGCTATTGCCGAATCACCAGATGCAATGTTGGATGCTGATAGAATGCAGGAAGAGAAAGATTACCTGAAGAAGTTGACTGCCAACGAAAAATTCTTTACGGTGCATGAAATGGCCACTATTACCGCTTTGGCAGATATTATTATGCCTAAAGATGCTGTGAGTGGTTCAGCCTCTGATGCAAAAGTGCCCGATTTTATAGAGTTTATTGCAAAGGATATGCCTTATCACCAAACACCTTTGCGGGGTGGATTGCGTTGGTTAGATATGCAATGTTTTAAAGCCTATGATAAAGCATTTATTGACTGCGATGCTAAACAACAAATTGCTATCGTTGACCAGATAGCGTACCCAGAAAAAGCAAAGCCGGCCATGAAACAGGGGGTTACTTTTTTTACGATGATGCGAAATTTAACTACAACGGGTTTCTATACTTCTGAAATGGGCGTAAAGGATCTGGGTTACGTGGGCAATGCCCCCAATCAATGGAACGGCGTGCCGGATGATGTGTTGAAGCAATACGGAGTGGCGTATTCTGAAAGGGAATTGAAGGAGTGTGTGAGTTTTGAAAAATAATAATAACGCTTTATACTTTCAACCTTTAACAGCAGCCTAACTCACTCCCGCTCCCGGATTAATATCGGTTTCAGGATTAATAAAATGAAGTTTGCCGTCTGCACTCTCTGCCATCAGTATCATTCCATTGCTTTCGATTCCCCTCATTTTCCGGGGGGCCAGGTTTACAACTACGGTTACCTGTTTGCCAATAATTTCTTCGGGTTTAAAATGAAGCGCAATACCTGATACGATGGTTCTTGTTTCAAAACCAAGATCTACCTGCAGCTTCAATAATTTATCGGCTTTTTCTACTTTTTCCGCACTCACGATTTTTCCCACACGCAAATCGGTCCTCGCAAAATCATCGAATACAATTTCAGGTTTAACGGGTATATCTTTTTTTTCTTCACCTGCTGACAGATTACTCTCTTCCATAGTATTTTTTTTATTCACGACCAACGTCTCACGATTCACGATAGCCGATTTTAATTTTTCAATTTGATACGTTATTTCCGCATCCTCAATTTTCCGGAACAACAATTCCGGTGCGCGTAAGGAATAACCTACACTCAGCAGTTTCATTTTCCCGGCATTTTCCCAGTCCAGTAATTTGTCTACCACTTTCATCAGGTAACACATTTTCCGGGCTGTAAACGGGAGGAAAGGATTTATGAGTATGGCAAGGTTGGCACATAACTGTAAACAGATATGAAGGGTATTATCTATAGATTGTTGCGCTTCAACAGTGGGCTTTCCATTGTCACCTGCCTGTTTCACTACAATCCAGGGTTCTTTTTTCTGCATGTACTGGTTACCGGTTCGGGCAAGGTTCATTACCTCAAACATCGCGTCGCGAAACTTATATTGTTCCAGCAGGGATGCTACTTTTTCTTTGGCTATTCTTATCTCGTCAATGGTAGATTTATCCAGGTCCGTTAAAGTATCAAGGTGTAATGGTGGCACTTTACCATTACATAATTTATGCATTAACACCAGGGAGCGGTTTACAAAATTACCAAATATGCTCACCAGCTCACTGTTATTGGCATCCTGAAAACCCTGCCAGGTAAATTCACTGTCTTTGGTTTCGGGCGCGATAAGTGTAAGGTAATAGCGCAATGCATCTGCCATCTGGCTGCCGCCATTTTCTTTTTTAATAAAGTCATCAATATAATCCTGCATCTCCACTTTCCAACCGCGGCTGGTACTCATCTTATCGCCTTCCAGGTTCATGAATTCATTAGCCGGCACATTATCTGGTAAAATATTGCCATGCAGTTTCAGCATGATGGGGAAAATGATACAATGAAAAACGATATTGTCTTTTCCGATAAAATGAACCAGTTTGGTATCTTTATCTTCCCAATACGGCCTCCAGTCTTTATTATTATTTTTCGCCCATTGTTTGGTAGCGCTGATATAACCGATGGGTGCATCAAACCACACATATAAAACCTTGCCTTTGCCGCCTTCTACTGAGGCAGGAAGCGAAACACCCCAGTCCAGGTCGCGGGTTACGGCACGTGGCAGTAAGCCGCCGTCGATCCAGCTTTTACATTGACCAATAACCGTAGCTCTCCAGTCGTTGGCATGATCTTTCAGGATCCATTTGCGCAAAAAATCTTCATGCCTGTTAAGCGGAAGGTACCAATGCCGGGTAATTTTTTTGATGGGCTTATTGCCGCTTAAAGTACTTACGGGATTGATCAATTCATCCGGACTCAGGCTTTTACCGCAACGCTCACACTGATCGCCAAATGCATATTCGAAATGGCAGTTGGGGCAGGTTCCCTGAATGTATCTGTCCGCGAGAAAGCTATTGGCCTGCTCATCAAAATATTGTTCTGTTTCTTTAACCTCAAGATCCCCGTTGTTATTCAGTTTTGTAAAAAATTCCTGAGCGGTTTCCTTATGCAGGGGATCGCTGGTGCGGTGATAAATATCAAAGTCAATGCCCATATCCTTAAAATTCTGCTCCATGATGGGGTGATACTTATCAATAATGGCCCTTGCCGTGGTTCCCTCTTTGGTGGCTTGTATGGGGATGGCTGTACCATGTTCATCACTGCCGCAAACAAATACTACATCCAGCTTTTTCGCTTTCAGGTATCTCACATAAATGTCTGCCGGTAAATAGGCGCCTGCCAGGTGGCCAATATGTTTTAATCCATTTGCATAAGGAAGAGCGGAAGTAATTAAGTATCGTTTGGGTTGATTCATGTTCTACAATTCATTAGTTCTTTGGGCATCTTTGTTGCACGCCTTAACCGGATGTCGCAGTATCGGGTGGGGTTCGCCCGCATATATACCTTAATAGGGCAGCAGGGCGGTGTAAAAGTAAGCAAACAATTGAAGCTGGCAATAATTGGCCCGGGGTAAACGGATAGTGGTTCCCAGGCTTAATGCGCACAACAGTTTTTATCATATAAATACTGTTCTGTAATATTGTCAGATGATTAAAATACCCCCGTACCTGAAAAAAGGAGACCTGATAGGTATTGTATGCCCTGCCGGGTATATGCCCAAAAAGAAAGCGGAAACCTGTATACGGGTTTTACAGGAATGGGGTTTTACAGTTAGGGTAGGAAAGAGTTTGGGTAACCGGTTTCATTATTTCTCCGGAACAGATGCGGAAAGATTAGCTGATCTGCAGGGCATGCTTGATGATGCTGAAGTGAAAGCTGTTTTGTGCGGAAGGGGCGGATATGGGATGAGCCGCATCATTGATCAACTCGATTTCAGGAAATTTAAAAAAAAACCAAAATGGCTGATAGGGTTTAGTGATATCACTGTTTTGCATGCACATGTGTATCGCCAACTGAAAATTGCCACCATGCATGCACCTATGGCGGCGGCCTTTAATGATGGGGAGCATACAAAAGAATATGTACAATCACTCCGTAAAGCCATCAGCGGAATTACATCAAATTATACCTGTGATGCCCATCCTTTTAACAGACCGGGAAAAGCGGAAGGCGAATTGATTGGGGGTAATCTTTCCCTGGTAGCGCATTTGATTGGTAGTATCTCCTCTTTTCAGACCAAAGGAAAAATTCTGTTCCTGGAAGATGTGGGTGAATATATTTATCATATAGACAGGATGCTGATCCAGTTAAAAAGAAGCGGTATGCTGGATCAATTGGCCGGATTGATGATTGGCGGATTTACAGAGATGAAAGATACTTCAATCCCTTTTGGTACTGATGTGTTCTCTGTGATTCATTCACATATTAAAGACTACCCTTACCCGGTATGTTTTGATTTTCCTGTGAGCCATGCAAAAAATAATTATGCATTAAAAGTAGGGGTAAAGCACTTGCTAAAAATTTCTAAAAATAAGGTAGTGCTAAAAGAGTCAGCTCTCTCTGTGTAACTCCCAATCTCCGTGCCCTCCGTGTTGAAAAAAACCGGAGTGCAATGATTTTTTTCAACACAGAGCGGCACAGGGGGAGCAGAGGTTCACAGAGCGGCGTGTATTATTTCCAGGTGGCTCTTAATAAACGTAACCAGTTACCATGCATAATATTTTCACAGTCAGAAAAAGAGTAGCCTCTTTTCATGAGCAAGCCAGGCAGATTTTGCAGATCAGCAATGGTTTCCAGGTCATAAGGGCATTGTTCTTTTCCGTAGGCGCCATCCAGATCAGTACCGATGCCAATGTGTAAGGCATTACCGGCTATCTGGCAGATATGATCCATATGATCAATTATTTTTTCGAGGTTGCATCCCATTTGTTTCGGATATGATACCCCGCGTTGCCATCCGGGAACCATCATCCATGCGTCCAGTGAACCACCGATTACCGCTTTTTTTTGAATTAAAATTTTAATCATGTCATCACTGAATTGCCTGTTATGATCAACCAAAGCACGACAGTTATTATGACTGGCCCAGATAGTTCCGTTAAAAATTTCCATCGCGTCCCCAAAGGCGTCATCGCATAAATGAGTGGCGTCAAGGATCATATTCAGTTGCTCCATTTCTTTTAGTAAAGCCCTGCCCAAAGTATTCAACCTGCCCGTGGCATCTGTTCCATTGGCATACCTGCCTGGCCCGTAATGTGCAGGGCCTGCCGCACGTAAACCATATGCATATGCTCGGTGTAAATGATCAGGGGTGATTAATGAATCGGCGCCTTCCAGACTTAAGATATAGCCGATGGGTTTAGTATCCTGATTCGTTGTATTCTGCCAAAGGGCAACATGTTTGTTGAGGCCTTCTTTGTTTGTTATCTGAACCATTTCTCCCGCATCTTCCATGGCCCTGTACCATTGCAGTTGTCCCTGTGTTTGTGCCCATGCCTGTTCGGGTGAATGCCAGCCTTTCAGCGAACTGTCCTTATCTACAAAACGTGCTATTTGTGTGGCCACTACCAGCCCGATATTTCCTTTGCGTAATTCAGGAAAAGCAACGGTGCCTTTTGCCCTGTCTGGCTTATCTGTCATGCCTTCTTCTCTTTGCCTGATTTCATGAACAGGTAAACGGAGGTCGCGGTTCCATTCCATGGCATTCATGCTGAGATCGAGGTGGGCGTCAATGATGAACATGAGTAGCAGAGATTAGATGGAAATTTTTCTGGTTCGGGCAATAACTTTCCAGTTGTTAACCACTTCATTATTTTCTACAATAACGGCTGTATCATAGAGGGCAACAGTCGGACAAATATGAACCGGTACCCCATACAATACGTCCCCCACTTGCCAATTTGTTTTACCCGGGAACTTTAGTACCAGATGTTCTTCGCTTTGTGAAATGGGCGTAGCATCGGGTGCATTTAAAAAATGTACACGGGGTAATGGATTTTCTGCAGCTACAGATTTATGCCCGAGATCGGTACAAACCGTTTGCTCATCAATAACAGAAATAACGCGTGTTATCACCAATGCCGCATACTCAAAAGGCTCATCGGGTACGAGGTGTTTATAGCCCCAGTCCCAAAAAACAAAAGTGCCCGGACTGTATTGAACTCCTTTGCGTTTGGTATGTGTTGGAAAAGAGGGAGAACCGCCAATGACTATTTGCAGGCTTTCCGGAGAAATTGCCGCTATCTCTTTGATTACTTGCGTTACCCTGGCAAAAGCATCATCTGAACGCTGGTTTCTCAGGTTCAGGTCCGTATCCCGGATATGACCATCATAGGCATGTAATCCAATAATTTGTAAGCCTGATAAAGATTGACATGCTTTATATAATGCCAATGCTTTTTCCGGAAGAATACCTGAACGGTTCATACCTATATTAAGATCAATGAATGTATTTACTATGAGCTGGTGTGAAGCAAATAATTCAGAAAGGATAGAAGCGGTATGCGGGTTATCAATAATACAGGAGAAACGGGTATCCGGAAAATTCATCACCAGTTGTAAAAGCCTGTCTGCCTTGGGCCCAACAGGTTGATAGGCCAGTAAAACATCGGGTGCGTCAATTTCTGCCAGCATTTCCGCTTCGGCAATAGTGGCGCATTTAAATTTATTGATGCCCGCCTGTAATAGAAGAGAACATACTTCAGCCATTTTATTCGTCTTCACATGTGGCCTTACATTATTTGAACTACCCGCCATTGTAATCAGCCGGTCAATATTTTCTTTAACCCGATGCGGATACACGATAAGTGAAGGGGAGTCTATTTTTGTTATATTATTTACCTGGTACCAGTCCATCATTTGCGGATTTTCGGATAAAGAAATTAATTACTTCTTTCATGTCTCACTTCTCACGTCTCCACTTTCACTTCTCTTCATTCAATTCAAACATTGCTTCAATTTCTACCGGGATATTATTGGGTAAGGAACTCATGCCAACAGCGCTTCTTACCCCGATGCCATTATCATCGCCCCATATGGCAGCAAACAATTCACTACAGCCATTGATTACAAAAGGATGTGATTCAAAACCGGGTGTGCAGTTTACCATGCCCAATACTTTGATAACCCTTTTCACCTTGTTGAGTGAGCCGAGATGGGTTTTCAGGGTAGAGAGTATGGCCAGTCCAACCTGTTGGGCCGCCAGTTTGCCTTCATCCATAGTCATGGTTTCTCCAATTCTGCCAATGATCAGGCTGCCATCTTCCTTAACTGTTCCATGGCCGGAAACCAGGCAATGATTACCATCAATCAATAAAGGTTTGTACACACCCAATGGTTTTGGGGCAGGTGGTAATGCGAGGGCAAGTTTTGCGAAATTTTCTTCAGGGGTCATACAATAAAAATAAAAGTTATAAAAAGTAGTTGATGATAAATACGCCTATTAATCCTACAACAGAAACGATGGTTTCCATGATGCTCCAGGTTTTGATGGTTTCTTTAACTGTAAGATTAAAATATTCTTTGAACATCCAGAACCCCGGATCGTTTACATGTGAGAACATCAAACTGCCGGCACCGGTGGCCAGTACCATCAGGCTGGGGTTAACGCCGGAGCTGGCAATCATGGGAGCTACAATGCCCGCTGTTGTTAAGCCTGCCACAGTAGCCGATCCGATACTTACTCTTATAATAGCGCTGATACCCCATGCCAGCAGTAAAGGATGCAACGAAAGATTTGTTAACGGTTGAATCAATTCAGTACTGATCCCGGAATCCATTAAAACCTGTTTTAAAGCGCCGGCCCCTGCAATAATGAGCAGGATAGGCGAAATATCTTTAACAGCATCGCCCATTGGGGTCATGATTGTTTTTATTTTCTTTCCCTGTTTGATACCCAATGTATAGATCGCTATCAATAAAGAAAGTAACATGGCAACAGACGGTTCACCCAGAATATGTATGATGGCGGTAAACGTATTTTTTTGGGGTATCGTAATCTTTACAATCGTATCCGCCGCGATAAACAGTACGGGCAGGAATGCAGCCAATAAACTGGAAAGCATGCCCGGTTGTTTATCTTCCGGTACCGTTTGATTGGTAAATACAGCCAGTGGTTTGGATGTATATTTTTTTAGTGTTACAGAAAATACGGGACCGGCAATAATAATGGCAGGTATCACTATCATCATTCCGTAAAGCAGGGTCATTCCCATATCTGCATGAAACTGTTCAGACAAAGCCACGGGAGAAGGATGAGGTGGCAGGTAGCCATGTGTTACAGATAGCGCGGCAAGTGTAGGCAACCCCAGGTAAACGGCCGGCAGTTTGTATTTATCAGCTACTGCAATTACCAGTGGAACCAGCAATACAAAACCTACCCCATAAAATAAAGGGATGCCCACAATAAAAGCAGTGAGTACCAGGGCCCATTGTATATGTTTGATCCCAAATGCACGGATCAGTCCGGAGGCGATTTTATTAGCGGCCCCGCTGTCGGCAACTAATTTGCCCAGCATGGCGCCTGTACAAAGTATAATCAGCAAAGAGCCCATCAGATCACCAATCCCTTTTTGTACGGAGCCGATGATCTTACCCACTTCCATGCCCCTGCTTAACCCCGTAAGAATACATACCATGAGGAAAGCAATAAACGGGTGCAGTTTTACGGCAGTAATCAGTACCACCAATAATAAAACAGCCAGCAGAAGGATAATCAGGGTCATGGCTCGGAAAGCGTTAGGCAATAAAGATAAAAGAAAAAGCCACCTCAAATGAGATGGCTTTTTATAAAATTACGATTATTTAGATTTATGCTTTTGCCGTAACCTCCTGGGTAGGGTGTTGTTTGGGCATGGCATCCTCCACATTTACCCCAAGTGCCTGTGCTACCTCCATCCCAAAACCAATATCGGCACGGAAAAAATGGCAAAGCTGGCGGTTAATGATCTCTGCTCTTTTGGGTCCTGAAATACCACTCATGGCTCCAACAATATTGTTGACCAGGTTTTTCTTATCCTGTGTACCCAGCACTTCTCTGTAGAAAATTCCTGGTTGTGAAAAATGGTCGTTTTCTCCTTCAGCATTCCTGTCGAACCATCCTGCTATCAATGAGTCCATCTGCCAGTCGGGCTGTTTGTATGCTTCATCTGCCACAATATTGTCAAAACTATTTGGAAAATAGTTAGGGTTGCTGCCTCCATTGTCATCTACCCGCATCTGGCCATCTCTTTGGTAATTATTTACCGCGTAAGGACAACGGTTCACCGGAATCTGTTCATAGTTGGTGCCTAAACGGTGACGGTGTGCATCGGGATAAGAAAGTATACGTCCCTGTAACATTTTATCAGGTGAATAACTAATTCCGTCTATTACGTGCGCAGGTGCAAAAGCGGCTTGCTCAATAGAAGCGAAATAATTTTTCGGATTCTCATTAAGTTCCATCACACCCAGATCAATCAATGGAAAATCTTTATGGCTCCATACTTTGGTAAGATCGAATGGATTGTACTTGTATGTTTTCGCTTCCTCTTCTGTCATGATCTGCACTTTTACGTTCCATTTTGGAAAATCACCCCTGTCAATGGCTTCAACCAGGTCGCGCTGGGAGAAATCCATATCCACTGATTTCATGTGTGCCGCTTCATCGTTACTGAAGTTTTTGATACCCTGTGCGGTTTTGAAATGAAATTTTACCCAGTGGCGTTCATTTTGGGCGTTGATAAAGCTGAATGTGTGACTGCCATATCCGTTCATATGACGGTAGCCATAGGGGGTACCCCTGTCGCTCATGAGGAACATTACCTGGTGCAGGCTTTCCGGGTTCAGGCTCCAGTAATCCCACATCATGGTTGGACTCTTGCAGTTAGTATAGGGATCTCTTTTCTGGGTATGAATAAAATCGCCGAATTTTTTCGGGTCCTTGATAAAGAAAACAGGGGTGTTATTACCCACCAGGTCCCAGTTGCCCTCTTCGGTATAAAACTTTAGGGCAAAACCCCTTGGGTCCCTTTCCGTATCTGCACTCCCTTTTTCTCCACCCACGGTAGAGAAGCGGGCGAGCACTTTGGTTTGTTTGCCTACCTGGTTAAAAATTTTAGCCTTGGTATATTTGCTAATGTCGTTGGTAACGGTAAAAGTACCAAAAGCGCCGGATCCTTTGGCATGTACCACTCTTTCGGGAATACGCTCCCGGTTAAAACTGGCCATTTTTTCGTGAAGGATATAGTCCTGCAGCAGTAAGGGGCCGCGCTGGCCAATACTTTGGGTGTCTTCATTGTAATAAAACGGACTGCCTGAAGCGGTCGTTAATTTTTTGTTTTCATTCATATAGTTGGTTTTAGCGTGTGTAAGGGAAGGGTAAATATGATTCATTTTACATTATCAATCAAATCAATTAAATTTATACTCTCATAGATAATATCTATCAACATGACTTTTGTACAGTTGCAATACATCATCGCCGTAGATACCTACCGTCATTTTGCTTCAGCGGCCAAACATTGTTTTGTAACCCAGCCTACCTTAAGTATGCAGATACATAAGGCCGAAGAGGAATTGGGTGTTAAAATATTTGACAGGAGCAAACAACCCGTGATTGCAACAGAACTGGGCGCTGAACTGATAGAACAGGCAAGAAAAATCATGTCGGAAAAAAATATACTGGATGAACTTGTTCAGCACAGGAAAGGTATGATCACGGGTGAATTAAAAGTGGCTATCATCCCCACACTGGCACCTTACCTGCTTCCCTTGTTTGTACAGCGGTTTACGAAAAAATATCCTTTGGTACGATTGGTAGTAAATGAATTAACTACCGCGTTGGTGCTTACCCATCTTCGCTCTGGTCGTATTGATATGGGTATACTGGCTACACCCTTACAGGAGCCCGGCATTAAAGAAGAGGTTCTTTTTTATGAAGAACTGCTGGCTTATGTTTCTAAAAAAAATGCTGCTTATAAAAAATCCTATATGCTTCCACAAGATATTGATCCGGATAAATTATGGTTACTGGAAGAAGGGCATTGCTTTAGAAGCCAGATCGTTAATTTATGTGAACTTCGAAAAGCCGGTCGTGAATCCGGCTACTTTGAATATGAAGCAGGCAGCATCGAAACGCTCCGCAGAATGGTGGATACGAATGACGGCATTACTATTTTACCTGAACTATCCACTATAGGGATGTCGCAGAAACAACTTGGTCAGGTTCGTTATTTTAAGAAACCGGCACCTATGCGCGAAGTGAGTATTGTGGTACACCGCGACTTTGTTAAGAAAAAACTGATAGAAATATTAAAAAAGGAGATCATCGCTTCCATCCCTCCCAAGGTACTTGCAAACAAGAATAAATACGTAATACCTGTGTTATAAATACCTAACGCCGCAGTTTTGAAAATGACTTACTTGCCGGAGAAATACCATTAGTCATGAAAAGCATGTTAGCCGTTTGTTTACTTTGTTACACAGTCATTTCAATGGCACAAAATCCATACCGGCAGTCATTACTAAAACAGGATCATATCCTTCCGGTTAGTCATGTGCAAAAAGCGCCTTTGTTTTTATGGGGCATTGATTCCAGCAGGCGCTATTACTTTACACATTTTACCGGGTTCGACAGTCTACTGGCCATGGCAGGGCGATATGGTGATACCGCTAAATACCTGCGTATTTATTTTTCGTTTGTCATTGATCAGTATGGCCTGCTTTCGGATGCACAGTTTGTACGGGTTGCCTCAACCCGTTACGCGAAGAGTGCCGGCGCTAAAACGGTTCATTGGCCCAAAAATGAGCTACCCTATTTTGAAGAGGCAATATGGTTAATGCTTAGGGGAATGGGTTTCTGGCGGCCCGCTTTACAGAACGGCATTCCCGTAAGCTGCAGGAGGGAAGATTATTTTCAGTTTTGGGTAGGACGGAAACCTGCAGGCAATTGATTTTTAAAAATCCTGGCCCCTGAAAGATTTTGTGAGAGAAACAGCCCTCTAAATAAGGGTAGTAATTTTCATAGATGCAGCAGGCTGTCTAATTTTTTTTGCATCAGGGGAAAATCATTCAGGTTTTTGTGTGAACCACCTTCGATGGTAATGAACTCATCAGTGGGTTTTAGTTTTTTCTGTAACCTTTTGGCATTAAAATAAGGGATCACAACATCAGACGTACCGTGGAAGATGCTGATGGGCGCGGTTACCTTGCTAAGGTATTCGTGTATGGGTAGCTTATATTTCAGCAGCATGTTAAGCGGATACATCCAGCCTGCAAGCCTGGTGAGGGATATAATGCTATAGTAGGGCGTTTCCAGTATCAGGCGTCTGCAATCACGGATAGAAGCCAATTGTGCCGCGATACCGGTGCCTATTGACTTTCCATAAATTGTAATCTGTTCCGGTCGGTATTGTATGCGGGCCATTTTATACACCTGCAGCGCTTCATCATACAGGATCTGTTCAGATAGCTTGCCGGTTGATTTACCAAAACCGGGATAATCAGGCATCCATACTTCATATCCGTTTCGGGTAAATGTATTGGCAAATACAGCGTAGTGGTTTACATTTTCTCTATTGCCATGAAAATAAATTACCAGGCCTTTTTTTAGCGTGTCGGGAACCGTAAACCTAACCATACTAAATTTTGTTTGGCTGTCCCACTCAATGGTTTGTTCCGTAAAAGCCTGGGTAAAATGAAAGCTGCTATCCTGACTGATTACTTTCGGATGGAATATTAATTTTTCCTGCAGGTAATAAAAACCAATACCTGTTAAACAATAAATAATGATAATGATTTTGAGCCAGCGGAAAATTTTCTTTTTGTTTTTCACAGGGGGCAAAGGTAAGTGTGAATGTTTAGTACTTTAAAATATCACGGACAAAGTTATGATACTCATTAAAGGACGGCAGGTTATTATGCCCACCACCATGTATGCGGATAAGCGTAATCTTATGGGGATTTATTTTTTGCAGGTTCTCACTATGTTTAATAGGTATCAGCCGGTCGCGGGTTCCATGGATGATGTAGGTATGGCAGTTTACCTTGCTTATCCAGCGGTCTGTTCTCAGGTGATACCGCAGAAACCAGCGATGTGGAAGAAAAGGGGTAAATCTTTCCATCAGTTTGATAAAGCTGAAGTAAGGCGCATCTAATATCAGGTAGCGGGGCATATTGTCTGCCGCAATTTTTGTGGCAAAGCCACTGCCAAGGCTGCGGCCATACACCAGTATATGATGTTCCGCATATTTTTCGTTGAGCTTTTTATAAACAAATTGCATATCGGCCAGCATTTCTTTCTCGCTTCTTTTACCGGTACTTTTTCCAAAACCGCGGTAGTCTACCAATACCACATCATACCCATACCGGTAAAAATCCTTTGCATATTTTGCCCAACCTTTAATGCTTCTCGAATTGCCATGAAAATATAAAATAAGTCCCTTAGGGTCCGTACAATAAAAATGCAGGCCGTTAATACTTATGCCGGGGGCAACCTTAAAAAATAGTTCTTCAAAGGGCGCTTCATATTTGTATTCAAAATTCTGTGGTAATTTTTCAGGCTTGAAAATAAATCGTTCCTGCACAAAATAAACGATAGCAACCAGTAGCAGGTAGCCAATAATGATATAGACAACAATCAGAAACAAATAGTAGCATTTAGTTTCCTAAGTTCTGCTTTTTAATTCATAAAAAACAGAAATGATCCTGCCTGATGGGTATATATCCGCTAGAAACCAATTTCATCTTCCGATTCGCTTCCATCATGATAAACCCTTCTCAGGTTGAATTTGGCAACAGGCGCCACGATCAATGGGAATTTTTCAATGGTTACATTGCTGGGGTCAAGTCCAAAACCCCTCTCCTCACCCAGGCTGATTTCTTTGAGCCAGAAATATAGTTTCATAACGATTCTTTCAAAGAAAGGCAATTCGTTATCCTGGCTAAGGTATTTTTCCAATACAATAAACTGGAAATCACCCACCACATTATTCTTTTCAAGACTCTCATAACGACTGGTGATATTCACTTCCTTGTTATTCACCAGTTCTTCCACTACTTTTCTGAACATCAGGTTAATGCGTTGCTCCACACGGAAGCCAACCCTGAATTCCACCCGTATAATATCATTGGGAATAATGTGTTCCACTGTGTATTCGCAAGTGTAAGGATCATCAAGTACATCCACATGCACAAACCAATAAATATCAGCGCGTTTGGGTTTTTTATTCAAGATTGAATAGATGATTTTATGCTCAATTTCCTTTGGATTATTGGCGCTTGTCATATACACCAGGTGGGTGGCATATTTAGTGATGGATTTGTCGTTGCTCAATTCCTGGATCATCGGTATATAATGTTCCATTCGTACAAATTCTACATAACGGTTCTTGATTCTACGGCTACGGAACCAGACATACATAACCGCGAATAAGCCACCGCCAACGATTAAGGTTACATAACCGCCATGCAGGAACTTTTCCAGATTGGCGATAAGGAAAGAAGCCTCAATAGCCAGGTAAACAATCAGGTACAGATAAATCCATACAGACTTTGTTCTTCGGCTTACCAGAAAATTGGCAAAGAGAAGGGAGGTACTGATCATGCACAGGGTTATAGCCAGCCCATAAGCGGCGCCCATATTGGATGACTTTTGAAAGAACAAAACAATGCCCACACAACCAATAAATAATAAAAGGCTGATGCCCGGAATATATAACTGCCCTTTTTCTTCTGTTGGGTAATTGATTTTCATTTTGGGCCAGAGGTTCAGCCGCATAGCCTCACTGATAAGGGTAAAAGAACCTGAAATCAATGCCTGGCTGGCAATAATAGCAGCCGTAGTCGCTATGATAATACCTGCCAGTTTGAACCATTGGGGCATGGTTCCGATAAAAGGATTAAACCCATCTGCCATCACTTGCGGTGGGATGATTTCTCCCTGGTGATTGGCTAATAACCAGGCGCCCTGCCCGAGGTAATTCAAAATCAAACAGGTTTTTACAAATACCCATGATACCCGAATATTTGCCCGGCCACAGTGACCAAGATCACTATACAGGGCCTCAGCACCCGTTGTACACAGGAAAACAGCGCCCAGTAACCAGAAACCCTTTGGATATTTAGTTAGTAATTCAATGGCATAATGCGGGCTCAATGCTTTGAAAACATTAACATCATCCATTAAATGCGAAATGCCCAGGACGGCAAGCATGGCAAACCAAATACCCATTATCGGACCAAACATTCTTCCAATAGAGGCTGTGCCAAATTGTTGCATAAAAAACAACAGGCTAATAATACCAATTACAATGGCAACGATGGTGCTTTGCTGGATAGATTTAAAAGAGTGAATCTGGCGTAAGCCTTCAATAGCAGATGTTATGGAAATAGGCGGGGTTATAATGCCATCTGCCAGAAGGGCCGCACCCCCAATCATTGCCGGCACAACCAGCCATTTCCGGCGCCTGCGAACCAGGGCATACAGGCTAAAAATGCCCCCTTCTCCCTTATTGTCGGCCTTTAAGGTAAGGATTACGTATTTAACAGTAGTTTGAAGGGTAAGGGTCCAGATAATACAGGATAAGGACCCGAGAATTAACTCTTCTGTAATCGCTCTGCCCGTAATGATTTCATTTAAAACATACAGGGGAGAAGTACCGATGTCTCCGTAAATAATTCCCAATGCGATAATCAGACCGGCAGAGGTAACCTTGTTGAAATTCTTACTCACAAAGAGGGTATTACGATTAAGCAGAAAAAATATAGAACAAATGTATAGGTAAAATCAATCTCTCCTTCCAAATATTACATCAGAAGGCTTTTGTTCCGCTTTTACTGTTAATTTAGGTATTGGTAAGAGTCAGTTCCCTTACATTTGAGTTATAAATCCTGATCAGGAAATGAAAAGTAAAGTACCTGTATTAATAGCCTGCTTCCTGCTTGCCTGCATAACCCTGCCTGCCCAAAAAATAACCTATTCAGAACCTGACCGTGATGACCCCCGTTTACTGAATTTTGAAGTATTGGGCAAAATAAACGGGAAGGTACTGGTGTATAAAAATTATCGTGACCTGCACTATATTGTCGGTTTTGATGCTGACATGAAACCTGTGGAAAAAACCCGGTTAGACTTTATTAATTACCGGGTATTAAGTACTGATTTTTTGCAGTATACCGATCATGTATACATGATTTACCAGTATCAGAAAAAAAGCAGTATGTTTTGTATGGCAGTAAAACTGGACGCCCAGGGTAAAAAAATGGGTGACCCCGTTTTCCTGGATTCCACAGACAATATGAATTACACGTCTGGTAATAAGATTTATTCTTTCATCAACAGCGAGGATAAACAGCAAATCATGGTATTTAAGATAAATACCAGAAACGATAAAGTTCACATACTTACTACCTGTCTTTTTAATAAAGATCTTTCCTTACTAAAAAAATCACGGCTGAATATTAGTATGCCCCAAAGAAATGATTTCTTATCAGAGTTTACGCTGGACAATGATGGCGACCTTGTTTGCGTAAGGGCCTCGGGTACTTCTTCGAATGATAATATTAATAAAATAAGCCTGATAACCAAACCGGCTTTGTCTGACAACTATACAAATACTGACCTGAAACTCAATAATATTTATCTGGATGATATCAGGATCAAGGCGGATAATCTGAATAAACATTACCTGATTACGTCTTTTGTAAGCAAAAGCAGGAGAGGAAATATAGAGGGACTATATTATACCCTTTGGGATAAACAACAGAACAAGGAGATACTCAATGCCACTACTGTTTTTTCTGATGAATTTAGGGAAGATGCAAAAGGGGACGGCAGTATTAAAACGGCATTCAACGACTTTTTTCTAAAAAATATTATCCTGCGTAAAGATGGGGGCTTCATTATTGTTTCCGAATCTGCCTACACCAGTTCCAGGGGTAATACCCTTAACCGCTGGGATTATTTATATGGATCGCCTTATTGGTCACCTGTAGATTATTATACCTGGAGTAGCCCGGTTGGCTACTATCCATGGTGGCGCTCTACTATGTATAATAATGCCAATTCACTCACAAGGTATTTTGCTGATAATATTGCCGTAATTTCTTTCTCACCCAATGGCAAAATGGAATGGAGCAATGTTTTGCGAAAATCGCAGTATGATGATAATACAGATAATTATATTGGGTTTGGCGTTTTCAATACCGGCGAAAAGCTTCGTTTTATTTTCAATGTGCAGGAAAAAAGGGATATGATTCTAACGGACCAGAGTATGTTGCCATCTGGTCAGTTAGACAGGAACCCAACCTATAAGAACCTGGATAAAGGGTATGATTTTATGCCCAGGCATGCTAAGCAGGTCGGCGCCAGGCAAGCGATTGTTCCCTGCCAATACCGTGGGTTTACTTGTTTTGCAAAAATCGAATTTTAATTGTACGCCCGTGGTTTTCCTATTCAGAGATAAATCAATCATTACTATTTTCTTTCTTGCCATTCTCAGCATTGGCATACACCTGCATTTTTTTTGGCAGGCGCCATTGGTTGTTTATCACCCAAATGACGGCGTATTCTCTTTTCTGCTCAGTAAATATGTAGCGGGCCGGTCGCAAACCCTGTTGTTTATCATCTATCATCTGTTAGTACTCATTCAGGCTATCCGTTTGAATATGGTATTGAATGATCTAAGGATGTTTCAGCAGAACTATTTTGTTACAGCGATGGTGTATGTTTTGCTATCAGGTATACTTATCCAATGGAGTAGTATTTCTCCGGCGCTAATGGCTAATTTTCTGCTGATCTGGTTATTCATCAAATTAAGTCGCCTGTATAATCACCCTTCACCCAAAACCCTGCTCTTTAATACCGGGCTGATTATTGGCTTGTCAGTAGTTTGTTATCATCCAACTGCCATTATGATTGTAGTGGTACTGTTTGCCCTTGCAGTGGTAAGACCATTCAGTCTGGCAGAGTGGTTAGTTTTACTGATGGGGGCGCTGGTACCCTATTATTTCCTTTTTTCCTGGTTATTCATTACCGATCAGACCATACTTCTCACCTCTTTTTTGCCCTCCCTGCAATGGAACCTGCCTGTAGCGCAATGGGATATGCAACTGGCTGCCAGCGTATCCCTTTTGGTACTATGGCTGCTTTTTGGATTATATTACTGGCAATTTTCAGTTAAAAGGATGATCATCCAAATTAGGAAGAATTGGGGGGTTATGATGGTAATGTTGCTCATTTTATTGCCCATCCCTTTTATTTTTTTGAAAGGGGGTATTGAGTCCGGGATACTGAGCCTGGTACCCCTTGGGGCGTTTGCCGCCAATGCATTTTCAAATCCTAAAAAACTGTTATTACCCAATTTACTTTTCTGGCTGGCTATGGGCATTATCATCTTTAATAACTGGTGGTTCCTTAAAAATTAGCCCGGCTTTAACGAGCGAGGTATTACCTTTGTCCCTTATCCGATTGATGGTTTTTAAGCATAAAAATTAAGATATGAAGTTTGGTGTTGTGGTATTTCCCGGGTCCAATTGCGATAGAGATATGCAGGACGCCCTCCGGAACGACCTGGGTAAAGAAGTGATCATGCTTTGGCACAAAGACAAAGACCTGAGTATGTTTACAACGGATGATTGCATTATTTTACCCGGTGGCTTTTCCTATGGTGATTACCTCCGCTGCGGGGCCATTGCCCGTTTTAGCCCGATGATGCAAAGCGTGACAGCATTTGCCAATAAAGGCGGTAAAGTATTGGGTGTTTGTAATGGTTTTCAGATTCTCTGTGAAAGCGGTTTACTGCCCGGCGTATTATTACAAAATGCCAATCAGCAATTTGTTTGTAAGAATGTATTTATCAAAAATGAAAATAGCCAGGCCCTTAAAATACCCATTGCACATGGGGAAGGCAGATACTTCGCTGATGAGGCCACTTTAGCTGAATTAGAGGCCAATGGCCAGGTAATATTCCGGTATTGTAACGAAGATGGCACGATTGATGCTTTAGCTAATCCGAATGGAGCTATGAGAAATATTGCCGGTATCCGAAACAAGCAAAACAATGTATTTGGAATGATGCCACATCCTGAACGGGCTTCTTCAGAAGCAATGAGCAACCTGGATGGAAGAAAAGTATTTGAATTATTGGGATTGAACTGAGCCCTCACCGAAAGCGCTTGAATTTTATATACTAATTAAAATAAAAAAGGCACATGAAAAAAATATTCGCAACACTTGTATTGACTATGACAGCCGGATTTGTATTCAGCCAGGCACAGAATCCTGTTAGCTGGACGTATGAGGCAAAAAAGAAGACGGCTGATTCTTATGAGATTATTTTAACGGCTACTGTAGAGCACCCATGGCATATCTATTCTCAGCATACCGGTAAAGGTGGCCCGATTGCTACAGAAATCAGGTTCAAACCCAATCCACTGGTTATTGTACAAAAGGGTACGGCAAAAGAAATTGGAAAGCTTGAAAAAACAATGGATAGTAATTTCGGTCCAAAACCAATCGCGGTATCCTACTATAGTAATAAAGTAGTGTTTGTTCAATCTGTAAAACTGAAAGGCAATATCAAAACCAATGTGAGTGGCATTGTTGAATATATGGTTTGTGATGACAGCCGTTGCTTACCTCCTGTAAAAAAATCTTTCGACCTGAAGCTCCAATAATATGGCATTGCAAATGAAGAAACTTACTTTTTTGTGTATTGGAGTTTTCCTGTGCCTGTTTGTTTCTGCACAAACAGATAGTTTATTAACCTGGCAGGTAACATCAAAAAAGATAGGTAAAGGATTGTATGAACTGTCGGCAAAAACAACGGTCCCTGCCGGCTGGCATTTATATGGTATCAACCCTTCTGAAGAAGGCCTGGAGCCTCCCAAATTTATTCCTGATTACGAAAAAGCATTCGTTCCTGAACCCCCCTCTTTTGATAAAGAACCACAAACCATTGCTGATCCGCTTTTTGCTAATAAAAAGCTGAAGGTATTTACCGGAACCATTTCATTCTCACAGCAGGTAAAGATTGATGGCTTTATTCCTGCCAATTTAAAAGGGATGGTTTCCGCTAATCTGGGCAAGGCTAATGAATTTCATCCGGCAGAACAAATTTTTGAAGTAGCATTGGAAGGAGGTGAGGTGGTTTCTGTTGATTCAAAAAAAATTAAAATAGGTTCCGTCAACCTGGCCGATCCTGTTAGTGATTGCGGCAAAAAAAATGATACTGTGAGCAGCGGTGCATGGTCTGTTTTTTTATTGGGTTTTTTGGGAGGGTTGATTGCATTGCTTACCCCCTGTGTATTTCCAATGATACCGGTAACCGTTTCTTTCTTTACCAAAAAAGCGTCTAACCGCAAACAGGCTATCAGAAATGGCGCTTTTTACGGGTTCTTTATCTTTTTAATTTATATTCTGGCCAGTGTGCCTTTTCATATTCTTGGTAATGTACAGCCGGAAATATTCAATAATATTTCTACTAACTCATGGCTCAATGTAATTTTCTTTGTTGTCTTTATCTTTTTTGCCTTTTCTTTCTTTGGCTATTTTGAAATAACAATTCCTGGTAATATTGCCAGTAAAGCAGATTCGAAAAGCGGGTTGGGTAGTATCCTCGGTATTTTTTTCATGGCACTCACACTGGCTATCGTTTCGTTTTCATGTACCGGGCCCATTTTAGGTTCTCTGTTAGTGGGATCATTAAGCGGCGGCGCCTGGCAGTTAACATCGGGCCTGGCGGGGTTTGGACTGGCATTGGCATTGCCCTTCGCGTTGTTTGCCATTTTTCCTGACTGGTTACAGTCATTACCAAAATCCGGCGGCTGGCTGGATACGGTTAAAAAAGTACTGGCATTTTTAGAATTGGCCCTGGCTTTTAAATTCCTGTCCAATGCCGATCTTGTTATGCACTGGGGTTTATTAAAGCGTGAAGTATTTATTGGTATCTGGATTTTAATTGGCAGCGGCTTAACACTTTATTTATTTGGGGTACTAAGATTGCCGCACGACTATAAAGGGATGAAGATAAGTACCGGCAGAAAAATTGCGGGCGCTGTTGCCCTTCTTTTTACTTTGTACCTGCTGCCGGGGGTTACACAAACCAAATATGCCAACCTGCGCTTATTAAGCGGCTTCCCTCCGCCATTCAGTTATAGTATTTATGGCAAGGATAATATAGCTGGGAAGGGACTCGAAGCGGATGTAATGAATGATTATTCGAAAGCATTGCAATTGGCCAAAGCGCAACATAAACCACTGCTGATTGATTTTACCGGTTGGGCCTGCGTGAACTGTCGTAAGATGGAAGAAAATGTATGGACAGATCCTATGGTATATACCTATATCAAAGAAAATTTTATACTGGTTTCTTTATATGTTGATGACAAAGAGAAATTGCCCGCTGAGCAAAGGTTTACGTACTCTTTTAAGGACGGTAATTCAAAAGATATCATTACGATAGGTGATAAATGGGCCACTTTTCAAACGGAAAATTTTGGACAGTCAACCCAACCCCTTTATGTGATTTTAGATACGGAAGAAAAGCTGCTCAATAACCCGGTTGGGTATACGCCGGATGTAAAAGAATACCGGCAATGGTTGCAATGTGGTAAAGAAGCATTTGATAGGAATTAACAATACAATTACAGGGCGATTTGTTTCTCTGTCATCATCTTCCGTAAATTAATCAGGCCATAACGCATGCGGCCAAGGGCCGTATTGATGCTGCAATTAGTGATCAGGGCAATTTCTTTGAAACTCATATTGGCATAATGGCGAAGTACAATAATTTCACGCTGTTCTTCCGGAAGCAGGTCTAACATCATGCGAACACGTTCGTGGCTCTGGCCTTGCATTAGCTTAGCGTCCGGACCCTCTTCGAAAACCTGTAAAACTTCAAAAATGTCCTGGTTATCACTGGTTCGGATGGAAGGGCTGCGTTTTACCTTTCGGAAATAATCCACACAAAGATTATGTGCAATCCGTAAGGCCCAGGGAAGAAACTTGCCTTCTTCTGTATATCGCTTATTCCTCAGCGTATCTATGATCTTGATAAATACATCCTGAAAAAGATCTTCGGCCAGGTAACTGTCTTTCACAAAAAAGAGAATAGAGGAGAATAGCTTGTCCTTATATCGGTAGATAAGGGTTTCGAAAGCGTTGGTATCGCCATCCTGAAAGGCCCGGATCAAATCAGTATCAGATGCCTGGTCCAATTTTCTCATAACAACTTTTTTGCGTAAAATTCTTCTTATTTAGAATATCGGTAGAACTTTTTCTTGAGTGTTTACCTACTAACTCATTATATTTCAGCAACAAATTATACATCTTTTCATATCAGTACTTTTTTGTGGAAAAGATGGTTTTAAGGTATCGGGGTTATACACATTTTCTTTGTTAGCCAGGCAAGCAACCCTCTCCCGAAAAAACTTGGGTAACTGGTCCTTATTCTAAGACTTAACCGTCAATAATGTGTTTAATTTGCGCATAGTATGGCAACGAAAACAAAGTCCCTTTCCATTCAGTCTCATTTAGAAGATGCCGGTGTCATCCTTGTCAAAGGCGCGCGGGTACATAATCTCAGGAATATTACGGTCAGTTTTCCCCGTAATAAATTAATAGTAGTTACCGGTGTATCGGGTAGTGGTAAATCTTCTCTCACTATTGATACGCTCTTTGCAGAGGGACAGCGGCGCTATGCCGAGAGTCTGAGTGCCTATGCCAGGCAGTTCATGGCCAGGATGGTTAAGCCGGATGTTGATTACATCAAAGGACTTTGCCCGGCCATTGCTATCGAGCAAAAGGTAATTACCCGTACGCCACGAAGTACGGTGGGCAGTATGACGGAAATGTATGATTACCTGCGTTTACTGTTTGCACGTGTGGGCAAAACAATATCACCCATCAGTGGTAAGGAAGTAAAGAAGGATGATGTGGCCGATGTATTGAATGCCATCAGCAAAAAGAAAGATGGAACCAAAGTAGTAATCATTGTTCCGTTTAAACAACATGCCAACAGAGCTACCCGGGAAGAGTTGAATATATTGATGCAGAAAGGATTTTCGCGGATGTACTGTAAAGAGCCGGGTGTTGGGAATCCGGAACCTGGAGTGATTATGAGGATTGAAGAACTACTCGCATTACCCGATACAGATTTAAAAAAACAACTCCGGATTCCAAATTACAGACTCCAAACTTCTAACTCCCAACTCCAGACTTTTGTTCTGATCGACCGCATAGTAACCAAAGAGTTTGAGGAAGAGGATCTGCATCGTTTATCTGATTCAGTCGGAACGGCATTTTATGAAGGGGAAGGCGAAATGTACGTAGAGGTTGATGCCATCAACCTCTTACATTTCAGTAATAAATTTGAACTGGATGGTATTCAGTTTGAAGAGCCCGTACCCAATCTGTTTTCATTTAATAATCCATTTGGCGCCTGCCCTACCTGTGAAGGGTTTAGCCAGGTTTTGGGTATTGATGCTGATCTGGTAATCCCTGATAAAAGACTAAGTGTATATGAAGGTGCCATAGCGCCCTGGAAAGGAGAGAAGCTGGGTTGGTGGCGTGAACAGTTTGTAAAAGGTGCGGGGAAATTTGGTTTCCCTATTCATAAACCCATTATCGATCTCACCAAAGAACAACTTACCCAATTATGGAGCGGAGAAGGAAATGTACAGGGCATTGATGATTTTTTTAAAGAGGTAGAACAAAATTTATACAAGGTTCAGTATCGTGTTTTACTAAGCAGGTATAGAGGCAGAACCAACTGCCCTGATTGTATGGGCTATCGTTTGCGCAAAGAAGCATTATATATAAAAGTGGGCGGTGAGCATATTGGCGAATTGTGTGGGTTACAGGTAAAGGATCTGAAAACATGGTTTGATCATTTGCATTTATCGGCACATGATCAACAGGTGGCCAAAAGAATTTTAATTGAAATTCATCAACGCCTGCAAACATTATTAGATGTGGGATTGGGTTATCTCACACTCAACCGTTTGGCTAATTCATTGAGTGGTGGCGAAAGCCAACGCATTCAATTAACCAGAAGTTTGGGCAGTAACCTAACCAACTCATTATATATACTGGATGAGCCATCCATAGGGTTGCATTCGAGGGACACGGTTCGTTTAATCAGTGTATTAAAATCTTTGCGCAACCTGGGCAATACGGTTGTAGTTGTTGAGCATGATGAGATGATGATGCGTGAGGCGGATTATATCATTGATATGGGTCCGCTGGCATCACATCTTGGTGGAGAAGTAGTGGCAGCGGGTAATTATGATGAAATAATCGCTAACCCTGAAAGCCTTACGGGTAAATATCTTTCCGGGCAACTGCATATTGATCCACCCAAATCAATCAGAAAATGGAACCGTAGTATTGTGGTTGAAAACGCAAGACAAAATAACCTGAAGGATATAACCGTTGCTTTCCCATTAAATACATTATGTGTGGTTAGTGGTGTTAGCGGAAGCGGAAAAACCACTTTGGTGAAACAGGTATTGATTCCTGCTTTAAGAAAACTAAAAGGCGGGTTCTCTGAAAAAGTAGGACTGCATAAAAATATTAGCGGTGATGTTGATTATATATCACAGATAGAAATGGTTGATCAGAATCCGATTGGTAAATCATCACGCAGTAATCCGGTTACCTATATAAAAGCATACGATCATATCCGCGAGCTATTTGCCAAACAGCCTTTATCTAAAACACGTGGCTTTTTACCCAAACATTTTTCATTTAATGTAGATGGCGGCCGTTGCGATACCTGCAAAGGAGAAGGGGAACAGGTGGTAGAAATGCAGTTCCTGGCTGATGTTCATCTTACCTGTGAATCTTGTGGAGGTAAACGTTTCAAAGAAGAGGTACTGGAAGTGCAGTTCAATGGAAAAAGTATTTATGATGTATTGGATATGAGTGTAGATGAAGCCATTGATTTTTTTGCCGGTGAGAAACCCATCAAAACGGCTATTCAACCTTTGCAGGATGTAGGATTAGGCTATATCAAACTCGGCCAGAGTAGCAATACCTTAAGCGGTGGTGAGGCACAACGTGTAAAGCTGGCCAGTTTTCTGGGCAAAGGAAAGGGCATCGGTCATATGCTGTTTGTATTTGACGAACCTACTACCGGCCTGCATTTTCATGACATTAAAAAACTACTCGCCTCCTTCAATGCCCTTATAGAGCAGGGGCATTCCATTATTGTTATCGAACACAATACAGACATCATTAAATCTGCCGACTGGATCATCGACCTCGGTCCGGAAGCAGGCGATGCAGGCGGGAACCTTGTGTATGCCGGTGTTCCGGCTGGAATAAAGAAAGTGAAAGAAAGCCATACGGGAAAATACCTGTAGCATGTTGAGGGTCGAAATATGTAATTTTACTTCATCATTCTATATTCTTCCTACCTCAACCTATCCAGGCTCTTTACCAGTTTCTGATCTTTATAAATTCCGCTAATGGCAAATAAAAGAAAGAAGGGAATGGCGGAAGCAAATACAGAGGTTAGGTCGATGGTCCATTCTGTTGGGATATAATTTTTTGTCTGCAGGTAATACAATAAAAGATTCAGCAGGGATATAAAAAAAACAGCCAATGCAATCTTTAACTGTAGTTTTCTATCCTTAAACAAAAAGATAGTGATCAGCGAACTGATGGCAACAGCTACCGTAAGAATCATTAACAGCATACTGTTCATAGCCGTAAACCGCTGAAATTGTTTTACATTATCTACCACCAGGTTACCACTAAAAAATGAAAGCTTCAGTGTAGCAAAAGCCAGCAGGGAAGCGATTAACAACCAGATAGTTTGTAAGCGTTGTAACATATCAATATTTAAAAAGTGTCTTCAATAGATTGGCCTGCACTAATGTACTGCCTTTAAATGATATTGTACGCAACCGTGAGTCGTGAGAAAAAAGTGAAAAAATAACTCCAAACTCCTAACTCCTAACTTAATTCCGGATACAATACAAACTGCGACATAAAATCATTCACATCTTTTTTTACTGCCTGCAGTATCTGTGTATCATCCGCATTCATCAATACTTTATCAATTACATTTACTACAAACTGCATGTGTTCTTCCTTCATACCTCTTGTAGTAATAGCTGGTACCCCTAAACGGATACCAGAGGTTACAAATGCGCTCTTATCATCATAAGGAACCATATTTTTATTGGCGGTGATATCCGCCAATACCAATGCCTGCTCTGCTTTTTTGCCACTGATATTTTTATTGCGCAGGTCAATCAGTACTAAATGATTATCCGTTCCTCCACTGATAATCTGGTATTCTTTGGCCACCAAAGCCTTAGACAATGCCTGGGCGTTTTTAATTACCTGGTTAGCATAGTCTGTAAACTCATCACTTAATATTTCGCCAAACGCAATGGCTTTTGCGGCAATCACATGCTCTAATGGTCCGCCCTGAATGCCAGGGAATACGGCCATATCCATTAAATTACTCATCATACGGATATTGCCTTTCATGTCTTTCAGCCCGAAGGGGTTTTCAAAATCCTTGCGCATCATGATGATGCCACCACGGGGTCCGCGTAATGTTTTATGGGTGGTAGACGTTACAAAATGGCAATGATCGAATGGGTCGTTTAATAATTTTTTAGCAATCAGTCCGGCAGGATGCGCAATATCCGCCATTACCAGGGCCCCTACCTCATCGGCTACTTTTCGTATGCGGGCATAATCCCAATCACGGCTATAGGCGCTGGCGCCGCAGATGATTAATTTTGGTTTTACTTCACGGGCCTTTGCTTCCAGCATAGCATAATCTACCAGTCCGTCTTCACGGGTTACCCCATAAAAATGTGGTTTATATAGTTTGCCACTGTAATTCACCGCAGACCCATGCGTAAGGTGCCCGCCCATGCTTAGGTCAAGTCCCAGAATAGCATCACCCGCTTGCAATACGGCCAGTGCCACGGCTGCATTGGCTTGTGCTCCGCTATGGGGTTGCACGTTGGCATAGCCAATATTAAATACCCGCTTTAAACGGTCAATCGCTAATTGTTCTGTCTGGTCCACAATCTCACAACCGGCATAATAACGACGGCCCGGGTATCCTTCTGCATATTTATTGGTCATTACACCGCCCATGGCCTGCATTACCTGTAAACTGGTAAAGTTTTCAGAGGCAATCAGTTCAATTCCATGTCTTTGCCTTTCCAATTCCTGTCTGATGAGGTCAAAAACCAGGGTATCTCTTTGCATTTGTTCGATTTTGCGGCAAAGATAAGAAGAGAGGCATTAGTAGTGAGTGGCAAACAGGGCATTTTATAGGAAAACTTGCCCTATAGCCATATTTTCCTATTTTCGGCCTCTTGAAAATCTGTTTATAAGAGGTAAAGTAATTGTGTAATAAGCTAACAGTGCTGTTTTCAACATAAATGACCCCCATGAAAGCGATTATTCCTGTGGCCGGAGCCGGAACCAAATTAAGACCACATACCTATACCCAACCCAAAGCCTTGATTCCTATTGCCGGTAAAACCATCCTGAGTTTTATTGTGGATCAGTTGCACGAGGCAGGTATTTCTGAATTTATTTTTATTGTTGGCTATCTGGGAGAGAAAATTGAAGACTATGTAAAACAGACCTACCCTAATCTGACTACTCATTTTGTTTTTCAGAATGAACGCCAGGGAACCGGGCATGCAATTGAACTGGCCCGCGCAATTGTAGGTACGGATGAAGTGTTTGTGGTATTGGGTGATACGATTTGTGAGTATGATGTGAAGGAAGTGGTGGATAGCCCATATAGCATGCTCGGTATTAAGAAAGTAGATGACCCCCGCAATTTTGGCGTTGCTTCTGTGGGCGAGGATGGTTTTATAGAACAGTTAGTGGAAAAGCCTGCCATTCCAAAAAGTAATATGGCACTGGTGGGATTATACAAAATTAAAGAGACCCGAATCCTGTTTGAATGTTTGCATTATTTGCACACAAAAGAAGCCAATCCAATAGGTGAATACATCCTTACCGATGCACTTGAATGCATGATTAAACGTGGCGCAAAATTTCAGGCCTTCAAAGTAAAGAACTGGTTTGATTGCGGCAAGAAAGAAACATTGCTCGAGAGTAATGCCACACTGCTTAAAAAATTTGGCGGAAATATTACAGGTAAGCATGAGTATAAAGATACCATCATCATTCCCCCGGTAAGCATAGCGCCCGGCTGTAATATTTCTAATTCAATTATCGGCCCGCATGTGGCGATTGGCGCCAATACTTCTATCAAACATTCTATCATTCGCGACAGTATCATCGGTTCTTATACCAGTCTGTATGAAGTGGTACTCGACAATTCCCTGATTGGAAGTGATGCCTCTGTAAAAGGGCTTAGCCGTAGCCTGAACATAGGTGATAATACTGAGATTGATTTTGGGTAGTGCAGCTTAAAAAATCAGCAACTATGGATGAACAACCATGGACAAACCGAATTACCACTCTCTTCCAAATTAAATTCCCCATTATACAGGCGGGTATGGTATGGGCCAGTGGCTGGAGATTGGCCAGTGCGGTAAGTAATGCGGGCGCATTGGGGCTGATAGGAGCCGGCTCTATGTACCCAGAAGTGTTGCGTGAGCATATTCAAAAATGCAAAGCTGCCACTGATAAGCCTTTTGGCGTGAATGTTCCGCTAATGTATCCCTCTGTTGCAGAGATTATGCAGATTATTGTAGCAGAAAAAGTACCTATTGTTTTTACCAGTGCCGGTAATCCTAAAAACTGGACTGGTTATCTCAAAGAAAATGGGATCAAGGTTGTGCATGTAATCAGCAGCAGCAAGTTCGCTAAAAAAGCAGCGGATGCCGGATGTGATGCGGTTGTTGCTGAAGGATTTGAAGCGGGCGGCCATAATGGAAGAGAAGAAACTACCAGCATGGTTTTGATACCTGCGGTTAGAGAGGCTATATCTATTCCACTGATTGCCGCCGGTGGTATTGCCACCGGCCGCCAGATGCTGGCTGCCATGGTATTGGGTGCAGAGGCGGTACAGATAGGGAGTAGGTTTGTATGTACGCCGGAAGCCTCTTCACACCCGGCTTTTAAAGAAGCAGTGATTAATGCCGAAGAAGGAGATACGCAAATGAGTCTGAAAAAATTAATGCCGGTCCGGCTGCTTAAAAATCCTTTTTATGAGAAAGTAAGAATGGCAGAATTAAAGGGCGCAGATGAAGAAGCGCTGACTAAAATATTGGGCAGGGCCCGCGCCAAAAAAGGCATGTTCGAAGGCGACTTAACAGAGGGTGAATTGGAAATAGGCCAGGTGAGTGCCTTAATAAAAAAGATTAAACCAGCAGGCGAAGTAGTGAGGGAGATATGGAATGATTTTCTGGAAGCGAGGAAGAATAATTTTGACTATTGAACACGGAATATCGAAGTATCTGCTTTTCCCTTCATGATTGCAAATAATTGTCACGGCAAACAGTGAAATCATCTTTTTACTTTCCATAACTGGAATACCCTCGACAGGTTGAAGCCGAACCGGATATCAATTTTTTCCCAACTGGCGGTTGTTTCTGTGATGAAGGCTCTTTCATTCATCCCCGCGGCATTGGATACATGTAATTGGAACACGTGACTTCCGGTGGATTGCCTGATGGGAGCATATTTGATATAGCCATCCAATTCTTTTTTAAAGGTACTTCTACCTACACCTACCATCAGGTTTTGTGTTAATCCAAAATCCAAACCTAACCGCATGCTTGCCTGGTCAAGACCGAATAAATTTTTGGCGCCCTGATTTAACTGCCCAAAACGGTGCAGTATTCTGAAGTCCATGGTGCCGGGTGATAGAAATTCCATTGAATGTCCATTAATTACCCTGATTGATTTGAAAGCATTCTTTACGATTTCCTTTTGAGGTTTATCTTCACCAACCAGTTCCAATAAATCTTTTTCCTGGGCCTGTACTCTCTGGGAGAATAATACAGCTAAAAGGATAGCCGCACTGAATGTTATTATTTTCTTCTTCATGTGATTAATTTTGGTGGGTAAGCATTATTTTTTCAAAAGCTCCAGTGAGCAATCAACAGTTATTTTTGCATTTTTGGCTACTTTGTCTGCTACGAGTTGGGGGATCGCTATTTTATAATCGGCCAGTAGTGCGGCAAATTCAGCGGTTACTGAAATCCTTCCTCCTTTAACGGTTATCTTACCTTCGGTTTCCAATTCTTTTGTTTCGCCATGCATAGTTAATTTGCCTTTTACCTTGGCAGGGTATACCGCGTCTTTCGTATAATTAATGGTCTCGTTATTTACAATCTGACCCTTAAATACTGTTTTGGGAAACCGGTCACTCTCAACATAGTTTTCATTAAAATGTTCCATCATCAGGGCTCTGTCAAATTCAAAGCCTTTCATTAAAACAGCAAACTGAATTTCTCCGGATTTGCTATCAAGTACGCAGGTAGCGTTCTTATTAGTTCCATCAATATTTTCAGGTGATTTAGGAGAGGTGGCATCAAAAACTATCTTTCCATTCTTGGTAAAATATTTGTCCTGAGCCCGTGAAGTGATAGCCAGTGTAATAATACCGGCAAACAGAAAGATTTTTTATTTGATTAGTGTTTTAAGTCTGATAAATTAGGTTAGTTCTTAGCTGGTACACATCTGTTCAGGATAACATCGGATCCAAGCCCCATATCATCTGTACTGTATCCGGTACACACTCCTTTGATTGAAATAGTTTGTCCGGTGGTGAAACTGCTCACTTTTTTATTGATCATACTGTCAAGGCTACATCTCACAGAAGACATAGATGCCGTATCACCTAATACAAGTGTATAAAACCCATTTTCATCTTCGTCTATTTTCTTTATCTGCCCGGATACTTCAATCACTTTCGATAAATATTTGGCATTACTGCCTGGCTCATCTTTACTGAACTGGCTGATAATATCATTCACTGATACTATGTAGTCTGCTTTGGCATCGGCCAGGTTCGTACTCTTACGGTTATATTCTGTATAGCCATAATAAGCAGCGCCCATGATTATAATGCCAAGTACAAGGGATGCGTATAAGATTTTTTTCATTTTTTTCATTTCCTTTTTTTGTATATAAATAAAAGATATAAGTCTGTCCAGTGGCTTTTACATCATAAATATCATGCCAGAAAACAGAGAGGGTTAATGGTGTTTAATGCTTTAACTTTCTTTTAGGATAATCGTAGATCCAGCCAAGGTAAACGCCTCTGCTGATAATACGCTCCTGGCTTTTTCCGATTCCTTTAAGCGGTAAATTTAAATAGGGTTCTATTCGAAGACTTCCGATCTTACCTGCCCGGAATTGATAGCCCAGGCTGAAGTTCGTGGTTGCAAAAAGCGTGTGGGTATTATTTGTATTCAGGTAAGGCATGCTGGTTTTGGGTTTAAGCGCCCCCGCAACTTTAATGGTATCCTTTGTAATATTACTATTCTCTTTAACTGTACTGAGCTTTAAAATGACTGGTTCAGATAGGGTTATAACGGAAGAACTGATATTTTTTTTGGGGAGCTATAGGAACATTGTCTTTATTAGGTTTTAACTGGTTCAATACCCCGGGGCTTGCCCTGAGGTCGAATACCGTTTATTAATTTCTCTTACATACAAGACGATAGGCTTTTTTGAAAGGTTGCGTAGGCGGGAAATTTATTTTTGAATATAAATGGCATCGGCCTGTGCTGTACAGGTAACGACCAAATCATTGATACAAATATTTTCGGGCAGGCCGGCACAATAAAAGGTAATATTGGCTATGTCTCCGGCATAGAGTGGGGTAAAGCCATCATATACCTGTTTGGCTTTCAATGCATCACCCTTAAACCTAACCTGTGAAAATTCAGTTTCTGCCGCTCCGGGATGTATGGCCGTAACTTTTATACGATAGGGAAGAAGATCAATACGCATGGCTTTACTTAAAGCATCCACCGCATGCTTACTGGCACAGTACCCATTCCCTTCTTTGTATACTAATTTTCCCGCTACTGATCCCATATTGATAATATGCCCCTTTTTTCTGCCGGTCATATAAGGCAAGACTGCCTTGGTTACATACATGATACCTTTAACATTGGTATCTATCATCGTATCCCAGTCATCCAGGTTTGCATTTTCAAAACTATCCCGTCCTAAGGCAAGTCCCGCGTTGTTTACCAACACATCAATATTGCGCCATTGTTCCGGTAAATTCTCCAGCGCTGCAAACACTTCTTTTCTTGCCTGAACATCAAACACCAACGGAAGTACCTTTATTGCATATTGGGTTTGAAGTTCTTCAGCCAATGCTTTCAGCCTGTCGGCTCTTCTTCCGGTGATAATACAGTTCCAGCCGGCAGCAGCGAATTTTTCCGCGATGGCTTTTCCAAAACCAGCACTGGCGCCTGTGATGAGAATAATTTTAGTCATAATGTGGTTATAAGAGAACAAAATTAAGGCAACTCATCCTAAGCCATTGCCTGCCTGCCCAAAACTTACTAAAAACAAGCAGGTTTCTCTTTACCTGATCAGTACAATCGTACCTTTTCTGAAAATAGTTTTTCCGGTATAATCTATACCTAATGCCTGGTAAACATAAGCGCCGGCAGGCTGGGGGGTACCTCTAAAATTACCATCCCATCCTTTCCCAATCTCCGAAGTCGAAAATAATAACTGGCCCCACCTGCTGTAAATGCTGAAGTAGTTTAGCTTGGAGATACCATATAAGATAGGTTTGATAATATCATTTTTACCATCACCATTGGGCGTATAGGCGGAAGGAACTAAAATGTCGGGGCCATTCTTATATACCCTGACCACTATTTTATCCTCGTTAAAACAAAGTGCATTGCTAACCCGTACAGTATATATAATAGAATCAACCGTACTGCCTAATAAGGCAATTGGGTTGGCTATAGCAGGATCACTTAATCCTGTAGCGGGTGTCCAGCGATAACCGGTTCCTCCATTTGCCTGTAACTGAATGGGCTGATTGGGTACAACGGCAGTGTCTACTCCTGCATAGGCATAGATGAATGGGATAACGGTTACCAGTATAGTATCTGCTTTGGGTTTCGGACAACCAATGGTATCTGTAACTGTTAGTATATATTGGGTGGTTTTGGTTGGGCCCGCTGTAGGACTAATGGTATTTTCATTTACCAGTGAATTGGTGGGGCTCCAGAAGAATACGGAACCCGTAATGGCGCCACTTAACTGAACCCTGCTGCCATAACAAATAGTAACATCAGCGCCTACGGAGGCATTGGGGTATGGGGCCACTTTTACGGTAAAAGAATCTTTAGCCTCACATTTACCCAGGTTGGCCACCAGGCGGTACATCGTATTGGTTAAAGGTTGAACCAATGGTTTTTTAATAGCCTGAACTGTTTCTCCGGTAGAGGCGGTCCATTGATAACTGAGCGCGTCACTTACCGGATGAAGCCGGATGGTATCGGTTTTACAGATACCGGTATCAATACCTGCTTTTGCCGCGATGAATGGCAGCACATTAACCGTAACTGAATCTGTATTGGCACAGCCATTATCATTTACCGATATATAATACCTGGTAGTATCTCTGGGGAACACAAGGGGAGAGGCAGTGGCAGCATTCAGTATCCTTGTTTTATTAGGGCCGTTAATGGGCGTCCATAAAACAGATCCACTGCCGATGATCACTTTTAGCGCCAGGGTATCATTACTGCAGATCAATGTATCCCTGAATGGCAGGTTAAGAATGGGCTTATCAAGAATCGTTAAAGATTTTGTGATGGTATCAATACATCCTTTGGTATTGGATACTATTAATCGTACCTGCGCATTGGCAGGCGAGGTATATTTCCAAACAGAATCGTTACTATGTGCCGTATCAGCCAGCGTGGTATTGTCTCCAAAATCCCATACCCAGGAATTTACCAAACCATATTTTGTAACTGTTGCATCAGAGAAGGTATAATTATTCAGGAAGCAGGTGCCTGTTACTGTATAGTTTGGCGCAAAGCCCGGATACACTTTTACAATTGAAGTAGCGGAATCCTGGCAGCCGCCTACTGCCGTTACTTTTAATTTAACAGTATAGGTGCCACTGTCTTTACCGCTTTTTAAATAATCATAATCAGGAGTAGGGTTGGTGGAGGTATCTGTTGTTAATGAGGGTATACCAAAATCCCATACATATGAACTAATGTTCGAATTGGTAGATTCATTTCGAAAGCTAAGGGTTGTGCCATTACAGGTAATATAAGTAGGTTTAAGTGTTGCTGCAGAAATTGAACAGTCTGCAACAGTTATATGTATTTCCTTTTTAGTTGTTCCTATTAATACCCCATTTCTGAATTCACTTGCACAAACAGAAACCACATAATCACCTGTTGCGGAAGGTGCGGTTCCGGAAATAATACCTGATTGCAGGTCTATTGTTACCTGAACCCCCATAGGTGAAGATCCACTATAATTGGGAGTAGTATAGGAAACTAAACCGTATGGCGGATTTGTGGGTGGATTAGGTCTTGCACCCGCCTGGGTATTATTACCTCCCACCAATCCATCGCAAAAACTATAGGTTAACTGGTCTCCATCAGCATCTGTGGCACTAAAATCAAAAGTAAAAGGGGCATTGAAACAAATAAGTGCTGTATCTTTTTGCGCAAATACGGGGCTACTGTTTGTCGCATAGTTGATGTTATTTATGGTGCCTGGAATTTTAGTGGTGTAACTGATGCCAATATTATTTGAGTTGCCACTTATATTATTAATACCAAGAATACGGCAGCATCGCTGTACAGTTAAGGTATATCCAGCATCATTCTGAGGAAGATCTATGGTTTGTGAATAAACATCAATGATGTAACATACTTTAGGGGGTGGCTGTGAAATACATGGATTATAATTTGTTTTATCTGGATTGTCCGTCCTTGTTAATGGGATGGTTAATTTATCTTTAAGCAGATTGGTGGCGCCATCAAATATGCCAATATACACATCAGGGTCCCTTTGCGCAGCATTTGAATTACAATCAAGGTATTGTCGTACAGTTATCTGGTATCTTGAACTATTTACAGTAGCTCCGGGGCCGATATATGTATATTGTATCCATCCTCCCTTTAAGTGATTGGCAAATCCCTGATAAGTAAAACACAGGAGTATACACAAAATAAATAGTTTCTTCATCTTACTGGTTCTTCTCAATCAGCATTAATTAAATAATTCCACTTAGTATGTAAAGATTAATTCTTTATATTTAATTGATCACACTGTGAATGTACAATATGTATCACTATTCAATATCCTGAAATCACTATTTAACTGATTCACCACAGTTTTTTAAAGAGGGAAAGAATGTACAGATTGCTGCCCTGGTAATAAAAGGATACTCATTTTCTTACACTAACTGCTCTTTCGATGCAGGCTATCAGGGCCTGTTAATAAAACCCAGCAGGATACTGTTCATTTCCGCAGTGGCTTCCCACATGCCAATATGCCCCGTGTTTTGTAAAACCCGCACAATAGAATGGATTGGCAACGGGGTTTGTTGCATTACATCCGCCATGGGAGCCGCGAGATCTTCGGTTCCCATTACAAAAAGAACCGGCAATGGGTTGCCTCTCAGTACAGCCGTCTTGTCCGGACGATTCATCATGGCCAGTGTGTATTGTTCTATAGCTTCTTTTGTAAAATTTTGTGACGACTGAATGAGTGCCTCCACCCTTTCAGGATAGTTAGCTTTGAATTTTGCCCCGAATAAATTAGGGATGGTATTTCTCAGAAAAGGGTAGGGCCCATAGGATTCAATCAGTTCAATACTTTTTTGGCGGTTCCTTTTTTTCTCCTCACTGTCTGCAAAAGCGGTGGAATGGATTAATCCAAAACCAGTCAGTACCTCCGGATATTTTTCTGCAAAGGCAAGTGTAATGTAGCCTCCCATACTATGGCCAAGCATGGTGCAGTTTGCAATATTTTCCTGCTCCAGTAAAGCCTTGATACAATCGGAATAATCTTCTATCGAAATAGCATCAATGGCAGGCTCTGCCCCACTATTCTCTTCTGACTTTTGACTTTTCACTTTTAACTTTTCCTCCAACCTCTCCGATTCCCCCGATCCCGGAAGATCCGGTACAATTAATAAACAGTGCTGTTGTAAAAAAGAAACCTGCTCATCCCAGATATGGCTGTCTTCTCCAAATCCATGTACCAGCACTAAGGGTTTCCCGCTCCCTGAAATTCTGTAAGCGATATTGGCTGTTTGATAGCGGAATGATTTTTTCACCAGGGTTATTTTTTTCTCCATTGCAATGATCTGAACAGCAATAGTAGGATGAATGGAATGAAACCGGTATTCAATTGCTGGGGTAAAAAGAAATAGAATACAAGGATTAATAAATAGTACACAGAACAAAAGCCAAAATATTTTTGAAGCCAACCTGGGTTTCTCCATAGGGCAAAGGCTGCAATCAGATGGGTAGGCAGCGCCCACAAAAGGTTGTAATTGGCTGCACAGGATGTATGATCAGTACCAAACCACATAAACAATACTAAAAAACCAACCAGTCCTGTTACCAGGAACAACATAAAATCTACTGCCTTTGTCATTTGCCTGGCCGCTTTATGCCGGATAAAAGAAATGCCGGCCACCAGCAGTGCGAATACACTGAAAAAATAGAAGGGCCGGTTATGGAAAGGCTCCTGGCTTTGAATTCCCCTGAATAGTAATATTTTTTTTTCTAAAATGCCTGAGGGTTTGCTATGAACGGAGCTGTCAATTCCCTTCATCAGGTAATCCGGTAAGAACATCGATTCCGGTATATTTACCAGTTGATCAATCGGGCTTCCCAATAACAAATCAATACCCAGTTTACTCCATGATTTTGCCCCTTTATCCAGGTACTCGTGCAACATATTCCGAAAACTTGTTTTGGCGGGAACCAATGTCTGGTTCGCTTTCAACCCCGCATATTTAATCAGTATGTCTCTTACCCTTGACGTGCAGTTATTATATAAAAAATCGTATTTGTAATACCGGGCGGCTCCCGCTAAGTTTTCAGTTAACGCGGTAAGGATTGCCCGCTTTATACTGTCTGTTAAACGTAATTCCTGTTCACTTACATCCCTGTTCTCTACCTGGTATTCATACATGAATTGGGGAAGCGTGGCCACTGACAAAAAATAATCCAGTTTACCCCTGGTGAATTTTGAATAAAAGTCAGGGTCATTAAAATCAAATGTTCCGTAGTTATAAACCAGGTCGGTTTGCTGGCTACTGTCAATAATACGGATAGCAGTATGACCAAAAGTGGCATACAATTCATCCCCCGGTGCACAGGTAAGTATGCTGATACGCAGGCGGGATGGTTCGGTTTGTGCGAAAACTGCCAGGCAGCTTACCAATGCAACCAATAAAAGCGGAAGCCCTTTATTTTTCACAATTATTTTTTAGAAAGATACGGTACTTCGCTATTACTTAGAACCTACTACTTATCACTCACTATCACTTTCTGCTGTAATTCGGAGACTCCTTTGTTATATATACATCGTGTGCATGACTCTCATTGATGCCCGAGTGTGTGATCTTTACAAAAGTAGCTTGCTGGAGCGCCTTAATATCTTTGGCGCCGCAATAGCCCATACCTGATCGTAAACCTCCCACATACTGGTAAATAATTTCACTCAGGCTTCCTTTAAAAGCAACCCGTCCTTCTATACCTTCCGGAACATATTTTTTGATATCTTCTTCCACATCCTGAAAATAACGGTCACCACTGCCCTGACTCATCGCGCCCAAACTACCCATGCCACGGTATTCTTTAAACTTACGGCCCTCGTAAATAATTGTATCGCCAGGGCTTTCTTCCACGCCTGCAAATACGCTACCCATCATCACCACATTAGCGCCGGCAGCCAGGGCTTTCACCATATCGCCGGTATAACGGATACCGCCATCTGCTATTACCGGAATGCCTTTTCCCTTCAGTGCATTACTTGCTTCCATGATAGCGGTAAGTTGTGGAACGCCGGCGCCGGCAACAATACGGGTAGTGCAAATAGAACCGGGACCAATCCCTACCTTAACACAATCAGCGCCTGCTTCCGCCAATGCTTTGGCCCCTGCAGCGGTTCCTACATTACCCGCTATGATCTGTAAATTTTTGAAATTTTTTCTCAATGCTTTCAGTGCCTGTATCACTCCTTTGCTATGTCCATGGGCACTGTCGAGTGTAACCACATCTACGCCAACATTCTGTAAAGCAGCCGCCCTGTCCATCAGATCCTGCGTAATTCCCAGTGCCGCGCCAACCAATAATCTTCCCAGCGAATCTTTACCTGCATTCGGATAATTTCTTAATTGAAGTATATCCCGATAGGTAATCAGTCCGATTAGTTTACCCTGTTTATTCACCACGGGTAATTTTTCAATCTTGTATTGGCGTAATATTTTCCCGGCTTTCTTCAGGTCTGTGCCTTCAGGGGCAGTGATCAGGTTTTCTTTGGTCATCACCTCTTTAACCTTGCGATGGTTATCGTGTTCAAAACGAAGGTCGCGGTTGGTAAGTATGCCTACCAGCTTATGCTGTGCATCAATAATCGGGATACCTCCTATTCTGTTGTCCTTCATCAGTTTCAGGGCATCACCGATGGTTGCATCTATCAATAATGTGATAGGGTCGATGATCATACCACTCTCACTGCGTTTTACTTTTCTTACCTGCTCTGCCTGCTTTTCAATACTCATATTCTTATGCAGTATGCCCAGGCCTCCTTCTCTTGCCAATGCAATGGCTAAACTGGCTTCCGTAACGGTATCCATGGCTGCAGACAGCATGGGAATATTTAGTATTATGTCTTTGGTAAGATGAGAACTGATATTGGTTTCACGGGGTAGTATTTCACTGTAGGCCGGTACCAATAATACATCGTCAAAGGTAAGGCCTTCGCCAAAAAACCGGGAGGGGGCAGACTTACTGCCGGGAGAAGTATTTCTTATTGCCATGTGCAAAGATACAGCTGGAGGGAAATTGCGTCCAAAAATTTTTCTTACACTGATTTGTATTCGTAATCGTCACACGTCTCACGACTCACCATCCTGCAATAAGTAATTACCTTCGTCCCGATGACCAGCACCTCACCAGCTACGAACGCCCCCTTTTTTAATTTTCAATTTGGATTACTATTCTTTAGCAATTTTTTGTTCAGCGCCAGTTTTAGTATGATGATTCCAGAATTGCCGGGGTATTTAACCCAATTGGGAGGGGCTGAATACAAAGGGTTGATCATCGCGCTTTTTACCTTAATGGCCGGCATCTCCAGACCCTTCAGCGGTAAATTAACCGATACCATTGGACGGGTACCTGTTATGATTTTTGGATCCATTGTTTGTGTGGTTTGCAGTTTATTGTATCCTGTTCTCACCACTGTGAGCGGCTTTTTGTTTTTGCGTTTTTTTCACGGGTTCTCAACGGGCTTTAAACCTACTGCCACTTCTGCATATGGGGCGGATGTGGTACATGAGTCACGAAGGGGAGAGGCCCTGGGGGCATTGGCAATCGGTTATTCTTTAGGATCTTCCGTAGGGCCGCTGGCCGGCAGTTACCTGGTTATGCATTATTCATTTAATGTCATGTTCTATGTTTCCGCTTTTTTTGCTTTGGGTTCTGTACTGATTTTGATGAATATTAAAGAAACACTTCCCAACCCTCAAAAATTTTCTCCCAGGTTACTCAGGATTAAGAAATCAGAGATATTCGAAAAAACAGCAATTCAGCCGGCAGTCATCATGTTATTGTTGTGCTTTTCAATTGGCTGTGTACTCACTTTATCACCCGACCTGAGTGAATCGGTAGGCGTGCACAACAAAGGAATTTTTTATGCTTTCTATACGGTGGCTTCTTTGTTAATACGGCTGGTAGCAGGAAAATCTTCAGACAGGTATGGACGGGTGAGGGTATTAATCTACTCTTCTTTTACCATGGTAATTGCCATGACCTTTTTAGCTTTCGCGCATTCGGTTACCATGGTAATGATAAGCGCCTCCATTCTTGGGATCAGTGTGGGAATGAATGGCCCTACTATCATGGCATGGACCGTAGACCGATGTAAGATAGTGAACAGGGGGCGCGCAGTGGCTTCCGTATATATCGCGCTTGAATTAGGAATTGGCAGTGGCGCCATCATTTCAGGCTGGATCTATCAAAACCGTTTGGATAACCTGGTCTATGCATTTTTACTGCCTGGTTTATTGGCCATGATGGCAATGTTCTTTTTGCTGAACTGGCAAAAAAAAGAGAAAAAAAGACTGATGACTAAAGCCGAGGCCCTGTTCGAACTTACCGAATAAAAATCTGCCATCATCATTTACAGTAGGGTATACATTTTTCCGGGTAGCGAACAAATCACATTTTGTATTTCCAGATTCAGAATTGCGGCGGCAACACTACTGCTGCTCAATCCGCTTTTAATATATAAAGTATCAATGGGGGTTCCCTTTTCCTCATTTAACAGGTTTACAATCACTCTTTCTTCAACACTCAATTCAATAAATAACGCTTTCTGTTTTTTACTATTTTTTTTCTTTTCTTCCCAGCCCATCAGTTCTACCAGTTGTTCCGCGCCGGTAAGCAGTATCGCTTTATTCTGACTGATTAATTTAAGGCATCCGCTGCTTTTCGCGTCAGTAATTTTTCCGGGTATGGCAAACAGGTCACGGTTATAGTTATAAGCCAATTCTGCTGTTATCATACTCCCTCCTTTCACCGCGGTTTCAATCACTATCGTAGCATCAGCCATGCCTGCCACGATTCGGTTTCGTTTTGGAAAATTATGTTTGTCTGGCTTACTGTTTTTTCTGAACTCTGTTAGTAAACCACCCTCACGCAGCATTTCTTTTGCCAGCGATTTATGTTGGGCAGGATATAAGGTATCCATACCATGTGCCAATACACCAATGGTAGGCAAATGATTTTGCAGACTGGCTTTGTGCGCAATGGCATCAATTCCAAATGCCAGTCCGCTTACAATTATTACCTGTTGCGATTGCAGTGATTGTACCAGTTGTTCTGTAACCTGTTTGCCATATTCCGTATGATTCCTGGTTCCGATGATACTGAGAATTCTGGAACTGTTCAGGTTGGCGTTGCCGCGATAATATAAAAGCGTAGGAGGATCATAACAATGCAATAACCGTTGGGGATAGTCTTTGTCTGATATGAATAGCGTTTGAATATGGTGTTGCTCTGTAAAAATAACTTCTGCTTCAGCTTCGCTAAAATTATTCCACTCTTTTAGTCTCCTGGCATTGAGTTCGCCAATGCCTTCCAAACCGCTTATCTCCTTTTTCTTTGCCTGAAAAATGGCGGACGCATTCCCAAAATGTTCGGTAAGTATTTTGGCTTTTACGGCGCCTAGTTCAGGTATCATTGTAAGGGCAACCTGGTACAATAACTCTTCTTGCATAGCATTTTCATCTTTCGTAAAACAGTGGCCAATGTTCCACCAAAAATGAAAAAGAAAAAAGAGTATTTATACGCTAAAGCCCCGTTATTGTAAACGTAGTTCTCCTGTTTTGCGCCCTACCGGCTTCGGTACTGTTATCTGCGACAGGCTTTGCGGCGCCATAGCCTTTATAACTTAAACGTTGGATGCCAATACCCTTGCCAACCAGGTAATCTACGATGGCTTTTGCACGGTTAACAGAGAGTTTTTGATTGTCTTCCGCATGCCCGATATTATCTGTATGCCCGCTAATCTCTAATTGTAACGAAGGATTTTCGGAAAGTACCTGTAGCAGTTTATCTAATTCTATATAAGCGGATGCGGGTAAGAGAGAGGCATTGGTAGCAAACCGGATATTGTTGAAAGTGCTTACCGTGTTCAGTTCTACGGGTTGTAAATAAATATCTTTCCGGTAAACACTATCGGCCTCTTGCCTGCTTAATGCATACAGTTCATTATAAAATAAATAGCCTTTCCTGTTTACCGAAAAAGTATAATCCTTACCTGTTGGCAGGGTAATGAAGTATTCCCCTATTTCATCCGTCTGCAATTTCATTAAGGCGGTATTACTGGTATTATCAATGAGTTCGACCGATGAGGGTAACGGTTTATTTGTTTTTTTATCCATCACTTTACCTTTCACATATAAGGTTCTGTAAGGACGGATATCAGTACGAAGATTAAATTTATACAGATCAAGATTGCCGCGGCTATCACTCCTGTCGCTGGCATAATAGGCGGTAAGGCCATCGGATGAAACCGCCAGGCTGCCTTCATTTTCGATGGTGTTGATGGGGTATCCCAGGTTTTCCGGTTTGCCCCATTCGCCATTTATCCCTTTGCGCAAAACAAAAAGATCAGAGCCGCCATAACCCGGTAATCCGTTAGAGGTATAATACAATGTCTGGTTATCCGCATGAATAAAAGGCGCCTGTTCATCACTGGCCGAATTAATATCCGGACCCATATTGACAGATGGCCCCCATTTGCCATTTGGCTGGCGATAACTTACATATAGATCGCTGCCACCATATCCGCCAGGCTGTGTACTGATGAAGTACAATGCCCTTTTATCGGGAGAAAGTGTGGGACCGCTTTCATAAAAATCTGTATTGATATTGGGTCCCATATTCTGTGGCTCACTCCATCCTTCCGGCGTTAGGTAAGAAATATAAATATCAAAACTTCTATGGCCCTGTGTGGAAATATCTCCCGCAAATACCATCCATTCACCATCCTGGGAAACAGAAAGTGCCCCTTTATTGGTTTCCCTATTAATGTCCCCTTCAATCTTCTTCCATTGTCCGAATTGAGTTTTGTTTATCCGGCTTTCAATAAAGTCTTCTCTTCCCCGGGGATCTTTTCTGGTATATACCAGTAAGCTATCGGTAACCGTTACGGACGGATAATATTCTGAATGAATGGTATTGATACTGTCGCCAAGATTAACAGGTAAAAAATCATATTTGGTATCCGCATGTTGTAAAGCATATCGGATGGCAAACGCATAACATTGTTTTCGATATTGCGCGCTTTTGATACTTCTGTCGTTTAGTTTGGGATATGTTTCAAAAGCATTGATGGCTTTCAGGGCTTCTTCAAATTTACCCTGTCCCGCCAAATTGATTGAGTAAGGAAGGTGATAGATAAGAAAATAGGCGCTGTCTTTACTTCTTGCTTTTTCATACAGTTTTACAGCCTGGTCGTATCTTTTTAGCTGCCCCAGCGCCCCGCCCAGTGAAAGATAGGCATCTACAAAATTGGTGTCTTCGCCGATCGATTCCATCAGTACGGGAATGGCTTCTGTAATAGCTCCATCCTTTAATTGGTCCAGTGCTTTTTCGTAAAGTTTCACAGCCTTTGCCTTTACCTGTTCAGGATAGTACACCTGCGAAAAACAAAAGCCGGAAGCTGATAATGCAAAAATGAGTACCACATATTTGATAGGCTTTATCATGCGCGCAAGTTCGATAAAAGGGCAATAAGGGGGTGTTAAAATTAGGGTACTGCCGCTGTTGGTAGCCCGATCAACAATAATCGCTTAAGGCACATGAATATATTTATGCACCTGCAAACTCAGTTCCCATTGTGGGTTGGCTTTGATATAATCGATCAGCAGGGGTGTTACTTCCTCGGCTTTCTCCCATTCAGGTTGCAGATATAATTTACAATTGGCATTCACTTTAGCTGCATAGGTTTCTGCCCATGCAAAATCGTGTGTATTGTACACCACTACTTTCAGTTCATTGGCGAGCGGAAGAATAGCTGCCAGTGGTTCTTTGAATTTTTTGGGTGAGAGGCAGATCCAATCCCAGTTACCACTGAGAGGTGATGAGCCGGACGTTTCAATATTGGTTTCAAAACCGGCTTCCTTCAACTGGTCAGTTAAATTATCCAGGTTATACAGAAGGGGTTCCCCACCGGTTATTACAGCCAGTCTGCCCGGGTATTGAATAGCTTCTTTAACAAGGTTGGTGATAGCTACTCGCGGATGTTTGGAGGCATCCCAACTTTCCTTAACATCGCACCAGAAACAACCCACATCACATCCCCCCAACCTGATAAAATAGGCGGCACGCCCCTGGTGAAAGCCCTCGCCCTGCAGCGTGTAGAAAGCTTCCATAACGGGAAGGGATGTGATGGGAGAAGTGGTCATCATGAATTAAGTTGGTTATAGGCTGTTTGAACAGGCATCATTCCCCCTGTTCTGCTTATACGCCTGTAATGTATTCTTTAAAAGACCGGCAATAGTCATCAGCCCAACCCCACCGGGTACCGGCGTGATAGCCGATGTAAGAGGGGCTACTTCATTAAAAGCCACATCTCCTTTTATCCGAAATCCCTTTTTGGCGCTTGGATCATCTACGCGGGTAATGCCTACATCAATTACCACGGCCCCTGGTTTTATCATATCTGCTTTAACAAATTCAGGTCTGCCCAGCGCGGCAACCAGGATATCGGCCTGTAAACAGATTTCTTTTAGGTTGGAGGTATGGGAATGGCAGATGGTTACGGTACAATTGCCCTGTTTTTGGTTGCTGCTAAGTAAAATACTCATGGGCCTTCCCACAATATTGCTTCGGCCAATTACAACGGCGTGTTTGCCTTTGGTTTCAATATTAAAATGCGCAAGCATGAGCATAATGCCATACGGAGTAGCAGGAATAAAAGTGGGCAGGCCCTGTACCAGTTTGCCGGCACTACTGGAATGAAAGCCATCCACGTCTTTGGCAGGATTGATGGCCTCAATTACTTTGTGTTCCCGAATCTGTTTGGGAAGGGGTAATTGAACCAGGATGCCATCTACTTCAGGGTCATTATTTAATAGGTTGATTGCCTCCAGCAGTACCGACTCATCCACCTCACTGTCCAGTCGGATCAGGGTTGATCTGATACCCGTTTCTTCACAGTTCTTTATTTTACTGGCTACATAGGTTTCACTGGCGCCATTACTACCCACAAGAATAGCAGCCAGGTGAGGGGGTCTTTTTCCGGATAGTACCAGGATTTGGGTTTCTGACTGTAAGTCTTTTTTAACCGCCGCGGAAGCGATTTTACCATCTAATAGTAACATAATCCCGCAAAAATATCTGAATTGCCACTTCTTATAGCCATTTTTTTTAAGGATAGGAATAATCTGCCTATTTGAGGTTGTTCCCAACGTAAAATTTCATTTTTAGATTTTTTTTAAAAAATTTCATATTGAATTAATTGCAATATATATTATAAATCAAGTACTTAGACGTATTGAAAAAACACAATTAACTATTTTTTGTATTTTTGCGCAGCATTTTGTCTGCTTCATCGGTCTATGAGCAGTAAATCCGATGTTAACTGATTGTAAAATTTGTTGAATTATACTTTTTTTAACATTTAATCGCTATTGGTTATATTCGCTCCTCAAATTTACCCCAAAAATAAAAAAAACATGAAGAAAATTGTATCCACATTCGTAGTGGCTTTGCTATGTTTTTCGATAGCTGCCATTGCGCAGGTACGTCCGGTTACGGGTACCGTAAAAGATAATACGGGAGTTCCCATTCCCTCCGTCTCCGTTAAAGTTAAGGGAACCAGCACAACTGCCATTGCGGATGCGAATGGTGTATTTAAAATTAATGCAACAGACAATTCTGTACTGGTTTTCTCAGCCGTAGGCTTCAACGATGTTGAATTAAAAGTGGGTAAATCAGCCTCTCTCAGCATCTCATTATCCAAAAACATTAATGAACTGGAAAATGTGGTGGTTACGGCACAGGGTATTAAAAAGAAAAGTAAGGAAATTGGGTACTCTTATGCAAGGGTATCTAATGACGAGATTACAGTAGGCCGTTCGCCTCAACTTACCCAGGCTCTTTCCGGTAAAGTATCAGGCCTGGCTATTTATACAGTGAATAATAGTGTTGACCCTTCCGTGAAAGTTGTTTTGCGCGGGTATCGCTCTTTAACCGGTAATAATGAAGCACTGGTGGTTATTGATGGTATGCAAACCACTTCCACTATACTTGCCCTGCTTAATCCAAATGATGTTGAAAGCATATCCGTCCTGAAAGGTGGACAGGCTGCCACTTTATACGGTTCCGCCGGTATCAATGGCGCCCTGGTTATTACTACCAAGCAGGGTACCAAAGGCAGGCTGAAAGTGTCTTACTCAAACGCTACCAACTTTGAACAGATCAGTTTCCTGCCTCAGTTCCAGGATAAATATGGTTCAGGTTCTCAATATTACCAGTACAATTATGGCGACCCGCTATACGATGCGAATTATTTGAATCGTATGAAAGCAAACTGGCGCTCTTATGAGAACCAGCAATATGGTGATGCTTATGATGGTTCTTTGCGTATTGCCGGACGTGTATTGGAGGATGGCAGTAAATTAATTATTCCTTATGCGCATGTTGGCGATATCAGAAGAAAAAGTTTTGATATTGGTGTGTCTACCAACAACCAGGTTAGCTTCCAGGGCGGAGATGAAACTTCTTCTTATTTCATGTCTGTTGAAAATCAGAAGATCAATGGTATTGTGCCTGGTGATATGAGCGACAGAACGGGTGTTCGTGTGAAGGCTTCAAAAGACTATGGTAAACTGTCAACCAGCTATAATGCAAGTTTTACCCAGATTGCTTACGACAGAACCACTTCAGATTTTTATAATGATATCATCAATACCGCTTCATGGGTTGATTTGACTACCATGCGCGACTGGCGTTCTAATAAGTTCGCTAATCCAAACGGATATTATAATGATTATTACAATAACCCGTATTTCAACAAGGATATCCGTAGGGCAAAATATAAGGATGCCAACATCCAGGGTAACTTTGAAATCGTTTATCATGCATTGCCCTGGTTACAGATATTTAACAGACTGGGTATAATGAATAATTCAAGAACCGGTAAGAATACTATTGAGAAATTCCAGTATTCAGACTGGGCCAAGAACGATGCCTTTATTCCCGCACCTTTCACTTCCTACGATGATTATCCCGGTATTTACCGTGCTATTTCTGATGTAGTGGGTGGGGTATCGGATTACTCTACTACGGAGAATGTGGTAAATAATGAATTTCAAGTCCGCGCTCAGAAAGATCTGGGCTGGTTTGAAAATAAGTTAACCTTAGGGTATAGTATTTACCAAAGAACTACTAAAGGGATTACTATTGGATCCAGCTCTATCGTGGTACCGGGTGTATACAACGTTGATAACAGGCAGGGTAATTTGTATGGTGGTGAAGGCAATACTACAGAACGCAAGTTTGGTTATTATGGTGACCTGACCACTAACCTGAAAAAAATGGAGTACCTGAGTCTGAACCTGACGGCTCGTTACGATGCCACTTCCAGGTTCTTCAAGCCTACCAGGTCTGCCAATCAATACTCTTACCTGTATTATGGCGCCGCTCTTTCTTTCATTTTGACGGATGCTGTTCCTTCTCTGAAAGGAAGGATACTGAACTATGCGAAATTGCGTGGATCATACAATAAGAATGGTAACGACAATATTCCTTTGTATGGTCTTGATCTGACTTATCCAAATGGAAATAACTTCCCTTATGGTAACACGGTGGGTTTATCAGTTGGTAACGTATTACCCGATGCCAACCTGAAACCTGAATTTGTTACTTCTACAGAAGTAGGTGGTGAATTTAGCCTCTTAAATAACCGGATAAACCTTGACGTATCATGGTATAATCAGAAGTCCATTGGTCAGGTACTGACTGTTAAAGTGCCTAATTCAACAGGGTTCAATAACCTATTGATCAATGTGGGTGAAGTGAAAAATTTTGGTTATGAGGCTGACCTGAAAGTTCAGATTCTGCGCGATCGTAAGATTAAATGGGATGCCAGTATTAAATACTCTTACAACGATAATAAAGTGGTGAGCCTGTATCCTGGCATTGACGCGTTTGCTTACGGTGGATATAATTACGCGACTTCAAACGTAGTATTGGGAGAGCGTTTCCCAATACTGAAAACCACCGGATATTTTTATGCTACTGATGGTTCTGGTATGAGAAGAGTGAATGCTACCACAGGTTACCCTGTTCAGAATACGGCCCTTACTAACCGCGGTGGTACCTTACCCCGTCACATGGTTGGTTTAGGATCTGCTGTAACTTATGGTGATGTTCGCTTATCATTCAACTTTGAATATCGCGGTGGCAACGTAATGTATTCAGATCTTGGTGGTTCGATGACCTTTACCGGTTCTGGTAAATGGACGGAAAACAGGGGAGAACAAATCTTCCCTAACTCTTATTACATCGATGGGGGAGGAAAAGAAACGCCAAACACTACTGTTCAGGTACGTCAACCAGAGTATGCACTTTGGGTTAGTAACTACCGCCTGATCAGGGAAAACTTTGTTACACCAGGCTGGTTTATCAAATTGCGTGATCTGAATCTTTCTTATTCTTTACCTGCGGCATTAATTAAAAAGACAAAGATTTTTTCTGCTGCCAGTATAGCTGTTTACGGAAGAAACCTCTTTACCATAGTGGATAAATCAAACTATTACACTGATCCGGAATATAGTTATACCCCAGGCAATGGTATCGGTATTAACAATACCCTCCAGACACCTCCGGTTCGTTCTTATGGTTTCAACGTAAATTTTGTTTTCTAATCAACCACCTCAATTAAAATAATAAGTATGAAACTAAAATATTTATATATCGGCGCACTGGCGGTACTGGTTGGTACGGGATGTAAAAAAGATTTCCTGGACGTAAATACAAACCCGAACTCTCTGCCAACAGCTACACCCGCATTTGTTATTTCAAATGCCCTTAATGTTTCTGCCAACAGTTTGCTGGGCGCAAATGAAACCGGCATGTACTGGTCAGGTCACTGGACCCAATCCAGTGGTTATATCCTGCAAACGCTGCTCTTCAAGTATGAGTTCACTAATGGTGATTTTAACTATTGGGATGGCACGTATGATAACCTGGAAGATTATCAGTTTGTCATCGAAAATGCGGCCAAGTTTAACCAGAATTACCTGAAAGGACCCGCTAAGGTAATGATGGCATTCAACTACCAGAAACTGGTAGATCTCTATGGTAATATTCCATTCAGCGATGCATTAAAAGGTGTGGGTTCTCTGGCGCCTAAATTTGATGATCAGAAAACAGTGTATGAAGGTTTAATTACTTTGTTAAGTGGTGCCATAACTGATCTGAAAGCCAATGCTTTTGCCAGCGCCTACGTGTCATCTGATATCGTTTTTAAAGGAAATACCACTAAATGGATACAGTTTGCTAATTCACTGAAATTACGCATCCTCATGCGCCAGTCACGTATTACCGGACGCGATGCTTATATCACCGGTGAAATCAATAAAATCATTACCGAAGGGTCTGGTTTTATTACCGGCGCCGAAGTGGGCGTAAATCCTGGTTATGTGGCTGCTGCCGGACAAACCAATCCTATCTACGACACATGGGGTTATGATGCCAACGGAGCAAGAAGGTCTACTAATAACTTTCCACGTTTAACGGAGTACTCCATAGCGCAACTGGTGGCAACGAATGACACTTTCCGCCTGAAACGTATGGCTTATGCACCGGGTAATGAAAATGGCGCCAACCCAGGTGTAAGTGCGAAGCCTGAAATCGCCGCTAACTATCTGGGTGTGCCCTTTGGTTCAAGTTCAGGATACCTTCCAGCAGTAACCTGTGCCATCGGACCGGCATTGCTGATCAAAGGTAAATTTGGTAATCTATTTGTACTCATGACTGCTGCTGAAGTTCAGTTAAACCTTGCCGAAGCCAAACAACGGTATGGCGCAAGTGTGAACTTAGCAGGTACCGCCCAATCATACTATGATGAAGGGGTTACCCAATCATTCCGTGCCCTTGGCGCCAGTACTGCTAATGCTGCAGCTTTGCTAACCAGTGGTATTGACAATGCGGATTTCACGGCTTCTGCCAATAAATTAAACGCGATTGCTCAACAGAAATGGCTGGCATTGGCTTATTTTAATGGTCTCGAAGCCTGGTCTGAATACCGTAAAAGCAATTTCCCTGTAACACCGCAATCTAAAAATGTTCTTGGAACAGACCGTCCATTACGTTTGTTCTATCCAGGATCTGAATTAGGTTCTAATGGCGCCAATGTAAACGCGCAGGGTACGGTAGATCCGCTGAAAACTAAAATTTTCTGGGACGTTGATTAATCCTCAAATCTGTTAGAAAGACTACCTGGGACCGGCAAACGCCGGTCCCTTTTTTTTAAGCAGGAAACTTCACAACTACTTATCTTTTTTAAATACTTTTGACCCATTATAAAAATAATATGGAACCACAACCCGCCCAATTAAATATAGAAATCAGTGAAGAAGTAGCAGAAGGCAGTTACGCCAACCTAGCTATCATTACGCATAGCAACGCGGAATTTGTAATTGATTTTGTGAACGTGATGCCAGGCACACCCAAAAGCAAAGTAAAATCCAGAATTATTTTCACCCCCATGCACGCCAAACGTTTCATGAAAGCCTTCGAAGAAAATATCGAACGCTTCGAAACCGCCAATGGCGCCATCAAGGATCTTGAGAATATTGAAATACCCATGAATTTTGGTGGGCCAACGGCGCAGGCGTAGAAGAGTTAGGAGTCTGGAGTGAATTTTAACTCCTAACTCCTCACATCATCCCCTCATCCGCAAAACTAAAATACCCCTCATTGCTTACGATAATATGGTCCATTACAAGGATATCGAGAAATGCAGCGGCCTGTTTGATTTTTTGGGTAATTAATTCATCCGCTTTACTGGGCTTTAAATTACCGCTGGGATGATTATGGCAAAGCACGATCGATGTGGCATCGTTTTCGAGCGCCTTCTTTAAAATAATCCTTGGATCCGCTACAGTGCCCGTCATTCCCCCCTCACTGATAATCTCAAATTGCGTAATCTTATTGGCCCTGTTCAGGTAAACTACGGCAAATACCTCCTGCTTCCTGTATTCCAGCGTAGCGCGCAGGTATTCGGCAATATCACTGCTTTTGGTTACCAGTTCCCTTTTCCTTCCCGAAGCAGCTCTTCTAATACCCAGTTCCAGCGCAGCCGCAATAGTGATGGCTTTGGCCTCGCCCAGGCCTTTAATCTTTTGTTTAACCAGTTCTCTAACACTTTGGCCGGCTAATTTCTGTAAGTCATTATCCTGCGTCTGTAAAAGGCTCCTGGCAACATCAATGGCCGATTGATCCCTGGTTCCATTATTGATCAAAATGGCCAGTAGCTCTGAATTGCTGAGCGTATGGGCTCCTTTGAGCCATAATTTTTTGCGGGGCTGATCCTCGTCCGCCCATTCCTTAATAGAAAATTTCCTCATACTAAAAATTATTATACAATCAATTTACTATTTCTTAACCTAATCAATATCTTCGCCGCACATTCTACTTTATTTATGAGCCCATCCGTCAAGATATTCTCCGGCACCGGTTCGCAGAAACTGGCAGAAAAAATTGCCCAGCGTTTTGGCGCCCCCATCGGTAAAATCAATATTCAAAAATTCAGCGACGGAGAATTCCAGCCTATTTTTTTAGAAAGTATTCGTGGCGACTATGTTTTTCTGGTACAAAGCACCTATTCGCCTACCGAAAACCTGATGGAATTATTACTGATGATTGATGCTGCCAAAAGAGCCAGCGCCCATAAGATCATTGCTGTAATTCCTTATTATGGATTTGCCAGGCAGGACCGGAAAGACAAACCCCGTGTAGCCATCGGTGCAAAATTGATAGCCACTTTACTCGAAGCTGCCGGTGCACACAGGGTAATTACCATGGATCTGCACGCGGCACAAATACAAGGTTTTTTTGATGTGCCGGTAGATCACCTCGATAGTTCAGCTATTTTTATCCCCTATATTGAACAACTGAAACTACCTAACCTGTCGTTTGCGGCGCCGGATGTAGGCAGTACTAACCGTGTTAGAGAAATAGCCAGCTATTTTAATGCAGAAATGGTTATCTGCGATAAACACCGTAAAAGGGCCAATGAAATAGCCAGTATGGTGGTGATAGGCGATGTAACCGATAAAGATATTGTACTGGTAGATGATATTTGCGATACCGGTGGCACTTTGGCCAAAGCGGCAGGACTTTTGAAAGAAAAAGGCGCCAGAAGCGTTAGGGCGCTGATTACCCATCCTGTTTTGAGCGGCAAAGCCTATGAAAATATTGAGAACAGTGTTTTAGAAGAATTAATTGTTTGCGATACCATCCCGCTAAAACATACATCTCCCAAAATAAAGGTTATTTCGGTTGCCGATTTGTTCGCGATTGCTATACGTAATGCCTATGAAAATAAGAGCATTACAAGTTTGTTTATACACTCCCAGTTGAGGGGAAGAGATAAGTGAGTTAGGAGTTGGAATAAAACGCCAGACTTCTAACTCCTAACTCCCAACTTTCCCTTACCTTTGCCGTCCAAAAAATAAATACATGAAAACAATTACAATCGAAGGTCACCTGAGGACCGAGCATGGCAAAAAAGCCGCCCGCCAGATTCGCTCTCAGGACAATGTGCCGGGTGTAATTTACGGGGGTGCTCAGGAGGTAAATTTTTACGCTTCAGCCAGGGCTTTTAAGCCTTTGGTGTACACTGGTGAATTTCAGTTGGCCGATGTTACAGTAGATGGCAAAACTTACAAATGCATTTTAAAAGATCTGCAATTTGATAAGGTACAGGATTCACTGATCCACGTGGATCTGTTGGAACTGGTGGGCGATAAAAAAGTAGTCGCGACCTTACCCCTTAAATTCACAGGTGTCTCTATCGGCGTGAAAGGTGGTGGTAAACTGGTTACTAAAATGAAATCGCTGAAAGTAAAGGCCCTGCCTAAAGATCTTACATCAACCATCACTGTTGATATTACCGACCTCGACCTAAATGGTAACATTCGAGTAGAAGATGTGAAAGTAGTGGGTATGGAAATTTTGAATTCTCCACGTATCCCTATCGCTTCTGTTGTGTTAACGCGTCTGTTGAAACAGGAAGAAGCAACCGCGGCTACTACTACTACTACTACTGCCGTTGCGAAGGATGAGAAGAAAAAATAAGCCTGATTTTCTAAGAAAGATAGTTTTTAAAAAGCCCGGTAAATTTTATCGGGCTTTTTTATGCTTCAGGTAGCCCGAAACCTGAATTTGAATGGCAGGTTGGGTTGACAAACTTTTGTTCCTTCGGTATTACGGGGTATTTTTGAACAGATTATGCATAAGTTTCTTATCATCGGTTTAGGTAATATAGGCGAAGAATACCACCATACCCGTCATAATATCGGGTTTGATGTGATAACTGCATTCGTATTGAAACATGGGGGTCTTTTTAAGACCGACAGGTTAGCGGAAATAGCGGAAGTTAAGTGGAAGGGTAAAATTTTTATCTGTATAAAACCCACTACCTATATGAACCTCAGCGGAAAGGCCTTTAAGTACTGGATGGATAAGGAGAAGGTTGATTTGTTACATACACTAACGGTGGTGGATGATCTTGCTTTACCCTTGAATAAGCTGCGTATGCGGGGCTCAGGAAGCGATGCGGGACATAATGGATTGAAAGATATCCAGTTAACGCTGGGCACCGATCAATATCCTAAATTGCGCTTTGGTATCGGAAACGAATTTCCCAAAGGCAGACAAATAGACTTTGTTTTGGGAAAATGGTTAGCAAGTGAAAAACCGCTCGTAGACCAAAAAATTGCCAGGTGTTGTGAGTTGATTGAATCATTTGCCGCCATTGGACTGGAAAAAACAATGAACCTGGCCAATAGCCTGGATTTTACCGGGTGAATACCTTCTTAAAAACTTTGTGTTACTTTGAGCCTTAGCGCCTTTGTGGCAAAAAATAAATAGTAGCCTCATGAAAATATTCTGTGTTGGACGTAACTACGCTGATCATGCAAAAGAATTAGGTAATGCCATTCCGGAAGAGCCGGTCATTTTTATGAAACCCAAGTCTGCACTCATGCAGTCTAATGCCCCATTTTTTTATCCTGAGTTCACTAATGAATTGCACTACGAAGTAGAAATTGTGTTACGCATCTGCAAGAATGGAAAGCATATAGCCGAAGACAGCGCCGAAGCGTATTATGACGCTTTTACCATCGGTATCGATTTTACTGCCAGGGATATACAGGCCGAACTAAAGAAAAAGGGACTACCCTGGGAAAAAGCAAAAGCCTGGGATAACTCGGCCATCATTGGTAAATGGGTGCCTTTCACGCCAGAAATTTTATCCAATCCTATCAAATTTTCTTTGCAAAAAAATAAAGAAACCGTTCAGAGGGGAACGACTGATGATATGATCTTTTCATTCAACCAGATCGTATCTCATATCTCACAATATTTTTCAATTAATATTGGCGATCTGATTTATACCGGTACACCGGCAGGAGTAGGAGAATGTGTTACAGATGATATGCTGGAAGGATTTTATGGGGATGAAAAAATGTTCTTTCTCGAAATCAAATAGTGGTAAAAAATGATATTGCTGATGCCCAACCATACGTTGAACAGATGCTGACGCCTAACCGATTATTACAAGCTTACCAACTGATGGTTACAGCCAAATCAATGGCTGAAACGTATGATGTTAACCGGCAGGTATGTAAATATGTACACTCCACCTCCCGCGGACATGAAGCGATACAAATTGCTACAGGTATGCAGTTATTACCCTGCGATTGGGTTAGTCCGTATTACCGCGATGATAGCCTGATGCTTTCCGCGGGGTTTACTGCTTATGAATTAATGCTTCAGTTACTGGCCAAAAAAGAAGACCCTTTTTCTGGTGGGCGCTCCTATTATTGTCACCCGGGCAGCCGTGATCAGCATCGCCCCTCCATCATTCATCAAAGCAGTGCCACGGGTATGCAGGCCATCCCTGCCACCGGTATCGCGCAGGGCATACAATTTTTAGAACGCACTTCATCCCCCTTATTGCGCAAATCGGAAGATGGTCAATTACCGATTGTGGTGTGTTCATTGGGTGATGGCAGCCTATCAGAAGGAGAAGTAAGTGAGGCCCTTCAGTTCGCGGCACTAAAACAACTGCCCATTATATACCTGGTACAGGATAATCAATGGAGTATCAGCGCCTCATCCGGTGAAATTCGCACCATGAACGCGTATGAATATGCGGCCGGTTTTAAAGGTATCAAACGAATGCAATGTGATGGCAGTGAATTTATCAGCAGTTATGAAACCATGGAACAGGCCATTGCTTATGCAAGAAAGGAACGCAGGCCCGTTTTGGTGCATGCTGCCGTGCCTTTGCTGGGGCATCATACCAGCGGGGTGCGTAAAGAATTTTATCGGGATAGAGAAGATCTTTTGAAGCATGGGTCCTATGATCCCATTCCTAAACTTCGTATTTTATTAAACGGGGTGGGGTATAGTGAGTATGAGATAAACCAACTGGAAGCAAATGCACTTGAAAAAGTGGTACAGGATTTTTATTTGGCGCAAAAAGCCATCGACCCCGATACCTGTTCTGTAGAGGATCATGTATTTGTTCCCACGCCCGTTAAAGAGGAAACCGGTCACCGGAATCCAAAAAACGGGGAACGGATCATGATGGTTGATGCGGCTTTGCTGGCAGTAGAGGAATTGATGACCGACTATCCTGAAGCAGTATTATATGGCCAGGATGTAGGAGCCAGGTTGGGAGGGGTATTCAGGGAAGCGGCTACTTTAGCGGATAAATTTGGAGAACACAGGGTATTCAATACAGCCATCCAGGAGGCCTATATTGTTGGCTCAACCGTTGGCCTTTCCGCCCTTGGCATCAAGCCGATAGTAGAGATACAGTTTGCCGATTATATTTATCCCGCCATCAATCAATTGGTAACGGAAGTAGCTAAATCCTGTTATCTCTCCAACGGAAAATTTCCGGTACAAATGCTCTTACGCATACCCACGGGGGCTTATGGCGGCGGCGGTCCCTACCATAGTGGCAGTATTGAAAGTATGCTGCTGTCTATAAAAGGTATTAAAGTGGTGTATCCGTCCAATGCCGCGGATATGAAGGGACTGATGAAAGCGGCATTTCTCGATCCCAACCCGGTAGTTATGCTGGAACACAAGGGACTATACTGGAGTAAGGTACCCGGAACGGATGAGGCCCGTATGCCGGAGCCCGCTAAAAATTATGTGTTGCCACTGGGTAAAGCGGGTAAGGTATTAGAGGCTGATGCATCCTGCCTTAGCAGGGGCGAAACGGTTGCTGTTATTACCTATGGCATGGGGGTATATTGGGCAAAAGCCGCCGCGGAAACCTTACCCGGCAGGGTAGAGATCATTGATTTGCGAACTTTATTTCCATTGGATGAGGAAGCCATTTTTGCAGCAGTGCGCCGGCATGGAAAAGTGTTGGTACTGAGTGAGGAGCAGCAGAATAATTCATTCGCGGAGGCTTTAGCCTTGCGTATATCCAATCATTGCTATCATTTTCTGGACGCGAAAGTAGAAGTGATGGGGGCGCTCAACCTGCCGGCCGTACCCATCAATATGGTGCTGGAAGCCGCCATGCTGCCTACGGCCACTAAAGTGGCAGAGCGTATCTGTAAACTTTTGGCCTACTAAACGGCCTCATTTTACCCAAACCTCCTATATTTGCAGCCCGTTAGCGAAAAGCTACAGGAAAAAACCGGCGAGGTAGCTCAGTTGGTTAGAGCACAGGATTCATAACCCTGAGGTCACGAGTTCAAATCTCGTTCTCGCTACATCTAAAAATGCCCTTTTTGTGAGGGCATTTTTAATTGGGTACAACCAGGTAAACCAACACAAAACGCATACATACCGATCTACGCTTTATCCACAAACGGTGAAAGGAGATAATCTAAAAATTGAAGAGAGACATAAAAACAATAACTTAGAAAACGATAATTAATACCGGCATTAAAATAAGGAGAGCCTACACAAATTCTATTAAAATAATTTCTGTATGGGAAATAATGAAGAGGAATTACTGAAGGCAAAAATATCCGAACTGGAAATTGAGCTAACTATACAAAAGCGAGAACTGGAAATTGAAGCCGCATTGGAAAGAGTGAGAAGCCGAACCATGGCAATGCAGAAAAGTGAAGAACTGGCTGAAGCCGCGGCCGTACTCTTTCAGCAATTTGCAGCGCTGGGTAATGAACCCGACCGCATCAGCATCGGTATCATTGACGAGGAATCGGGCACCACGGAAGTATGGGCAACGGATCAGACCGGTACACAGATCAATATACGGTTTACGGCGCGCAATACAGAACCCACTACCGTACAACCTTTGTTTGAAAGCTGGAAGGCAGGTAAACCATCCCTGGTAGTTGACCTCCAGGGTAATGAACTAAAAAAATGGATACACTACCTGCGAACAGAACTGGGCATGTCTATCAATGACAATTATTTCCATGACCGAAGGTTACACCATGTCTCCTTTTTTTCTCAGGGCTGGCTAAATATCTCCACGCTGGAACCCTTGCCGGATCAAACCCTTGTATTATTAGACCGGTTTGCCTCAGTATTCAATCTTACCTATACCCGCTTCCTCGATCTGCAAAAAGCGGAAATACAGGTACAGGAAGCAAAGATAGAAGCAGCACTCGAACGCGTGCGTGCCCGTGCTATGTCCATGCAGAACAGCGAAGATGTGGCCTCGGCCACCGCAGTTATGTTTACAGAACTTTTTAAACTGGGTATCGAAACCATGCGTTGTGGCATCCTCTTCATCCATGAAAACAAAACCATGGAAGTGTGGAACTCCTATACAGATAAAGAGGGCGAGATCAGGAAAGTGGCGGGCTTATTGGATATGAATATCCATCCTTTATTGCAACAGGCTTTTATTGCCTGGCAGAACAAAGACGAAACCTTCCAGTACAAACTCGAAGGGGAAGACAGGCAGGCCTATTATGCAGCGGTGTCGCAGTCTTCCACGTATCATCTGCCTGTTTACAATGAACCAAAGGAAACGCATTACAGCAATATCTATTTATTTGAAGAAGGCGGCATTTATACGTTTACACAATATCCGCATTCAACAGAAGTTCAATCAGTGCTCAAAAAATTCACCGCCGTTTTCGCTCTCACTTTCCGCCGCTACCAGGACCTAAAAGGAGCCGAAGACCAGGCAAGAGAGGCAAGAATAGAAACCGCTTTAGAAAAAGTGCGCAGCAGAAGTATGGCGATGCACTCTAGTAATGAATTAAAAGAAGTGATTATTGTTGTTATTGAGCAATTTAAACAGCTTGGTTTCAATCTTGACCTGGCAAATTTTAATTTCCTTACAAATTCAAGGGATTGGACTATGTGGTTGGCCACTCCTGATTTTGCATATCCTGATATTATTCATTTGCCCTATATTAATCACCCGCTCTTTGATAATTGCATTGAAGCAGTAAAAAAGGGGTTGGACTTCATGAGTGATACCCTCAACTATGAGGAAAAGAACTGTGCTATGCAGCACTTTTATAAGACAACAATATTGAATCACTATGATAGTGACGAAAGAAAAATATATGTAAAGGAAGCTAAAGGTCTTTCACGGTCTATCGTATTTATGAAGTCTATTATTCTTACGATTAGTAATTTTAATGCGATACCCTATACTTATGAACAAAATGTCATTATAAAACGCTTTGCGAATGTATTCGAACAATCCTACATCCGTTTCCTCGATCTGCAAAAAGCAGAGGCACAGACCCGTGAGGCCCGGATAGAAACGGCATTGGAAAGGGTTCGTTCAAAGGCCATGTCAATGCATAGTTCGGAAGATATTGTGGCTACCATCGGCGTTTTTTACCACGAGTTGGAACACTTTAACATCACCCCAAGAAGATGTGGGGTAGGATTACTCAATAAAGAAACCCGTTATTCCGAGATATCTTCTATGAACACCACAGAAGAAGGTAATTCTATTGAAGTGATTGGCAGGTTAAAAATGGCAGGGCATCCTGTATTAGAGGGTATTTTTGATAACTGGATATTGCAAAAAGAATACCATCCGGTTTTGCGCGGCAACGAGATCAAAGAATATTACCAGTTGGTAAGGCCCCAGCTTTCCTATCCCGATTATCCCAACGATACCGTTCAATATGGCTATTTCTTTTTCTTTACCGAAGGAGGCGTATATGCATGGACAGAAAATCCATTATCAGAAGATGATTTAAAAATATACCGCAGGTTTACTTCTGTGTTAAGCCTTACTTATAAACGTTATAAAGACTTAAAAGATGCTGAGGCCCGCACACAGATTGCTGTAAAGGAAGCTTCCTTAGACAGGGTTCGTGCGGAGATCGCCTCTATGCGCACTGCAGAAGACCTGCAACGCATCACTCCATTAGTATGGCGTGAACTAACAGCTTTGGGTGTTCCTTTTTTTCGTTGTGGGGTTTTTATTGTAGATGAAGAAAAACAAAAGATCCATTTTTATCTTTCTACCCCCGATGGAAAATCACTGGCGGCATTGAACCTGGATGCTGACACAATGGATATTACCAGCAATGCCACTGCTCATTGGCGAGAACAGAAAGTATACATCTCTCATTGGAGCAAAGCACAGTTTCTTGAATTTGCGCAGAGCCTGGTATCGCGGGGGCAGATACAAAATGTAAATACTTACCAGGGTGGCGAAGAAGCCCCGGAATCACTAACACTTCAGTTTGTTCCTTTTATACAAGGCATGATGTATGTGGGCAGTGCAGAAGATTTATCAACGGCACAGATAGAACTGGTGCAGGCTTTGGCCGAAGCGTTTTCAACGGCCTATGCACGCTACGAAGATTTTACCAAACTGGAAGCCGCCAACCAACAGATAGAATCAGCCCTGAAAGACCTTCGCGCCACACAAACACAATTGATACAGTCTGAGAAGATGGCCAGCCTGGGTGAACTCACTGCCGGTATTGCGCATGAGATACAGAACCCATTGAATTTTGTGAATAATTTCAGTGAGGTAAGTACGGAACTCGTAGATGAAATGAATGAAGCATTAGCAAAAGGAAATACCGGAGAAGCACAACAGATTGCAGAAGACCTGAAACAGAACCTCGAAAAGATTAACCACCACGGCAAGCGTGCAGGAGATATTGTAAAAGGCATGCTGCAACACAGCCGCAGCAGCAGTGGCACTAAAGAACCCACTGATATAAATGCTTTGGCTGATGAATACCTGCGCCTCGCTTATCATGGATTAAGAGCGAAAGACAAATCTTTTAATGCAACAATGGTAACAGATTTCGATCAATCCCTGTCTGCCAACGAGGCAGGAATCGGTAACATCAATATCGTTCCACAGGATATTGGAAGGGTAATACTCAATCTTATCACCAATGCATTTTATGCTGTAACAGAAAAGAAAAAACAAATGGGAGACGGTTATGAACCAACTGTATCAGTGATTACCAAAAGAATTGTCCCCCTCCCAGGGGGACCGCAGGGGGTAGACGTACGGGTTACAGATAATGGCAATGGCATCCCCCAAAAAGTAATCGACAAAATCTTCCAGCCCTTCTTCACCACCAAACCCACCGGGCAGGGAACCGGATTAGGGTTGAGTTTAAGTTATGATATCGTAAAAGCACATGGTGGTGATTTGAAGGTGGAAACAAAGGAAGGTGAAGGGAGTGAGTTTATGATTAGTTTACCGGCAAATATATGAGCAAATGAAAAATGAAGTGAAGCTGTTTGAGCAACAAAAAGTTAGAACCCACTGGGATGAAAAAGAAGAGAAATGGTATTTCTCACCTGCCTGCCGATAGGCAAGGGGAAAGAAGACGAAGGTGCGGAGTTTATCATACATTTAAACATAGCCTGATCCATCAAAATAGTAAAATGAAAACATTCCTGGTCATTTTTCTTTTCTTCTTTTGTATCAATAGTTCCTATGCACAGGATACAACATTGATGCTCTCTCCCGGCATGTTTAATGGCAGTGAAGAGATATTTATCAGTACAATGGATGGATGGCTCTTCAGAGAAGGACATGAACCCGGATGGGCTAACAAGGAAATTAATCTTTCCGGCTGGAGAAAGCTGAAACCAGCAGAACTATCTGCGAAACTGGCGGATAAAAACGGAAAACTGGAAGGATGGCTCAGGTTGAAAGTCAACATGGATACTACTTTTGGGAATATGCCCCTCGGTTTGCGATTTTATTGCTGGGCAGCCTCGGAACTTTATATTGATGGAAATCTGATCCAATCATTTGGAAACACCGGCGCAGACGGTAAGCCTTTTAAGGAATTCAATCCCAACAATAAACTCCCTGTTCGGGTTACGTTAGTTCCTGGAAAAGAACATATCATTGCGATACATTTTGTGGATGAAGTGGTTTTGTACTCCGGAAAGCTGAAATCAGAGGATTTAGGCCTTAGCCTGTTTGTAAGGCTTACCGGCCCCCGGTTCTATTCATTTTTCTCAAAGTATATCAGCAATTGGCCAAGGTATAGCAGCATTTGGATGTCCGTATGTATGTTATTGTCAGTGCTTTTCTGGTTGTTAACTTTTCAAAACCCCCGCGAAAAAAATCTGCGCCTGATAGCTCAGTATACAACCATTTTTGCCTTCTCTGTTTGTATACTCACGCTAAGAGAAGATACTTCAAATTCATTCGGTTACTACAAAATATATAACTCACTCTATTTTTTATGCAACTACTTGCTTCTCGGTATTATACCCATGATTATTTCACAGGTTTTTAAACACAGTGTGCCACAAAAACTGAGAATTCTTTTAGTTGTCTATACAGTCCTGGGTATCCTTAATGCCATTGTAGGTATTGGAAGCCAGTCAGTGGGAATTGCATTGGGCGTTGCTATATCACTGTTCCTTTGTATCTATTATTTAATTTCTTCCTGGAAAAAGTTACGGGGAGCCCAATGGGTTATCGTGCCCGGGTTACTGTTGACTTTGTTTTTTCTATTGGGATTCGTTGCTTTAACCGTATACAATCGATCACAGAATATCCCGGGTATTTATCTTTTTTTAACCGGCTTTTATCTTTCCTTTCCTCTTTCATTGATGGCTTATGTATCGCTTCGGTTTACAGAAATCCTGTCAGAAGTTAGAGAAAATGCAAACCAGGTTATGCAGTTAAATGAAGAAAAGAAAGATCAGGCAGTGCACCAGCAAAAAATACTTGAAGTAGAAGTAGCGAGGCAAACCGCAGAACTAAGAACAACACTGGAAAATTTAAAATCCACTCAATCCCAACTTATCCAATCCGAAAAAATGGCCAGCTTGGGAGAGCTTACCGCGGGTATTGCCCATGAAATTCAGAACCCCTTAAACTTCGTCAATAATTTTTCTGAAGTTAATAAGGAATTGCTGTTGGAAATGAAAGATGAAATTGATAAAGGAAATTTAGAGGAAGTAAAAGCCATTGCCAATGATGTTATTGGTAATGAGGAAAAGATAAACCGCCACGGCAAACGCGCCGATGCCATTGTAAAAGGCATGCTGCAACACAGCCGCAGCGGCAGTGGGGTAAAAGAACCTACAGACATCAATGCATTGGCGGATGAATATTTGCGCCTCGCCTATCATGGCCTGCGGGCAAAGGATAAATCATTCAATGCTACAATGGTAACAGATTTTGATCCGTCTATCGGAAAAGCGAATGTGATGCTACAAGATATAGGAAGGGTTATTCTGAATCTTATCACAAATGCTTTTTATGCGGTTAACGACAAGAAAAAGAAAGGCATTGAAGGATATGAACCCACAGTAACGGTGAGTACCAAAAAACAGGGAAACAAAGTAATGATTTCAGTGAAGGATAACGGCATGGGCATACCGGAAAAAGTCAGAGAAAAAATATTTCAGCCATTCTTCACCACAAAGCCCACTGGTGAAGGCACAGGGCTCGGATTATCAATGAGCTATGATATTGTAACAAAGGGTCATGGGGGCGAATTATTAGTAAATTCTGAAGAAGGATCCTATGCGGAATTCAATATTGTTTTACCCACTTAATAACCTTAAATTCACAAAAGCGTTTTATGAAAATACTAGTCGTAGATGATGAACTGGATATGCAAACCCTTTTCCGGCAAAGGTTTCGTAAAGAGATCCGGGAGGGTATTGTTGAATTCGCATTTGCTGTTTCCGGCGAAATGGCTTTGGAATACCTGAATAAAAACCACCACGAAGCGGTTCTCATTTTATCTGACATTAATATGCCGGGCATGAGTGGCCTGCAACTGCTTGAAAAGATTAAACATAAATACCATACCCCCCCACCCATTGTGATGATGATTACCGCTTATAGTGATCAGGATAATTATAACCAGGCCATGAAACTTGGCGCTGATGATTTTTTAACCAAACCTGTTGACTTTACCCTGCTAAAGGAAAAACTCAAAATCTAACTAATGGCAAAAATACTTGTAGCAGACGATGAGATAGATCTGGAAACACTGATCAAACAGAAATTCAGAAAACAGATCCGTGAAGAAAAATATGAGTTCATCTTTGCGATAAATGGTAATGATGCCATTTTGAAACTTGAACAAAATCCGGATGTTTCTCTCGTACTTAGTGATATCAATATGCCAGAGATGGATGGACTAACCTTATTATTAATCGTTTAGTTATTTAGTGATACAGAATTCTCTACGCTGCATATCTGACGTGGCTTACATGAAAATATTTTTGCACCTGCTTTCTGTCATTTTTCCTATTGTTCATAAAATCTTCAACAT